>JAEEGJ010024080.1_pt1 | contig 12668 bp, 9 predicted proteins | sample 8958761 | NCBI WGS metagenome assembly JAEEGJ01 (sample SAMN16246546, study PRJNA631951) | gut metagenome | biome: gut microbiome; feature: rumen; material: RS-attached | host: Bos | place: Iran: Karaj | collected 2018-10 | reverse complement strand
AAGCGCTCCTAACAGGAGCGAGTACCCTCTGTCAGCTACGCTGACATCTCCCTGTACTACAGGGAGTCACCGCAAAGGGTGAATCGAAAAACAGTCCGGTGGACTGTTTTTCGAGAGGGAACGCCCTGCAAGTGAGGGCGTTCCCTTAACGGACGGATAATATCCGCCCCTACACGCCATACAATTATATTCATCACGCGGACTACCAATGGTCGTCCCTACATTGTTGTTACACGGGCGCACACTGTGCGCCCCTACAAGCAGCGGAACGGCGAGGGCGCCGTTCCCTACAAAATCATTCAAGACCGCTCAGCGACTCCACCAGCTCCAGCTTCATCAAGTCCGCAAAGGCTTTGCCTATTTTCATTATGGAGGAGTCATTCAAAAACTCGGGGATATGTGCGTCACAGCCGATTATAGCCTTGTTGCCTACCTTCTGCGCGATACGGAAAAAGCGCTCCGACGGGTAGTGCTTGTTGTTCATCATGCCAAGCATATTTATCTCAACGGGGATATCCTTTGCTTTGAGATACTCGCAGAGCCGCGTATAATGCTCCTCGTATGCCTGCTTGCTGCCTGTGAAGTCCAGCAGGTCGGGGTGCGCAAGATAGCGGTATCTTCCCGAATCCATGCCCTCGATGATACAGTCAACGTACTCCCTGAGAAGTCCCTCGTCGCTCGTTGGCACGCCCATGTACTCGCCGCAGTTCTCTGGCTTGTTGAAGTGCTGTCCCATTATCATATAATCCAGCGGATAGTCAGCAAGAAGCTTATCCTGCGCCTCTATCAGCTGCGGTATGAACTCCGCTTCAAAGCCGATATAAATGCGGATATCGTCGGCGTACTCCTTTTTCAGCGCGGTAAGTGACGCGAAATAGCCGTCTACCTCCGCAGGAGTCATTCTTATATGTGAAACATATCCGTCCTCAAATACCCACGGGCAGTGGTCCGCAAAGCCAAGCACCTGAAAGCCGCCCTTGATAGCGCTTTCCACGAACTCCCTGTCTGTGCCCCTTGCGTGTCCGCAGCGTTCGGTATGGGTATGATAATTAGCAAGCATAAACAGCTCTCCTTTCAAAGTATGATTATACCACTTTCCGCGAAAAAATTCAAGTGTAATGCAGGACGGTTTATGTTGACATCTTTTCGGCGGTATATTATAATTGTTTTATACATCGTTTTTGTACGGGCGGCGTTTCGCCGCCCGTAATACAAGGGAACGCCTTCACTTGCAAGGCGTCCCTTAATGGGCTGTCGAGGACGCCAGCCCCTACAAATGGTTATTTGAAGTTGATTCGTCAGGTGCGGACTGCCAAAGGCAGCCCCTGCAAATAAATACTCGGGAGGGATACAATGGACAAGATATTCTCCGTAAAACTGAATAAGGCTCGGTGCGCCGCGGATATCGGCGACGGCAGCGAGCGCGGCGAGTACGTCCCTCAGGACTACATTCTCCGCAGGCTGGGCAGACCGCACCGCGCTGTCAGTCTCATGTACTGCTACTATCCGCTGGACAAGGAGTTCCCTGCCCGTATCTCGGAAGTTCCCAACATGAGAAAGGCGCGTTTCCAGTGGGATTACCCATACGATGACTATTTCCCGTACCTCGGCGGTCCGGGCGGCAATACCGACGGCGAGCCCTTCGCTTCAATGCGCGATATCCGCCGACACGGTCAGGACGTTATCCTTACCCTTACCATTGATCCCTTTGTCTCCGACGAGCACCTCGCCGCTATCGGCGATGACCTGCGCCCGTTCGGCAGACTCTTCCTGCGTATCAATCACGAAGCCACCGGAAACTGGTTCGAGTTCAACAAGCGTGCTACCTATCAGCAGGTAGCGGACTTCTACTGCCGCGCCATACACATCATAAAGGAACACGCTCCCAATGTGCTGACTATCCTCTGCATCGGCGGAGTCGAGGACCTGAACACTGAAGAAATGGTAAAGGAAAAGGAGTTCGCACAGGCTGTCCGCGAGACCGATATCTGGTCGGTGGATAAGTACATCTCCCTCCACTGGGGATTCCCCTTTGATATAGCCGAAAGGGGCGGAAACTCTCATCAGCGCACCTCCGTAAAGGACATTTTCGAGATGATAAAGCGAAGCTATGAGCGCTTTATGTACCTCAACGGCGGCGTTCCCAAGCCCATGCTGGTGTCGGAGCTGAACTCCGACGGCGATGTGTCGGGAGCATACGGACAGGCTGAGGATATACAGCGATTCTACGACATGATAGAAGCCGAAAACGCCGACTGGCTGTCGGGTGTGACATTTTATCAGTTCCGTGACCGCGGCAGGCTCGGTCTGGAGATACAGGACGTAAACCACCGCGATACAGGCGTTCCACAGCCTGTTATGGACGTTTACAGGGAGATAATACACCGTCCCCGTTTTATGCCGACTATGGTCAAGGGAGAAGAAATCACCCTGCCTGTGAAGCTTCGCTGGGGAAGCTCCGAGGACGCAGAGGGTATTGCCATACCCCTGCATTTTGACGGCGAGCCGCACTTCTGCGAGCTTCACTTCGAGGACGATTCAAACCTTATGATAGAAGTGAACGGACAGTGGTTCTACAAGTCTCCCGAGGCTAAGATAATAGACCTTATGCCTGCATTTTTCGACAAAAGGATAAATGCTCCCACAGATATGGAGCTGAGGATATTTGCTCCTCCTGTCAGCGGCGAGAACGACCTGTCGCTTCCCGACGGGCTGTACAATTATTACTGTACGCTGGAGAAGCTGCCGAAAATACGCATAAGAACAGCTCCCACAGAGCCGCGTCCCGATTAATCAGTTTAAATAAAGGAGAAATAACATGAAAACATCAGTTGTAATAGTTTGCGCAGGAAACTCCACCAGAATGGGCGGAGTAAACAAGATACTGCTGCCGCTGGGCGAGCGAAAGGTAATAGGCGTTACCATGCAGGCTTTTCAGGCTTGCGAAAGCGTCAGCGAGATAGTCATAGTTGCCCGTGAGGACGATATCCCTGCTATCAAGGCTGAGGCGGAGGCGGCAGGAATCACCAAGCTCAAAGAATGCACCACAGGCGGCTCTACCCGTCAGGAGAGCGTTATCAACGGCGTCCGCAAAATATCAAAGGATACCGAGCTTGTTGCCGTCCACGACGGAGCACGTCCCCTTGTCAAGCCCGAACACATCGAAAAGGTCATCAAGGACGCTTCTGTTTTCGGCGGCGCTACACTGGGAGTTCCCGTAAAGGACACTATAAAGACCGTAGAGGGCGGTCTCATCACCGATACTCCGCCGAGGAAGTACCTCTATATCACTCAGACTCCGCAGATATTCAAGAGAAAGCTTTATTTCGAGGGCATTGATTTCGCCCTTGAGCACGGTCTGGACTTCACCGACGACTGCCAGCTCGTAGAAGCTATCGGCGGCAAGGTAGCTATGACCGTGGGAGATTATACCAATATCAAGATAACTACTCCCGAGGATATAGCTATTGCGGAAATCCTTTTAAAAAGTTGAGAGTTTAGAGTTGAGAGTTTATGTGTTCGCTTCGCTCACGTTATTTAAATATCGTCGCCGCAGGCGACACCATAACTTTCAACTCTCAATTCTCAACTCTAAACTAAAAATTTTTCAAAGAAAAATTTTTATCCCTGCACAATTCCGTCTCTCCCATGTGTGTTATATGTGAAAGGAGGTCACAGCAATGAATACCGAAAATACAGCATTGTATGCTTTCAAAAAATACGGAAACACCGTTCTGCGCGCTGCTTTCGCTTTCAGCGGCAGCTACGCCGAGGCAGAGGACATCGTTCAGGACGTTTTTCTTTCACTTCACACTAATCCCCAAACCTTTAACGACGACGAACACCTAAAAGCGTGGCTTCTCCGTGCTGCCATAAATAAATGCAAGAATTTCCGCAGAAGCTTCCGCTTCAGCAGGACCTGCTCCATTGACGACCTTGAACATTCCGAAGCCATATGCGAAATGGATACAGGAAGCCGTGAGCTGAGACAGCAGATAGCGGCTCTGCCGAAAAAATACGGAGAGGTCATTTTCCTGCATTACTATGAGGGCTATTCCATTAAGGAGATAGCTTCTATGCTGAATAAAAACGAGAACACCGTGGGTTCGCTGCTCAGACGAGGACGGGAAAAACTAAAAGCAGAACTTGAGGAGGAGGGAGAGCTATGTCAAGTAAAGATTATAAAAACGCTCTGAACGATATCCGTCTGAGCTCGAATTTCTGCGCAAAAATGGAGGAGAAGCTGTCAAAGGCAGAGTTTGACGACGACGGCTATCAGGAAGTGGAAAACCACGTGGAGGTCATCGAGAACAAGGGCTTCAAAAAGTATCTGGCAGCAGCGGCTGTTATCGCTGTTATCGGAACTGTGGGCGGCGGCGGTTATATGCGCCTGAAAGATAATTTCGGCTCTGACGAGCAGTACGGCGTGGAATCTGAGGTAGAGGAAGTGACCTCCGAGACAAAAAACAGCGACAGTGTATTTGATTTTCCTTTTGCTTCTATAGACCTTGAAGGCACTACCTTTATTTTGCAGGAAACAAACTACGGCAGCATACATTCAGAGGTGCCTGTTGTCGCTTCTTATGATATGGCGGCTCAGCTCATTGAGGTATTTTCTCAGGTGAACTGGAACGAAAGCAAAAGTGTAACATATACTGTAAATATCCCCGATGATAAAGACGACGACGATAATTCCGAGGCAGATGAGATTTATACTGCTATCAATGCTTCTTTAAACGGCGAAAATATCACATTCAATTACGGATATAACGGCGATTATTACTATGTGCATATGTATGAAAGCGGTATGATAAATGTATCCATGAGCAGCGTAGACAACGGTCTCGAAAAAGAGTTCGGATACAACATGACGTCCGAACAGTACCAAGCAATAAAGACAGTGATTTTCGGCAAAGAAGAACACATGGCTACGTTTGCAGGCATAAAGGCTGACCTCATCGGCGCAAGATACGCCATAAACGGTCAGTCAGGAACTGTCACCGATGAACAGGCAAAATATCTTGCCAAATGCCTGAAGGAAATGTCAGATACCCTGCTTTCCGAGGGACACAAGGAGAGACCTGCCAACGAAGAGCCTATTTCTCTCTTCATCAAGGACGACGCTTACGATTGCAGAGTAGACTTTTACTCCACCGGCGAAGCCTTCAATAAAAAGATGATAAACTCCACAAACGAGATAACAGAAAGAGCCTACAATTTCAATCCTATCGTTTACAGCGACATCAAAAACATACTCGCAGGTTTGGACGATATACCCTGTCCTGTGGATGTCGCAGATTTGGACGGCACTTTGCTTAAATGCACTTTTGATAATAAGTGCAATGTTTATACCCTCGATAAAGAACAGATGAAGCAATTGCAGTCACTGCTGGAGAACTGTAAATGGAAGCCCGAGCTGTATACCACTGCTATAATGGATTCATCTGCATTTGCCGAAACTTCATTTTATAATAACAGCATTGTCCTGAAAAATAAGGAGCAGTTTTTGTTCATATACTCGGGCGGCTTGGCGATATACTCCGATAAAAACGGAACGGCGTCATATATGCCTGATGTGTACCATATCGACGGCATTGACAAGCTTATCTCCGATACAAAGGCGATGAACAGCAAGATGACTTCGCTCAGCACTAACGAGCTCATCAACAGGGAGCTTGATATCTGTCTCAGCGGAGATATAGCAGAAGTCAATCTACTCGGCACCGATTATCCTTATACAGAAAGCGGACGTAAAATACCAACGGCAAAACTCCGTGAAGTATTCGAGGGACTTGAATGGGAAGAAATGGAATTCAAGGAATATGCCGATGAAAGTGAGCTCTACGATGAGATCTATTCTCAATATGACGAAGACGGGGTCAATATAAAGCTCTACATGATAAATCAGAACTCGGTTTACAAAATGTTTGGTATCAACAATCCGGGCATCTACACCAATCAGGAGACAGGCCGCAGCTACCGCTGCAGCGAGCCCGAAAAGGTTGTAGAAAAGCTGGATAAGCTGTACGAAGAATATAAAAAATAACTCCTGCAAAAGCTTTGATACATGATATAGTAAAAAAACGGCGCAATAATGCGCCGTTTTTTCTTATCTTATCTTAGAGCCTACAGGTATGCTGTCGTCTACGAAGATGACCTTTACTCCGTCGGGAGTATCTGCGGCACATATCATTCCGTTGCTGTCAACGCCTCTCAGCTTTACAGGCTTGAGATTTGCTATGAGCTGGAGCTTTTTGCCGATAAGGTCCTCTGGCTGATAGTACTGAGCGATACCAGATACTACCTGACGTCCGCCCATGCCGTCGTCAAGCTGCAAGCACAGGAGCTTGTCGGACTTCTTCACCTTTTCGCAGGCTACTACCTTTGCAACTCTTATCTCTACCTTTGCAAAGTCGTCGATAGTTATCTCGGGCTTCAGCTCTATCGGCTCGGCAGGCGCCTCGCCCTTTTCCTCTGATGAAAGCTTTGCCTTTGCTTCTTCCATGTTCTTGGTAAGGATAGCGTTGAGCTCCTCTATCTCCTTGTCAACGTCGATCCTCGGGAAGAGTATCTCGCCCTTGTGAACTGTAACGTTTGCAGGAAGTACGCCGAACTTGTCAAGCTTATCATACTCCACATCTGCTTCGGAAGCGCCTATCTGCTCCCATACCTTCGGCATTGTGGTAGGCATGAAAGGTGCAAGAAGTGCAGATGTAACACGGATAGCTTCAAGGAGATTGTAGAGAACAGCCGCAAGACGAGCCTTCTTTGTGTCGTCCTTGCCCAGCTTCCACGGCTCGGTCTCGTCGATGTATTTGTTTGCACGGTCAACTACCTTGAATATTTCTTCAAGGACCTGCTTCAGCTTGGTCTCGTCGATGTACTTGTCTGTCTCGGCAAGAAGTCCTGTTACTACTGCCTTGAACTCGTCGTCCAAAGCATCGCTCTCGCGCTCTGTGGGGAGAGTTCCGCCGAAGTACTTGTCAGCCATTGCAACGGTACGTGAAACAAGGTTTCCGAAGCCGTTGGCAAGGTCGGAGTTTATACGGTTTATCATTATCTCGTTGGAGAAAAGGCTGTCTGCGCCCAGAGCCATTTCGCGGAGGATATGGTATCTGATAGAGTCACAGCCGTAGCGCTCGCCCAGTACGAAAGGATCAACAACGTTGCCCAGTGACTTGGACATCTTAACGCTTTCGCCGCCCTTGCTCTGCATGGTGATATAGCCGTGTACAGCAAGGTGCTTAGGCAGGGGCAGGTCAAGTGCCATGAGCATTGCAGGCCAGATGATAGCGTGGAAACGCATGATGTCCTTTGCTACCATGTGAACATCGGCAGGCCAGTACTTCTCATAGTCATTGTGTGCGGAATTTTCATAGCCGAGAGCTGTGATATAGTTTGAAAGGGCGTCTATCCATACGTATACAACGTGCTTGTCGTCAAAGGTAACAGGTACGCCCCACTTGAATGTGGTTCTTGATACGCAGAGGTCCTCCAGACCGGGCTTGATGAAGTTGTTTACCAGCTCAACAGCTCTTGTCTTTGGACGGAGATAGTCAGTCTCGAGAAGAAGCTTCTCTATGCGCTCTGCAAAGGGAGACATCTTGAAGAAGTAAGCCTCCTCCTTGGCGTACTTTACAGGTCTGTGACATTCGGGACAGCAGCCGTTCTCGTCAAGCTGAGAGTCAGTCCAGAAGCTCTCGCAGGGAGTACAGTACTTGCCCGAGTATTCGCCCTTGTAGATATATCCCTTGTCGTAAAGTGCCTTGAATATCTTCTGAACGGCTTCTACGTGATAGTCGTCAGTGGTACGGATATATCTGTCGTATGAGATGTTCATATATTTCCACAGGTTCTTGAACCTGTCAACGATGACGTCAACGTACTCCTTGGGAGTTACGCCCTGCTCGGCAGCCTTCTGCTCAATTTTGAGGCCGTGCTCGTCAGTGCCTGTGAGGAACATTACGTCATAGCCCTGCATTCGCTTGTAACGGGCGATAGAATCGCAGGCAACTGTGGTATAGCAGTGACCTATGTGCGGATTGCCCGACGGATAATAAATCGGCGTTGTGATGTAAAAGGGTTTCTTTGACATAAAAATCGCTCCAATCTGAGTGTAAAGATTCCGTTTCCGAATGAAAGAAACGGTTAATTTATATTATATCACGTTTTTTGCAATATGTCCAGTGGTAATAGTGATTATTGTAGGGGACGCCGCCCTCGGCGTCCCGAAGTGACCAGTTTTTAGTGATTAGTGACGCGCAATGCGCGTCCAAGCCTTTAGCCGTTAACCCTTAGCCTGTAGGGGCTGCCTTTGGCAGTCCGCGAATAACGTATTTTTCATTCACGGGCGCACACTGTGCGCCCCTACACTTAGTTCTTAGCTCTAAATCCTAAAAACCGCAATATATAAGTTGACAGTACTGATTTTTTGCGCTATAATGAATTTACAGAATCCGTTTTTTCCGACATCAAAGGAGGTTTTTACAATGAAGATATCAAAGCTTTTCGCAGGCACTATAGCAGGTATGCTTGCGGCACTTTCACTTGGCTCGGCTGTCAGCGCAAATGCGGCTGACCTCGGTCTCGGCGATCCGTCAGGCGACGGCATCATCAATGCTGTGGACGCTTCGTATATTCTGTCCCTTTACGCCGACTTTGCCGTAAATAACGCCGATATCACTCAGGAGCTCCTTTTGCTCTGCGACGTCAACAAGGACGGCAGCGTGAACGCTATGGACGCTTCATACGTCCTCTCATACTACGTTGACCAGTCACTGAACGACACCGATATCTCCATTGACGACTTCATCAATAAATTTATCATCGAAGTCCAGACGTGGAGCTGGCCGGATACCAGTTCGTTGGATCCTCAGGATCCGTGGAACCCGTGGGCCCCGTGGAACCCGTGGGATCCGCAGAATCCACTTGATCCGAATAGCGATCAGTCGTCATGGCTTCCCGAAAACTTTCCGGAAGCAGACAGCCCGTGGATATGGGGAAATAACTCGGCAAATCCGTGGGGATCCATGAACGGCCCCGAGCAGTGGGCAGAATGGATCAACGCTGTTCCCCAGACCGAAATCGAAAACTGGGCGGCAGATACTTTCGATATGCTCAAAGAAATTGATGATACCACAAACGAAAACGAATAATTAAAGCCCGCTTCGGCGGGCTTTTTGTCATTGTATCCGCTTTTTTGCCGAAAATACCCCTGTGTAATACAATGTTACAGTTTTTTTACTTGACATATTTATTGGTATGACTTATAATTGTAATAGCATTTACGAAATAAACAGGAGGGATATTATGCTATGCAAAAAATGCGGCAGTGAACTGCCAAACGACGCTATATTCTGCACAGAATGCGGTGCCCGTATCGAAAACGAGCCTGCTCCCGATGTACATACCGACGACGAACCTGCTTCCATTCTTCCTCACCTTGAAGAGGTCATCGCCGCCAACGAGGCAACTCTCAGCCTTACCAGCGGCGAAGCAGAGCTCCTCAATGACGAGCCGACGGAGATACTCAGCACCTCCGAGACTATCGAGCTACCCGAGCCCGAACCTGTGACTGAGCCTGCTCCCGAGCCTGTTACCGAGGTATTCACAGCTCCAAAGCCCGAGCCTGTTATCGAGGAAAAACCTCAGAAGCCTGCGGAGTTCCCGAAGCAGGAGGCTCCTGCCGCTCCCGTAAGCAATAACGGCTTCAACGACAACAGCAATACAATGAAGATACCAGTTCAGCCTATTCAGAGCAGTATCGCTCCTCCCCCGCCTGTACAGCCCGAGCCTGCACCTGCTCCAGCACCTATGCCTCAGCAGGAGGACAAGCCAAAGGCTCGCAAGAAAGTCGGCGGCGGACGTATCTTCGGAGCTTCGCTGGTGACTATATTCACTATTGTTTTCCTGCTGGCGTTCAGCCTTTCCCTTGCGGTAAAGATCGGCGCTAACGGCAGTGTTATCCGCAAGAGAGCAGAAAAACTCAACGCAAGCACTACCCTGTCGGCTCAGTTCGACGGCAAGGAGCTTGCCAAGACTCTCTATGATTCAATGGGCTTCCGTACAGCTACAAAGGGCGCGGCTGACGAGGCAGGCTTCAAGAGATACATGATGAATACGGACTTCCGCGAGTATGCAGGAAGAGTGGCTAAGGACTACCTCGACTACATCATCGACGGCAATGGCGGAGACCCGTCAATTACCGCAGAGGACTTCGTCAACGACTTCCTCAGAACAAACAAGAATGCGGCTGTCAAGGAGTTCGATTACGAGCTCACCGACAGCGATTATGAGCTTATTGAAAAGAATCTGGAGAAGGACAACTTCAGCGACACCATGAGCGTCAAGGAGTGGAGCAGAAAGCTGGGCTTCGACATCGACAAGTGCAGCTATGCGTTCTCATTCATCACTATCGGCATTCTCGGCGGACTTGTGATACTGTTCCTTATCTGGACAGCTGTTATACTTGCAAAACGCGCAAGATACGTTACAGGCTTCTTCGCAACTGTATTCAATATCGTAGGTCTGCTGATGTTCATATCAGGACTTGTGATACTTATCGGTTCTGCTGTAGCGTTCACATTCACACATAATGTGGGATTCTACCTGACAGAGACTCTGCTCCTGCCTTTCACCTGTATGCTCCTGATAATCGGAGCTGCCGAGCTCTTCCTCGGATTCATATTAAGAAAGACAAACAGAGCTATCAGAAAAAAGGCTAAGAAAGCAGCAGCGGCTGCGGCTTCAACAGAAAACAAATAAACATAAAGCGCGAAAGCATTAACCCTGATACTCATATAGAAGTTTTATAATTATTATTGGGAGAAGCCTTTCATCGGAAAGGTTTCTCCCATAATTAACTATAAACTTTTATATAAGTGTAACGGTAATACTTTCGGGCTGTTTTTGTAAGGCGAGACACAGGACACAGGAGCACAATCAGCCCTCCTACAGGCTGATTGCTGATTTTTTATCCGTGAGACTTGCTTTTTTATAAAATATATGCTATAATACATATACTTCAAGCAGAACAGGAGATGAAAATAATAATGGACGGTGCCCCTGACGGCAGTAATCCTTATAATTACGAGACATACTTCGTTAAATATGTATTATCAAGGCATGGTCTGCACTATCGTTTGTGTTAGGCTGTGCCTTTATGAGGTTATAGACATATAGACAAATACAGTTATTTTAACGGAGGATATGAATATGTTAGGGCAGATAATTCTGCAAATAATACTTATCGCGCTGAACGCGCTTTTCGCCTGTACGGAGGTGGCGGTCATCTCCACAAGCGATGTGCGGCTTGAAAAGCTTGCCGCCAGCGGCAACAAAAAAGCCGCGAGACTCAAAAAGCTTACCGATACGCCTACACGATTCCTTGCTACTATTCAGGTAGCTATCACCCTTGCAGGCTTCATAGGCGCCGCTTTTGCCGCAGACAGCTTTGCGGAGCTTCTTACCTCTGCGCTGGTCAAAACAGGCATAGGGATACCTGCGGCTGTCATCAAAAAGGCAGCGGTAGTTCTTATTACACTTGTGCTTTCCTATTTTACTCTGGTTTTCGGAGAACTGGTACCCAAACGCCTTGCTATGAAGGATCCCGAGAAGATAGCTCTTGCCATGAGCGGAGTCATAAATTTCGTGGCAGTTTTCTTCGCACCGCTGGTATGGCTGCTGAACGTCTCCGCAAACGGTATACTGCGCCTCATGGGCATTGATCCCAACAGCGACGACGACACAGTCACCGAGGAAGAGATCCTCATGATGTCCGATGCAGGCGCGGAAAAGGGTACTATCGACGAGGACGAGAACCGCATAATCAAGAACGTTTTCGCCTTTGACGATATGACCGCGGAACAGGTCTGCACTCACCGTACAGACGTTGACGTGCTCTGGAGCGACGACGATATCAGCGTCTGGGAGGAGACCATACACCGCACCCGTCATTCCTCGTTCCCTGTGTGCGGCGAGAGCGTGGACAACGTTATCGGCGTTCTCAACGCAAAGGACTATTTCCGACTTGAGGACAAAAGCAAGGACAACATCATGGAAAAGGCTGTCCGCGAGCCCTGCTTTGTACACGAGAATATGAAGGCTGACCGCCTGTTCGACCAGATGAAGCAGCGCGGCGCAGACCACTTCGCAATAGTAGTTGACGAATACGGCGGCATGAGCGGTATAATCACCATTACCGACCTTGTCGAGGAGCTTGTTGGCGACTTCGCTGACGATCCCGAGGACGAGCCTGCTGTAAGACTTGAAAAGATAAACGATACCCAGTGGACAGTTCCGGGTATCAGCTCCCTCAGCGATGTCTGCGAGGAGCTTGATATCACGCTTCCTGCGGACAAGTATGAGACCTTTGGCGGCTACGTCATAGCAAAGCTTGGCGAGATACCCAAGGACGGCACACAGCTGGAGCTTGAAGCAGGCGGACTTCACATAAACGTGGTCGAGGTAAAGCACCACCGAATCGAGGTCTGTCGCGTGGAGAAGCTGCCGCCCGTCGAGACCGACGAAACAGACGAGTAATGTGTAGGGGCGCACAGTGTGCGCCCGTTCAATGCATAATTCATAATGCATAATTAAAGGCGAACCGATCGGTTCGCCTTTTTTTGTAGGGGCTGGCGTCTTTGACAGCCCGTTAAGGGACGCCCTCT
>JAEEGJ010024076.1_pt1 | contig 12670 bp, 10 predicted proteins | sample 8958761 | NCBI WGS metagenome assembly JAEEGJ01 (sample SAMN16246546, study PRJNA631951) | gut metagenome | biome: gut microbiome; feature: rumen; material: RS-attached | host: Bos | place: Iran: Karaj | collected 2018-10 | reverse complement strand
TCAGATGACCGTGGAGGATATCCAGGACCGGGTGGAAATTGAACTTATGAAAAGCTCTCGAAAGGATGTGGCGCAGAAGTATATCGCTTACAGGAATCAGAGAAGCATTGCCAGAAAAGCAAAGACTCGTGCCATCTTCCAGGAAATCATCAACATCAAGAATAATGATGTCACCAGGGAGAACGCCAACATGAACGCCGACACACCGGCAGGAATGATGATGAAGTTCTCAAGCGAGACAACAAAGCCTTTTGTTGACGACTACTTACTTTCGGAAGACACAAGGGAGGCGGTTAAGCACAATTATATACATATACACGACAAGGATTACTATCCTACAAAGTCACTCACGTGTGTGCAGCATCCGCTCGACAATATCCTTAACCACGGATTTGCCGCCGGACACGGTTCGTCAAGACCGGCAAAACGCATTGAGACAGCAAGTATGCTGGCATGTATATCCATGGAGACCGCGCAGAACGAGATGCACGGCGGACAGGCCATACCGGCCTTTGACTTCTACCTCGCACCGTTTGTTCGCAACAGTTTCAAGGAAGAGCTCAAGAACGTGGGTGAAGTTATGGGAATCGACATGAGCGAATATTACGACAAGCCTCTGGAAGACTATATATCTAAACCAATTGATGCCATGCAAGGGGAGCAGCGCGCTTTACAGCACGCCATCAACAAGACGGTCGGAAGAGTGCACCAAGCTATGGAGGCATTCATACACAATATGAATACCATACACTCAAGAGGAGGTAATCAGGTGGTGTTCTCAAGCATCAACTACGGTACCGACACATCAGCCGAAGGGCGCTGCGTCATGAGGGAGATCCTCATCAGCACGTTCGAGGGGGTGGGAAACGGTGAGACCGCCATCTTTCCTATACAGATATGGAAGAAGAAGAGAGGAGTGAACTATCTTCCCGGAGACCCTAACTACGACCTCTATCTGTTGGCGTGCAAGGTGTCGGCAAGACGATTCTTCCCTAACTTCCTTAACCTTGACGCGTCATTCAACGTGTGCGATGAATGGAAAGCCGACGACCCTAAGCGCTATCTGCATGAGGTGGCTACCATGGGATGCCGTACCCGTGTGTTCGAGAATCGTTTCGGTCCCCGAACCTCTATCGGACGTGGCAACCTGTCGTTTACCACCATTAACATCGTGCGTATAGCCATCGAGTGTATGGATGTGAAGGACAAGGAGGCGCGTATTGCCAAGTTCTTTGCACGCCTCGATGAGATGTTGGAGGTGGCTGCCAAGCAGTTGGACGAGCGTTTCCAGTTCCAGAAGACAGCCTTCGTCAAGCAGTTCCCACTGCTGATGCGCAGCCTGTGGATAGGTGCCGACAAACTCAGTCCCAACGATACCATCGAGAGTGTAATCAATCAAGGCACCCTGGGTATTGGCTTCATCGGTCTGGCTGAGTGTCTGGTCGCCCTTGTCGGCAAGCACCACGGAGAGAGTGAGGAGGCTCAGGAATTAGGTTTGAAGATTATAGGTTATATGCGTCAGCGTATCAACGACTTCTGCGATCGTTATCAGCACAACTATTCGGTGCTGGCTACTCCGGCAGAGGGCTTGAGTGGTAAGTTCACCAAGAAGGATCGCAAGGAGTTCGGCATCATCCCTGGGGTGACTGATCGTGACTATTATACCAACTCCAACCACGTGCCTGTTTACTATAAGTGCTCGGCCCGTCACAAGGCGGAGATTGAGGCTCCTTATCATGAGATGACGCGTGGCGGACATATCTTCTACGTGGAGATTGACGGTGATGCCACACATAACCCACAGGTCATTATGAGTGTGGTGGATATGATGGATAAACTGAACATGGGTTACGGATCTGTCAACCACAATCGCAACCGCTGCATGGACTGTGGCTACGAGAATGCCACACCGTCGCTGGAGAAGTGTCCGAAGTGCGGCAGTACCAACATTGACAAGTTGCAGCGCATCACGGGCTATCTCGTGGGTACAACCGACCGCTGGAATCACGGCAAACTCTGTGAACTCAACGATCGTGTGACACATATCGAGGGCTCGCAGCAGCAAGAACTGTTCTAAATGATTTCCGTCTTAGACATCATAGAAGATACAATGGTAGATGGTCCGGGTTTCCGGACCTCTATCTATTGTGCCGGATGTCGCCATGCCTGTCCTGGCTGTCATAACCCACAGTCGTGGGATTTCAGCGGGGGCCACCCCATGACCACCGAACAGATAATGCGCGTCATTGAGGCCGACCCCTATGCCAATGTCACCTTTACCGGTGGCGACCCCATGTATCAGCCTGAGGGTTTTGCCGAACTGGCACTGGCCATCAGGGAACGTACGAATAAAGATATATGGTGTTTTACGGGTTTCACCTACGAAACCCTCTTGCACAACCCCCGCCACCGCCAACTGCTGCAACTGATTGACGTGCTTGTTGACGGTCCCTTCATCAAGGCTTTGCGTGATGAGACATTGTTGTTCCGAGGCAGCAGCAACCAGCGACTCATCGATGTGCCGAAATCGCTGACAACAGGTAAGGTGGTGCTTTTTGAACCTGATGTGTGAGGGACGAATTACGAAGTATTGTTATTTTAGGAACTTTTCCAATTCTTCTACCACCTTGTTAGGTTCTATGTCGCGAGCAACGATTTTCCCTTGTTTGTTGGTGACGACCATCGAAGGAACAACAAACAATCCCAATTGCTGAACAATAGGTGTCTGAAACATCTGCTCGTCGCAGACGATGGTCCATAGCAACGAGTCACGATCCACGCGTTTCTTGCACTCCCGCTTGTCACCGTCGATGCAGATGCTGATGAGCGACAACTCCTGCGGATATTGTTTCTGTAGCTTTCTGAGCTTTCGCTGTATGTCCGTGCTGGGGAAGTTCCATGTAGCCCATGTCGAGATGACGCCAATCTTACCCTTCACCTGACTGGTTGATATGCTCTTGCCATTGATATCAGTAGAGCTGACAACTGGCAGCATTGCCTGCAGTCGGCTGTTTTTCAGTCCGTCCAATTGCTTCTTCAGCTTGTGCAGTCGTCCGTTGTCAGGATTGGCCTTCAGCATCAGTGTTGCCAATCGCTGTGCCTCTACGTAGTCGGGTGTTTTGGCATTGACGAAATACTTGTCCAGCAAGTAGATGCTGATCATCGAACTTGGCTCCTCCTGAATATATTCGGCAACAGCAGCTGCTATCTCGGGTGGAGTGAGCTTATTCAGACGGATGCGCAACTTGGTAAGTTCGTCATTCTCGTCGGTTCCGGTGATGGTCATCTCCTTCAGATGAGTGGCGTCGCCCTTGATTTCTACCTCTTCGCCTGGCGATGCAAACACAGCCTGTTCGCTGAAATTGGGGAATACCAGCATGAGTGTGATATCTTTGCGCACCTCCTTTTCATAGACGAAACGCCCGTTCTGCACTTTGATGGTGTCGATACCCGCAAAGGCTCCGTCGGGACTATACACCAGAAACTGGCCCTGGTTGATGTTACGCAGGCGTCCTGCCAGTCGGAATTGGTTCCCTGAGGGGCCGCAACTGGTTAAGAGCAATAGGGTGAGAAGGGTAAAAAGTATTTTTTTCATTTCTTAAACTCCAAATCCTTATCGGCATATGCCTTCAGTGAGGGGTCTTTCTGGATAGCACTGCGAAGGAACGAGGCTGCTGCGTCGCGATTACCCTGTCGGGCCTGTACGATGGCTGCCAGATAGTCGGTCATGGCGTCAGGGTCTTTCACGTTCTTCAGGGTGCGCTGGGCACGTTCGTAGTCTTTGTTCAGCAATTGTGCCAAAGCAGCACTGTTGCTGGGGTGATAACCGAAGTCCTGCTGGGCAAGGGCATAGTTGCCTTGTGCCAGATGCAGGTTGCCCAATGCCTCCGACAGGCCGTAGGCACCAGCCGACTTGGCAATCAGGTTCTCGGCAGTCTGCGTGTCGCCTGCCTGTAGGGCCATCAGTCCCAGGTTTGCACTGGCTTCTGTCACATCGCCAGCCTGTGCGAAATACTGTCTGGCCTCCTCTTTCTTACCCTGCTGCATTGCCAGTACTCCGAGGTTGTTGTATATTCTGCCGTCCTTGGGATAGAGACGGGCAGTTGTCTTCAAGATATTCTCTTTCTCTGTATCTGTTGTAGCAATCGAGGCAGCATAGATCAGTTCCTCCACGCTCAGTTGCGAGGCATCCTTCTGATACTGCTCGAAAATCTGGTCGTCATCACGTCCTATCACTTCGTAGTTGATGGTCATGCGGGCGCGTCGCAACTCCGGCAGCACGCCCTCTGCCAGTTCGCGGAAGCCCTGACTCAAGTTCTTGATTTGTTGCTCACGCTCCTGTGGGTCTTGATACATGGACAGCACGCGCAGGATGACGTCCTTGTCGGGAATATTGCTGGCCTTCACCAGTTCCTGAAATCCCTCCCAGTCCTGAGCAGTATATTCCGAACTGATACCGCCTTCCAACTTGGCATCCTTCATCTGCTGGCGAACGTAGCTCTCCGTGTTCTGCTGACGCTTATTGGCCAGTTTCTCGTTCAGCTGCACACCACCGTCGGGCGATGCATAGGCTGATATCTCTACGTCAGTGAGGTTCAGTCCCTCTTGGTCGCGGGCTATCTGCTGCAGCATCTTCACGAAGTCCTGCACCGAGTTCGACTGCAGTTCGCTCTTGCGCAACTCAGCCTGCTGGATGAGGAAACGGATGTTGGCCTCCTGCTTCTGTTCTGTAATACGTTGGAAAGCGTCCTGAGCCACGCAGGGCTGTGCCGACGCTACCGTCTGGTGATACAGTTCGCTGGTGGCAATCACTCCATTGCCAATCTTGACGGCAGGCACATGGACAGTCTTGTTGCCCACCTTGGCATCAAACGTCAGGTAGAGGTCGCTCTGCTGCATGGCAGGCTGATAGTCGAAAGCAGTCTTCATCGTGTAGTGACCGCCCAATAAGTAGGAAATCACTTGGTCGTTGCCCATGACCTTCTCGCCCTGGAAAGTGGCAGGTTGTCCCTGCACCTTCTGCTGTATGCCGTCTTTCGTGAAGCGCAGTTCGGGAATGACGGTTACCACAGCCTTGCGGTTCATGTATTGCTCAGGAAACATGCCGTTTATCGTAGCCTGCACCTTACCGCCTTCAGTCTCTAACGGATGGGGGTTTACCTTGAAGTTGTCGGCAGAGAGTGATTTCAGTCCTCCGCCACATGATGTCAGCAGTGCCATGGCACCAGCCAGTACTATCAGATTCTTTTTCATATTCTTCTTTGTTTATTGGTGCAAAGGTAATAAGAAAAAGAGTAATAACGAAATAATTTTATTTTATTTAGGAAGATAAGTCCTAAATACCATGTAGAAACCGTCAGCACGGATGGTGAAATGGCTGGTTAGCGATTCGTTGAGGGTTCCCTGCCATAGTTCCTGGTATGCATAGGAGTTCCATTTCAACCCCTCCGATGTGATGGTTTTACTTCCAAAGTTGAAGATGCTGACCTGTTGTCCTGGCATTGAGTCGAAAGTTTGTTCCCCTTGTGCCGGTGTGAAGCATCCGGAATCGGTGAACATGGTGCCGTTGATGTTCATCTCGCGGAAGTAGCGCATCAGGAGTGAGATATTCCCCAGGGTGTGGTCTTCGCGCTTTCCGGTACAGCCAATGTAGGCAATGTCATGCCATCCCTGTGCCTTGCAATAGCGGGTTGCCTTCGTCAGGTCGTTGTCTTCCTGTTCGTCCACCTTTATCAAGCGGTCACGGAATTCGGTAGGCACAGAGTCGCCGTCGCCTATCACGATGTCCGCATTGGGGAAGGCATTGATAGCTCCGTCGCAGCATACTACTCGAGGGGCCTCGTGTAATATTCTTAACGGAAGGGAGTGAGTAGGGAACGTCCCGTTGGCTAATATGACGACCTCAAACTTTTTCATACTTGGTAATCTTTGTCATCTTCTTCCACTTGTAGTAGCCGGCTATAGCGATGATGACATAGAGTCCGTAGAGTCCGGCCTTGAAGGGAATACCTTTGGTAATATATAGATATGTACAGATGGCATCGACGATAATCCAGAACAGCCACTGCTCAAGGAATTTGCGCGCCAGAGCCCATAGCCCTACGAACGAGAGGGCATTGGTCAGGGCATCCAGCACGGGTACGGTGGAGTTCGTCCAAGTGATGAGGACATAGTATGTCACGCCCCATGCTATGAAGAAGAATACTGTTGCAGGCAGAAAATACCGATGGGGCATGTGGATGATAGGCAGCGACTTATGCTCCTTTCGGGTCTTCTTGAATTTCCAGACGGCAAAACCATAGAAAGCAGCGATCGTATAATAAACCGCCATACCCGCATCGCCATACAGTCCGTGGCGCCAGTAGAGCCAGATGTCGAGTGCCGGCATCACGATGCCCACCAGCCACAGCCATATACTGGCACGGTACTCGAGCCAGATATATGCCAGCCCGAGCACCGTTGTGAATATGTCTAACCAGTCAATTGTCATCTTAACTTTTAACTCTCAACTCTCAACTCTCAACTCTCAACTCTAAACTCTAAACTCTCAACTAGAAATTAATAGACAGATGTGCCATCATGTTGAAGGGGGCAGAGGGGGCGAAACCAGCCTCCAGCTGATCGGAGGAATACCAGCCTGTAGCCACCACTTTCCCATTCTCTTTCGTAAAGGCAGGAGCAGCCCAGCCGTTGTTGTCATATTTGGCAGAGAAAATGTTATAGAGTGTCACACCAAGCGTCACATCCTTCATCCCAAACTGCTTCAGGGCAAACGTATAGCTGAGGTCGATATTCGTGGTAAAATGGCCGTCGAGCATCATACTCACATCAACGGGTTTGTCGTTGTCGTCGAGGGTCTGGTAGCTCTTGAAACCAGTATTTGTAAGATACTGATCGCCCACATACTGGCTCTGCACCGTAGCCTTCATGCCCTTGTAATTGAAGGTGAGGATGTTGTTGAAGATGAAGTCGGGCGAGAACGACAGCGGAGTGTCGCCAAGACTCTCCACCGAACCATCCATCAGTGTCACCTCCCATTGCTTGGCACGATTCTTCGAGAACGTAGCGTTAGCATCCCAGCGGAACCAGTCGATAGGCTTCCATGCAGCCTCCAGTTCCACACCGAGGCGATAGCTTTTACCCACATTCTTCGAAATGGCCTCACCGATATTGTTCAGTTCGCCTGTCAATACGAACTGATCCTTGTAACTCATCCAATAGAGATTGGCACCAGCCGAGAACTTAGCGCTTTGGAACTTATAGCCAACTTCAAGATCGTTCAGCCGTTCTGCCTTCAGTTCTGTGCCGATATTGTCTTCGTAGTCGTTGCGGGTAGGCTCTTTATGCGCAATGGCATACGACGCATACACCTTATGATGTGGGGTGATGTCGTAGTTCAGTCCAAACTTCGGATTGAAGAAGTTAAACTGCTCATCGACAACGATTTTACCATCCGGATTAGCTCCTATCCAGTCGCCGGGATGCTGCATCTTGATGCCGATGTGACGATACTGCAGATCGAGGTATCCGTTCAATCCGGGCAGGAATCCATAGTTGATTTTTCCATACACGTTCCAATCGGTCTTCTTTGCATTGTTGCGATAGTATTCGAAATCGGGCAGCAAATCCATTCCCTCTGGTATGTTCTTCACCCATTTCACCAGTCCGAAGTGGTCGCCGCTGTATTTATTCCAACCTCCACCCACGGTGGCTTCTACATTCTTATGATTGTTATACACCAGCGAGGCCACAATGGCATAGAAATCATTGTCCATCTTCTTCTGGCGAATAAGGTCGCTCTTCAGTTTCGGATTCTCGTCAAACCATACACCGTAAGGCAGATATTCCACCAGTTTGCGCCCCGTTTTATACTCCTCGTAATAGCCATCTCCCTTGGTATAATGGCCCGCCACGTTCAGGTTCAGCATATTGTTGAGGCGCTGGTTCCACAGCAACTGGTAGTTCTGCTGGTGGTAGTTATCCGTCTGATTGTCGTAATAGCGCACGTTACCGTTCTCGTCATAGTATTCACCACACGAGTTATAGGTGCGCCCAAAGAGGCTCTGCTCGTATTTCGACGTGTAGTTCCAGGCGTGGTAAGTCTCCTCGACACCGTTCCACGTGATGAACTTCACCACCGTATTGTCGGCGAAGTAGCCAGCCTGCAGGAAATAAGAGTTCAGTTTTGTCTTGGCACGGTCCAGATACCCCTTCGACCCTATGTTCGATAATCGGCCCTGGATGCCCCAGTGTCCGCCTAACAGTCCCGTACCGAAGCGCAGCGTCTCCTTATGGCTATAGTAGGAACCGCCACTCAGGTCAATACCCACGAACGGTTTTATACCGATGTTCTCCGTCAGCATGTTGATGGTTGCACCGAAGGCACCGGCACCGTTAGTTGACGTTCCGACGCCACGCTGTATCTGCATCGACTGCACGCTGGAGGCAAAGTCGCCCATGTTCACCCAGAACAGCTGGGCACTCTCGGCGTCGTTCATGGGAATACCGTTGGCTGTAATGTTGATACGGCTAGGGTCGGTACCGCGCACGCGGAGCGTGGTATAGCCGATGCCGTTACCTGCGTCCGAAGTCATGGTTACCGAAGGTGTCAGCGACAGCAGGTAAGGCACGTCCTTTCCGAAGTTAACGGCTCTCAACTGTTCTTTGTTCATGTCGGTGTAAGCCATAGGCGTCTTCTTCGAGGCACGTATTGATACCACCTGTACATCCTGTAATTCTACGCTCTTCAGCGTGTCCATGTCTGCTGCCTGTGCTGTCAAAGCAGTTCCCAGCAGACCAAAAAGAAACATTTTCTTCATCCCTTTTAATGTTTAAATTCAATAATGTAAAAAAGGGGGGATTGTTATCGATATCTTAAGCTCTATCATCCCTACGTCGGTATTGTCCGCATCAGGTTAAGAGGGTATCATCTCAGCCGCCAACTGACGGCACCCCTTGATAATTTCGGGGGCAAAATTACAAAGAATCGAGCGAAAAACCAAAGGAAATTTTGTTTTTCTTTCATTTATTATATTGCCGTTTCGAAAAATTATCGTACCTTTGCATACACTATACAACATAAAAAAACGAAATTATGAAGAATTTGGTGGTAGCTGCGCTCATAACAATCTGCAGCATGAGTATGTTAACCTCTTGCAAGACCAAGACTGCGGCCGTTTCGCAAGTGGAAAGTAAAGAACTGATTCGCACCAGCCAGAGCTGGGATGGGGTGGAGTTGCCTGACTATTTCAAGGGCCGTCCCGAACTGGTGGCTGTAAAATATGTATTCCCGGCAGGTCAGAAACTGGGATGGCACCATCATCCAGTGATGAACTATGGCATCTTGGTACAGGGCGAGTTGACCATTATCGGACAGGATGGGAAGGAGAAAGTGGTGCATGAGGGCGAACCCGTCGTAGAAATGGTGAATACCATCCATCATGGCGAGAATCGTGGCTCAAAGCCGGTTATCCTTTATATGTTCTATCTCTCGCAGAAAGGCTTACCTCTTGCCGTACAGCATCCGGAAATCCCGTTGAAATAACCAACCCCATTGCGTCATGTACGATCAACCATTGCCCGACGATATTCTGTTCTATATGTTATATGGCGGAGTAGCAGTGCTGACATTCGTGGCCAGCTGCTATCTGTTATTCCGTCGAGGCAATGCCTTTGCCCCTGACATTACAACACCAATACGTCTGCGGCGATGGACGGCAGCTTTCTTTGCTGCCATGACGTTGAGTCATCTGTGGTATCTGCCGACCGCTTTTGCCGCTGCGGGCGATGAAGCTAAGCTATACATATATCTTGGGGCGATACTCGACTTCTTGTTGGTGATACCCTTGGCGGGCATCATATTGTTGGTGATGCTGCAAGACCGCCGTCGGCGGCTGTGGCCCATTGCTGCCTTTATGGTGCCGGTTGCTGCCGGTGCGCTATGGTGCCTTATCAGTGGGAGCGACAAACTTGTGCCGCCGTTGTATATTTACATGACGGTCGTGAGCGTCATCTATATTATATATGTAGTGCGCGCACAAAGGCAATATAGTCGTTGGTTACGCGACAACTATGCCGATTTGGAGCACAAAGAGGTGTGGCAGTGTTATGTGGTGATAGGATTTATTTTTTTCGTGTTCGGCTACTACGTTTTTGCCAATCAGGCGAAACCTTACGAATACGTTGTTCAGATAAGCGTGGCTATCCTCGTATGTTTCCTCCTGTGGCGAGTTGAGACGTTAAGTGACCTCAGCATCTCCCAGCCTCTGTCTGCTGACGAAGAAGCAGTCCCTGACGAGGAGGAGATGATGGAAGACGATGAACTTTCACAAAACACAATCGAGACCATTGGACCGTTGCTGCAGGAGTTCTGCATCGAAAAGCAACTTTATTTACAGCACGACCTCGCACTTTCCCAGCTTGCCAAGACCATTGGTACCAACCGCTATTATCTCAGCCAATACTTCTCCAGTCAGGGGATGACTTACAACACTTATATTAATGATTTGCGCGTCAATCATTTTGTCAATCTCTATCGTGAAGCCATTGCTACTGGTCATTTCACCACAGCCCAACAACTGGCTTACGACAGCGGCTACAAGAGTTACAGCACCTTCAGCCTTGCCTTCAAACAGCGAATGGGCCAGACAGTAACGTCATGGATGCGAGAGTTTGAAGGTAATAGTGAATAGTTAATAATTTGCTACCGCTGTAGTAATCATAATTATCAATTGTCAATTATCAATTATCAATTAGAAAAAGTCCTGTTATCCTTGCAAAAAGGACTCCAAAACGACTAACCACTTTCAAAATATGCAAAAAGAGTTTCAAAATATGCAAAATCTTTATTTTTTAGTTGTTTGTGCATAGTTTTTGGGAGATTTTGCTTATCTTTGCAGAAGACTAGTTTCTAAAACTATAAATACTATATATAATATTATGAAACAAACAATTATCCTCGGCAACATCATTACAGTTGATGAAAAAAGACCTTTTGCCAAGGCAGCAGTGGTAAAAAACGGTGTGTTCTCATACATCGGCAGTGTTGAAGAAGCTAAAAAACTCGCAGGCGCCGATGCCAAGGTGCTGGATTATGGTGACAACTACATCTACCCCGGATTCATCGAGTCGCACTGTCATGGCAGTTTTGCCGGAGAGCGTGCTATCGGACAGGCAAATCTGATGCAGGCAGGCTTAACCAATTATCCCAAATATCGTGAGATTATTAAGGAGTTTATTGCGAAGAATCCACAGCGTGACTTCTATGTGGCTGCTGGTTGGGTGGAAAATGATGAATACGTCGATAAGTCATTTCTTGACGAGATATGTTCCGATAAGCCTCTATTTATGCAGACTGGCGGCGGACACTCTATGCTTCTCAATACAAAGGCGCTGGAATGGGCAGGAGTTGATGCAGAGTATGCCAAGAAATGGGGTTATGACTTGGTACATGTAGATAAGAATGGTGAACCTGACGGCTATCTCTGCGAAGGTCCTTTGTTCGAAATAGTACCGAAGTTGCCTACTACGGTGAGAGACATCAAGGAATATCTGCTTTCTTGGCAGGAGTTTGCGTTCAGCAGAGGTTATACAGCCGTTGGTGATGCTGGTGCGGAAGTTATCCATCACGCTGCTCCCCAGGCATACTATGAGCTTCAGGAAGAAGGCAAGCTGAAGCTGCGCACCTATGCATGGATGTATGTGGCAGATAATTCCGACGCAAAGACAGAGATTGCCCGCATCGCTGCTCAGCGTGCAGAGATGAGTGGTGAGTATTTTCACATCGTCGGCGCCAAGGCGTTCCTCGATGGTGTGACCGAGGCTCATACGGGTTGGCAGAACCAAGATTACCTTGACACACCAGGCTATCACGGTGCAGAGCGCTACAACGACCACGACAAGATGGTACAGCTGATTGCGGAGGCCGACAAGGAAGGCATGTCCGTACACGTTCACTCTGAGGGTGGCGGTGCCACACACTATATGTTGGGATGTATCGAGGATGCAGAGAAGATTACCGGCAATAAAGACCAGCGCAACGTTCTGGCTCACCTGCACTTCGTGACCGACGAAGATGTCCGTCGCATGGCAGAAACTGGTTCTGTAGCAGCAGTTCCACCACTGTGGACACCAGCCATTCCGGGCAATTATGATCAGGAAATAGTGTATGTAGGTAAGGAATTGGCAGATCAGGCTTATCCTATCAAGTCATTCTATGATGCCGGAGCCAACGTGGTATTCCACTCCGACTATCCTGTGTCTCCTGTGATGGACATCAAGTACAGCATTTATATGGCAGAGAAGCGTAATGTTCCAGCAGGATTCATGGGCGTAGAAGGCGTCAAGGCTCGTAATCTCAAGGAGGCTATCACCCGCGAGCAGTCGCTGCGTGCCATGACCATCAACGTAGCCCGTCAGTTCCACCAGGAGCATCGTCTGGGTTCTATCGAGGTCGATAAGATTGCCAATATGACAGTATTCGACTGCGATTTCCTGCACGCCGACATCGAGAAGGTAGCTCAGGCCAATATCATCGCCACCATTGTTGACGGTGAAGAAGTCTATAAAGCATAATGAGTAAATTAGGAGCCGGAGGAAATTCCCTTTGGCTCTTTTTTTACTTGTTATTTTTGTCGTTTTACTTTGGCAAGAACAAAATTCTGAAGCTTAA
>JAEEGJ010024072.1_pt1 | contig 12672 bp, 7 predicted proteins | sample 8958761 | NCBI WGS metagenome assembly JAEEGJ01 (sample SAMN16246546, study PRJNA631951) | gut metagenome | biome: gut microbiome; feature: rumen; material: RS-attached | host: Bos | place: Iran: Karaj | collected 2018-10 | reverse complement strand
TCCAGCCTTAGCAAGAAGGTCTTTTGCTGTATCGAGGAAGTCATCTTCAACAAGTGACTTACCGATAGCGTGTCCCTGAGCCTTGAGGAATGTATAAGCCATACCACCACCAATGATGAGTGTAGAAGCGTTCTTCATAAGGCTTTCAAGAACAGCGATCTTTGAAGAAACCTTAGCACCACCGATGATTGCAGTCATTGGTTTTTCCGGGTTTGTTACCATTGGCTGAATGTATTTAACTTCTTTTTCCATGAGGAAGCCGCCAACAGATTCAACTGGCATAAACTTAGCAATAGAAGCTGTAGAAGCCTGATCGCGGTGAGCTGTACCAAAAGCATCGTTTACAAAGATGTCTCCGTATGTAGCAAGTTCTTTTGCCATTACATCGCGTTCTGCAGGGTCCTTAGATGTTTCTTCCTTGTGGAAGCGAACGTTTTCGAGCATTGCAACAGCGCCTTCTGGAAGAGCATCAATAGCAGCCTTCTGTCCAAGTGCATCTGGAAGGAAGGTAACAGGCTTTCCGAGTTTTGAAGCGAAGTATTCTACAACTGGCTTCATGCGGTTCTTACCGTTGATGAACTTTTCTGCATCTGCATCAGTCCATGTTTTGCCAGCCTTTTCAGCCTTTTCCTGAGCCTTTTTTACGTCCTTTTTAGGGTCACCAAGGTGGCTCATAAGAACGAGTGAGCGTGGGCTCTGTTCAAGAATGTATTTGATTGTAGGAAGAGCAGCCATGATACGAGTATCATCCTGAACTACTCCGTCCTTCATTGGTACGTTGAAGTCAACGCGCATAATGATGCGTTTGCCTTTAAGGTCAACATCTTTTACTGTTTTAATCATATATATTTCTCCTAAAAATGATTTCCTAATATAAAATATAATGATAATTACATATAAATTCAATAAAAAAACCGCGCGGCGTTTACCGTGCGGCTTTTTATATATAAAGATTTGTAAGAAGAATTATAGTTTATTTGGCATCGTAGTAATCGTACCAGCTGTCATCGTCGAGGGTGAATACGTAAGAAGAACCTTTGTCATCATCACCACCGCGGTTTGATACGATGATAGAAGACATGAGCTTGTCTGAAAGAACTTCCTTAAGGAACTGTGTCTGATCATCGTTATCCTGGATATCATCCATAGCCTGCTGGAGCTGGCGTTCATACAGTTTTTTGTCAATTGTATAAACTACATAGTATGTATATTCTTCTTTATAATCTTTTACAACCTTTGGATTTTTTGAATCAATCTGTGGTGTACGTGTTTTGATCCAGTAGTAGTTTTCTTTTGTAAGACCGTTGAGGGTAACATTGGTCATTGTTGCAGAATAAATCTGTGCAGATTTTTCATCTACCTGTTCACCGGCTTCTTTTACGCTCATTTCTGACTGAACTGTCTGAGCAATTGTCTGTTCAATAGAAGAAGCAATTTCTGCACGTGCATCTACCTGATCTGTCCAGGTCTTAAGGAAGTCAAGGTTTGTTCCCTTATTCTGAAGAATAAAAATCTGATCGCTGTTAGGAATATCAAGCGATTTGCGTACACGCTTTTGTGAACCGTCGCCAATTGCAATTACCCAGTCCGGAATCTGTGAACCGAGTGCCAGTCCCTGATAATCAATGATTTCTGGGGTTCCTGTCATCATTACAGGATCTTCGCCCTTGAGCTTGAGGGTAGAACCGCAGGAAGCAAGAAGGCCAACCAAAGTAAGTGCTGTCAAAGCAGATAAAATAATTCTTTTCATATCAAATCTCCTTGTGTTTGATGTTATCTATATAAATAAAAACTAAAAGGTAAAAAGGTAACAAAAAAATAAAAAATTTATTATAATAAAACCATGAAAATCAGGGGTTTTGATCCAAAAGAGATTATTTTTGCGGCTACTACAGCGTGTAATCTGCATTGTGAACATTGTTTTGTAAACAGAGAGCCTTTGCGGCTTGATATTGGGCAGGCAATTGAGTTTTTGCGTGATTGTGCGGGCAGCGGAAAGATTGAACGCGTTGGATTTAGCGGCGGAGAACCGTTTTTGTATATGGATTTTCTGATAGCGCTTACTAAAGAAACCGTGACTCTGGATCTGCTTTTTGACCAGATTATGACTAACGGCGACTGGTGGAAGGACGAGGCAGACCTGCGCAACACACTCAAAACCCTTTATGATGCAGGCTATGATGGTAAAATTGGCCTTAGCTGGGATGAATACCACGGGCAAAAACAGGAAAGAATGGAAACATTTATTGGTGTTGTGCATGAGATTTTTGGTGAAGGCTCGCTTGTTATTCAGGCAGTGGGAAAAGATTTACCACGCACCTACCCGTCTGAGGATTCGCGAGCCTGGCAAAGTAGCCGCTGGTTCCGCGAAGACTACTGTCAGGACCCTGGAAATATTTTTTATGTTCATGCAAACGGAAGCATTGCACCCTGCTGTGGTTTTGCAAACGAAAACTCGGCCCTTTTTATAGGAAAAATTACCGACAGCTTTGAAACAATAATGAAAAATGCAGCTTCAAACGTTCTGATACAGCGCTGTTTTACAGAGGGATTTGGGCACTACAGACGCCACGACTTAAAAAAGAAGCTGCGTGCCCTTGGTAAAAAGCTCCCGGGCAAAACCAGCGATATCTGCAGTTTTTGTGATTTTGTTTGTAAATTAACCGTTTGATTCTTTTTTGCGGTTGTCAAAGTATCCGCCATCTTCGAGGTAGCGGCGGCGTGTCATAAGAAGGGAAATAAGCTCATTGTACATATTAAAATCTACTTCCAGAGCCATTGGAAGCAGATAGTATTCGGTTTCGTCGCAGTAGCGTTCTATAAATTCCGGGTCGGTTACGTAACCAAGGCTTATCATATTGCTGATTCGGTCTGCGCATTTAAGAATTTTTGCCTTCTGGCTTCCGTAGTCTAGGATACGGCGCAAAAACTCATGTTTGGTTTCATTCTGGCGGCGGGTTACTTCAAGAACAATTTCAAGAACATCGGAGCCTTCTGAATCGCAGTGAATAATCTGGTTTTTATCAAAGCCTTCTATATCTTCTACTGTATCGTGAACAATCGAAGCCTTAAGAAGCACCGAGTCTATGTAGCCGTAATCAATAAGGATTGCAAGAGTGTCCATCTGATGACGGAACATGTTTCCACCGGCGTGACGGGCTTTTCCAATCAAACCGGTGGCAAGCTGCATATATGGAGCAAGGCGCATATCGGCAAGCTGCTGCATCTGCTGTGAGTCCATGCGTTTAGAACGCTCTGTCTTCATTTCATACTTTTGCTTTGCCATACGCCCACTCCTTTTTTATACCAGCTCTTTAAGATAGCTTTGCAGGGTAGCAATTTTACGCTGGCTCTGTGCAAGGCGTTCGCGCTCTTCCTGAACCAGATTTTCCGGAGCATGCTGTGCAAAGTTTCCGTTGAGCTTGTTTTCGCTCATACGTGCATAGCCCTGTTCCTTTTCAAGTGCTTTCTGGAAGCGTGTCAAAAGCTGTTCCTTGTTTATATTTTCGTCAACAAGAACAAATACTTCAAAGCCAACACCTACTGCACCAATTGAGCTTGCAGGCTTTTCGTCAACAAAGTCTACCTTTGCAACACCACCAAGCAGCTGAATCATTTCTACCTTCTGGCGTGCAACTTCGGCAGCACTACCCTTTTCAATTTTAACAGCAATATTAATCTTTATTGCAGGGTCAATTCCGCAGTCTACCTTTGTAGCGCGAACCTTGCTTATTAAATCCTTAAGGGTATCAAAACGTGCTTCAATTTCTTTGTTTTCGCGGGCGGCAATAACTTCCGGATAAGGTGCGTTGATGAGCATACCTTTGTAAGTAGAAGTTTCAAGCGGCAGCTTGCTGTAGATTTCTTCTGTAACAAACGGAAGATATGGATGCAGCATGCGCAGGCTTTCTTCTAAGATGTTCATCAAAACTGTTGCCTGACGGTCCTTTTCTTTTTCGTCGCCGTTCTTAAAGTTTATCTTGGTTGCTTCTACGTACCAGTCGCAGAATTCATTCCAGAAGAATTCCATAAGAGCGCTGGCAGCATCGTTGTAGCGGTAGGTATCAAGGGCGTCGCGTGCAATTTTAACGGCGTTGTTCAGGCGGCTGTAAATCCACTTATCAAGCTCGGTAAGGTCGGCATCGGTAACCTGAATAAGAGTGCGTCCTTCCAGGTTGCCCAAAAGATAGCGGCTTGCGTTCCAAACTTTGTTACAGAAGCGTGAACCAAGCTTAAAGCTGTCTTTATCAATAAGAACGTCCTGTCCCTGGGCACACATAAATCCAAGAGTAAACTTGAGTGCGTCGGCACCGTACATGTCAATAATTTCGAGAGGGTCCATACCGTTACCCAAGCTCTTAGACATTTTGCGTCCCTGCTTGTCGCGTACAAGACCGTGAATAATAATATCGTGGAACGGAGCCTTTCCTGTAAATTCAAGACCGGCCATAATCATACGGCTAACCCAGAAGAAGATAATATCGTAGGCTGTTACAAGAGCAGTAGTTGGATAGAAGAGCTTCATATCTTCTGTTTCTTCAGGCCAGCCCAAAGTACTGAACGGCCAGAGCCAGGAACTGAACCAGGTATCGAGTACGTCTTCATCCTGCTTAAGGTCTGCTGCCCCGCAACCACATTTTGGACACTTATCAGGGTCTGTGCGGCTTACAATAACTTCTCCACACTTCTGGCAGTACCAAACAGGAATACGGTGACCCCACCAGATCTGACGGCTTACACACCAGTCGCGGATATTTACAAGCCAGTGCTCATAGATGTTTTCCCATTTCTGTGGGAAGAACTGAATCTCTCCTGCTTTCCATGCGGCTAAGGCCTTGTCTGCCATTGGCTTCATTTTTACAAACCACTGATCGCTAAGATATGGTTCAACTACAGTTTTACAGCGGTAGCAGTGACCAACAGAGTGAACCATTTTTTCTTCACCTTTGAAAAGGCCGGCAGCGGTCAAATCTTCTATTACAAGGGCGCGTGCCTGCTCCGGTTTGAGTCCGCGGTATTTTTCAGGAACGTTTTCGTTCATGCGGCCATCCGGAGTAAGAAGATTTACAACTTCCAGATTGTGGCGAAGTCCTACTTCCCAGTCGTTAGGGTCATGAGCCGGTGTGATTTTTACCATACCGGTTCCAAACTCTTTATCTACATAGTCATCTGCAATGATTGGAATTTCTTTTCCTGTGAGCGGAAGCTTGAGCATTTTACCAACAAGTGAAGTATAGCGCTCATCGCTTGGGTTTACGGCAACGGCTGTATCACCAAAGAAGGTTTCCGGTCGGGTTGTAGCAACTTCAATTTTGCCGCTACCGTCTGCATATTCATAATAAAGGTGATACATTGCACCCTGTGTATCTTCGTGGTCTACTTCATCATCTGCAAGAGCAGTACCACAGCGTGGACACCAGTTTACAAGGCGCTTACCACGGTACATAAGTCCGCGTTCATACAAAGTTACGAATACATCACGAACTGCGGCAGACAAACCTTCGTCATAAGTAAAGCGCTCGCGGTCCCAGTCGGTTGAGTTACCAAGCTTGCGCTGCTGTTTTACAATTGTATTGTGATGATCTTCTTTTACAGCCCAGGTGCGTTCAAGGAACTTTTCGCGGCCAAGGTCGTTACGTGTAAGGCCTTCTTTTTTGAGCTGGCGTTCTACTACGTTCTGAGTTGCAATACCGGCATGGTCTGTACCTGTGAGCCACAAAGTATTATCACCCTTCATACGGTGATAGCGAACTACGATATCCTGTAAAGTATTGTTAAGACCGTGACCCATGTGAAGAACACCGGTTACGTTTGGAGGAGGAATGACGACAGAATATGTATTGGTTTTCTTATTGCAGTCTGCACACTGGCACTTATACTGCTCATGTACTGGGGAAACCGGGTCGCTTGCAGGTTTAAAATAGCCCTTGCTTTCCCACTCTTTGTAGATTCTGTCCTCAAAGGACTTAGGCTCGTAGGCCTTTTCAAGTTCAATTGCTTTCATTCTGTCCTCCAAAAAGCATTAAAATATTGGTAAAAATTATAATGTTTTTTGGAGTTTTTGTCATTACTTCATATGAGGCAATTCGTCGAGGGATTTTATATCGGTTGCTACAGATTCTGCGTTTTTCTTTTCTTTTTCGTCTTCGTACGTCTGCTGCTTGTGAATGTACATAATGCTGTCTGCCTGGTTGATATATTCTACCAGGGTGTGGGAAGTTTCCGGATCTGTAAGAATATAACCGCAGCTTATTGTAAGAGGATAAGGCAGGTTCATTGAATCAACTACTTTGCGCAAAGTTTCATTAAGACGCTCTATGTAATCAAGAACAATTTTTTCGTCCTTGCATTCACCTACAGATATAAACTCGTCGCCGCCATAGCGTATTCCTACCCAGCCCTGCGGCATTTCTTTTAACAAAGAGGAAGCAACAGTACGAATTGCAAGGTCTCCATGCAGGTGACCAAAGTTGTCGTTTATATGCTTCATGCGGTTTATATCAGCAAACATAACTGCACATTTCTTTTTCTTTTCGTGGGCATGCTGCAAAACAGGAACCGCATTCTGTTCCATACCAAAGCGGTTATTAAGGCCGGTAAGCTGGTCGGTATTGGAAATATTACGCAGTGCCTTGTTCATTTCTTCAAAGCGGCAGTTGCGGCGGTACTGTTCAATATTGTAGTTGATCTGAATCATATAATGATTTAGCGAAGTATCACGTATATGATCTATTGCATCACTCAAAACAATATAGCCAAAAAGATTGTCATCATAATGCATTGAAGTAAAGGTATAAACCTTTGGCTCGTCACCCTTGGTGTAATTAGGAATAAGTTCCTTGCGCTTAAAATCTCCAACATAAGAAGCCTTGTCATTTTCTACTGCAACAAGACAACACATTTTTTGTGAATAGGTTTTATGAATTGGAAACGAACTGCTCAACAGAGTTTTGCGCGCGTTATCATCAAGAATAAAATAAAAATCGTGCCCCTTAAAATTATTGTTGTTTGTGTAATAATCCAGAATATTCTTTTTTAATGCATCATAATTTGAACCGGTAAAGATTGAACCTGCCATAATTGCGGAATCGGACTGAGTAATAAGACTTTCCATTTCCTTTACATAGGCATTAATACAAAAATTATGTCTTACTTCTTCGGCTTCGCTAACACTCTTACAGCCGCAGCTTTCATTTTTTACAAAGGAAGAAGAAACTATAACCTGATTAGCATGAGATATTCCTTCTACTTTTTCCATGAGCTGCCAGGCGGCAATGTAGCCGATTTTTTCAAAATCCTGATAAACCGTAGTAATAGAAGGATAGAAGGTTTCGGCATGAGGAATCTTATCAAAACCTGTAACAATAAAATCGTCTGGAACTTTATAACCAAGACGATTGAGTCCTATACAGGCAGCAATTGCATTGTGGTCGTTGGCACAGATAAACGCATCCGGAGGATTATCGCTCTGGGCATATTTCATTGCTTTATCCATTGCAATAAGATATTCCCAGTCTGTATAGCTTATACGGTCATCCTTAAGTTCTATGCCATTAAGTTCCAGAGCCTGACGGGTTGCATCAATACGTTCATTTGAATCGGGGTGATCTCTGGTTCCTGCAAGAAAAACAGGATTTTTAATGTGATGTTCCTTAACAAGATGGTCTACCATCTCAAACATGCCTTTAAAATTGTCTATTCCAACAAAATCAAGACCTTCGAGCGGCCAGCCTACACTAACACCAGGGATTTTATTTTTTACGACAACCTTTGCAATGCGTTCGGGAGTTTTTTGAGAATTGAGCATGCCCGAAAAGATAATTACACCGTCAAATTCTGAATAATCTGTAAGATCAAATATGGAATCTTCACCAACATTACGGGCTTCGGACTGTGCAAAGGCAGCAAAGCTCAAAAAGAGAAATACATCAATATTTAACTTGTCGGTTACGCTGCGAATTCCTTTTAGTGCACTCGCAATTCCCAGATGATTCCAGCCGTTTGCCAATACGGCAATCTTACGTTTCATGTATATAATATTATAACATAGGTTTTTCTATTCGTCTAATGTTATTCTATTTCCTGTGTACAGGAAGTAATATCGGCCTTTGGCAGCGATAAGCTGGTCGTGGGTACCGCGTTCTATGATTTTTCCGTGCTCTAAGACGATGATTTCGTCGGCATTGCGGACTGTAGAGAGGCGGTGGGCAATTACAAAGGTTGTACGGCCGCTCATCAAAGAGTCCATGCCTTTTTCAATCAGGGCTTCGGTACGGGTATCAATAGAAGAAGTTGCTTCGTCCAGAATCAAAACAGGAGGATCTGCAACTGCGGCACGGGCAATAGCTAAGAGCTGGCGCTGCCCCTGGCTAAGGCTTGCACCGTCTCCTGTAATTACTGTGTCGTAGCCGTTTTCCAGATGGCGGATAAAGTGGTCTGCATTTGCAAGCTTGGCAGCTTCGTAAACCTGGGCATCGCTGGCATTCAAGTTTCCGTAGCGGATATTTTCGCGGATTGTACCTGTAAAAAGGTGTGTATTCTGCTGAACCATTCCAAGAGAACGGCGTAGGGAATCCTTGCTTATCTGATTAAGCGGGATGCCGTCGTAGGAAATCTGGCCTTTATCCTGCTCAACATCATAAAAACGGGTAAGAAGATTTATTGTAGTAGTCTTGCCGGAACCGGTAGAACCAACAAGGGCAATTTTCTGACCAGGTTTTGCGTGAATGTTTATGTCGCTAAGAACTTCTTTTTCTGGCACATAGCTGAAGGATACATGGTCAAAAACCACTTCTCCCTTAAGCTGGTGCAGACTGCCATCCACAGGATTTTTCCAGGCCCAGGTTCCGGTATTTGCAAAGGATTGAACCAGAGTTTTCTGCCCCTTTTCTTCTGCCTCGTAGGCATTTACAAGAGTGTACTGACCTTCGTCTACTTCGGGCTCTTCGTCAATAATGGCAAAGATTCGTTCGGCACCGGCAAGGGCATTTAAAATACTGGTTGCCTGCTGGCTCATCATGGAAATCGGCTGGCTGAAGGAACGGGTATACTGAAGGAAGGCGGCGATTGTACCAATATCGAGCAGGCCTGTAAACCAGTTGAGGTGCATCATACCTGTGTGCCCCATAATCATTACAGCGGCACCACAAATAGCAATAAGTGCATACTGAATATGACCACAGTTTCCCATCAAAGGCCACATAAGACCACCAAAAGACATGGCGGCAGTTCCGGCCTTGCGGAGATTGTTAGAAAGTTCTTTGAACTCTTTACGGGCATGGTCTTCGTGGTTAAAAACCTTTACAACCTTCTGGCCTTCAATCATTTCTTCTATAAAGCCATTCATTTTTCCTACGCATATCTGATTCTGGCGGAAGGCGTTTGCAGATTTTTTACCAACCACCATTACAAGGCGGGTAATAAAAAACATTGTCACAACCATTACCAGAGTGAGCATAGGGCTCAAGATAAGCATCATGACAAATACAGATACAACCGTAATCATTGACGAAAAGAGCTGAGGAATTGTATTACTCATCATTTCGCGCATGGTATCTGTATCGTTGGTAAAGCGGGACATAAGCTCGCCGTGGGTATGGGCGTCGTAAAATTTTATAGGAAGCTTTTCCAGCTTGCTGAAGAGCTCGCACCTTATATTAAAAAGCAGGTTTGTAGAAATATAAAGCATGAGCCTTGAGTTGCAGTAAGAAGCAATTGTTCCAAGCAGGAACATGGCAAGTACTCCAACAAGCAGACGGGCAAAGCCTGAAAAGTCCGGGTTTCCAGACCCTATCATAGGAATGATATAATTATTGAGGGCAGGCTTAATAAGATAGGCGCCTACAACTCCTGTAAGGGAACTTATAAGAACACAAATCAAAACCAAAAGCCAGAGGGCCTTGAATTTTCCCATATAGCCTATGATTCTTTTTATTGTACCTTTTGCATTTTTTGGTTTGGCAAATCCTCTTCGTGGTGGCATTAGTCTTCACCTCCTGCAAGGTCTGCGTCTCCGCTACCCTGCTGCTGCGATTCAAATACTTCGCGGTAAATTTCATTTTTGGCAAGAAGCTCTTCGTGAGTACCAGAGCCGCTAAGGACACCGTCGTCCAGGACAAAAATGATATCTGCATCTTTTACAGAAGAAATGCGCTGGGCAATAATAATTTTTGTAGTCTGTGGAGCAAGGTCGCGCAGAGCTGTACGGATTCTTGTTTCTGTAGCCGTGTCTACTGCAGAGGTTGAGTCATCAAGAATAAGAATCTTTGGAGACTTGAGCAGAGCACGGGCAATACAAAGGCGCTGCTTCTGACCACCGCTTACGTTTACACCACCCTGACCAAGCATAGTTTCGTAGCCATCAGGGAAGGAACTTACAAAGTTATCTGCATCTGCTGCCTGGCAGGCGGCTTTAATTTCTTCGTCAGTTGCATCAGGGTTACCCCAGCGCAGGTTTTCTTTGATTGTACCGCTGAACAAAACGTTCTTTTGAAGCACCATTGCAACAGAATCTCGCAGGGCACTAAGGTCATAGTCTCGTACATCATGGCCACCAATTTTTACATAGCCGCTGAATACATCATAAAGACGTGGAAGCAGGGAAACAAGAGAAGTTTTTGAAGAACCTGTTCCTCCTATAATTCCTACAACCTGGCCGCTTTTTATTTTAAGATTTATATCGCGCAGGATGCAGTTGTCGGCTTTTTTGTTGTAGCTAAAGCTTACGTTGTTAAACTCAACAGAGCCGTCTGTAACAGTCATAACAGGATTTGCAGGATTTGCAAGATCCGGAACTTCATCAAGAACTTCGATAATACGCTTGTTAGAAGCCTTTACCATAATGATGGAAACAAAAACCATTCCCAGCATCATAAGAGAAGAAAGAACTTGAGTTACATAAGTAAAAAAGCTTATAAGTTCACCGCTAAGCATTGTGCCGGCAACAACCTGTTTTCCACCAAACCACATAACGGCAATCATGGAAATATACATTACAAGCTGCATAAGAGGCATACTAAAGATAATTACCTTTTCTGCACGCACCTGAGCATTTTTTACATCGGCAGCGGCCTTGGTAAATTTTTCTTCTTCATATTCGCCGCGGACATAAGCCTTAACAATGCGTATACCAACCAGGTTTTCCTGAATTGTCGCATTAAGGCCGTCAAACTTTTTCATCATTTTTTCAAAGCGGGGATGAGCAATAGAAGAAATAATCAAAACGCCCACGGCAATAATCGGGATTGCAATAAGAAAAAGAATTGCCATGCGGGCATTAATCTTAAAGGCCATAATGGTTCCGGCAATGAGCATGAATGGAGAACGCACACACATATGAATGAGCATACGGTAAACGTTCTGGGCCATATTAACATCTGTTGTAAGACGGGTAATAAGAGATGCCGTACTGAACTTATCTATATTTGCAAAAGAAAAATTCTGAATCTTATTAAAGAGGCGGTTTCGCAGAGTGTAGGCAAAGCCCTGAGCACCATAGGTAGAAGCGACTGTTCCAAGCACACCGCAAACAAGCGAAATACAGGCACAGCCAATCATAATAAGGCCATAGCGGATTACAAATTGCAGGTCTCCCTGCCCTCCGTTTCCGCCTATACCATCATCAATAATCTTAGCCATGATAAAAGGAATAATAACCTCCATCACGACTTCACCAATCATAACTACCGGCGACATTGCAGAAGAAAGCACATACTTTTTGTCCAGCCCGGTAAGAAGCTTCTTGAGTTTAGACATTCTTTAAAGGTAGTGAAAATATGGGGAATAATCAATACGATATTTTACCTGGGGAGATAAATTGTTGTTATTGAAATTATGTGGGCGGAGCCCCGCCCTGCGTCTCAAACAAAAATGGTTCCACTTCGCTTCACCATTTTTGTTTTCGCCTACCCACCCTGCGGGACTCAATCGCCGTCCCGCAACGCCCTGCTTTATTCTTTTCATATTTAATTATTTTTAAAACACATAATCTTTATATATATATATAATTCCATCTTTTTCAGTATAATACGCGCTATACATTTTTTTCGTTCCTATATCAATAATAACAACATCAGTTAACCCTGTATCTGTCGTGACTATTGTACCTTCTACATATCTATATATTTTCATTGTTTGACTCATTATTATATAATATACTTTTCCATCTTTCTTAGTTTCTTTAATATTTTCATAAGAAGCATTTAGTAAATTTTCAAACCCGCTTAATTCTCCTCGACTAATTAGAGGCAACCCTTTCCTTTTTAAAATATCTTCGATATAAACTGAATAAGTTGGTATAGCAGATAAATCAATTGAAGATAATGATTTATCTGCTAAAATCTTTGAATAATAATCATTACGAATTTCTGTTGAAAAAGATGTGACTTTATTCCAATGCAAAGCTGCAATTTTATCATCTGTAAGATCATTTATAAATGCATAATCATCAAACCAGCCAGTATAATCACTTAAATTGTAACTACCAAATATCCCTATTATTCCACATAATTTGTTTAAGGCTATTATTTCATCTTCTCTGAAAGTTTTCTTATATCTATTTAACCATTTTTCACCTTCTGCCCTATAATTCATTATTGCGTTCTTACATGAGTTATATATTTTTGTATAATTATCTCCTTCGTTAACATTAAGGCATACTTTTGATTTTAATGT
>JAEEGJ010024071.1_pt1 | contig 12673 bp, 12 predicted proteins | sample 8958761 | NCBI WGS metagenome assembly JAEEGJ01 (sample SAMN16246546, study PRJNA631951) | gut metagenome | biome: gut microbiome; feature: rumen; material: RS-attached | host: Bos | place: Iran: Karaj | collected 2018-10 | reverse complement strand
TTTTCCATATTCAGCTGTACTGTATAACGAAACTGATTGTAAGTCATACATACCCCGGTCAGAAACTAGTTTATGTGTTTCGTAATAACTTAGGTTTTTCTGGCTTCGCCTTATCATAAAAAGCGAAATAGAATTGTAAATAGTAATTCATTATATTTTACCACAAAACGCTTAATAATGTTACCTTTTTTTAATCGTTTCTTTCTTAAATTTATGGAACTATTTGTGAAGTCATTTAAACTGCGCATTCTTAACAAATATCCCGGCTGTGTGTTATAATATTATGAAATGCGGATTATTCAGTTTTGTACATTACTCTCACACAATATGACTCTCACACAGGTGCGGTTAATCCGTATTTTCAATATAAATACCGTTTAGGAAAGGACCCAAGAATCATGAACATTATTTTTAAACGTAAGAGCGTACGCACGTATCTGGATATTGACGTGGATGATGCAACGGTTGAGCAGATCATCCGTGCCGGCATGGCGGCACCGTCTGCCAAGAATCAGCGGCCCTGGGAGTTTTATGTGGTGCGGAATAAGGAAACACTGGCCAAACTGGCAACCTGCACCCCTTATTCAAGGCCTGTGGCCAATGCTCCCGTAGCGATCGTGGCCTGCTACCGTACCAAAGGTGTGTTCGAACCGATGATGACCCTGCTGGATATGAGCTGCTGCTGTGAGAACATGCTGATTCAGGCTTCCGCGCTGGAGATGGGTTCGGTGTGGCTTTCCTTCGCACCCCATCCGGAACGGCAGGAACCTGCCAAGAAGGTCCTGAACTTGCCGGAAGATCTGGAAGTGTTCGCTGTCCTGCCGGTAGGCTATCCCCAGGGACAGGGCAAGATCATCGACCGTTTCGATCCGGCCCGCATCCACTGGGAAGAGTAAGAAGGCTGCGTGTCTGCCGGTTCACATTGCAGAGTAAGCGGCTCTGAGCTTGCCATTTTTAAGACACAAGACGGTGTTATAATTCATATCACACAGAAATAATCTGGTATGATGGGAGGTAACCTGTATGAAAAAGAAGATTGCTTTCGCGGTTCTGGCTGTGTCCATCCTTGTCTCCACGTCCACTTTCGCATCGGAGAATGTTCTTGCTCCTTCACCGGTGGGACATCAGCAGTTGATCCCTTACGGCGCTGTCAGTAAGGACGGCTATTTTAAAGGCATCCGTCTGGCCGGTAAGGTGAAAGTGGTAAAGAACTTCGGTGATATCAAAGTGCAGGTTGTTAAGAATTTTCCTGACCTGAAAGTAAAAAAGGTATCCAATTTCCCCAATAAGATCGGTGAATGGCAGTTTGTGCAGAATTTTCCTGATTTCACCATTCAGTTTGTTGACAACTTCCCGGACATCAAGATCCAGTATGTGGATAATTTCCCCGGTGTGCCGTGATAAAGGCCTGAATAATGAACAGTAAGATTTTTAAGTTTCATTCATGCAGATATTTGATTTTTGCCGCTGCATTTGTTGCCGTACACAGCGCGCAGGTTTGGGCCGCGCCTAACGTACAGGCGGAGTCTGCGATCCTGATCAACGCCCGGACCGGCGGTGTGATTTACGAAAAGAATGCGGATACCCGCCGTTCTCCCGCCAGCCTGACCAAGGTGATGACCTGCATCCTGGGCCTGGAAGAAAAAGGCACGGACTCCATCTTCAATATCAGCATGGCTGCTGCCGCAACAGAATATTCGGACCTGGGTATGAAGGGCGGGGAAAAGATGCGTTCCGGCGAGCTGATGCGGGGTATGATGATGGAGTCTGACAACGGCGCTGCTGTGGTGGTCGCGCAGAATGTTTCCGGTAACATCCTGAAGTTTGCCGACCGTATGAACGAAAAGGCAAAAGAGCTGGGCTGCCGGAAGACTCATTTCAGCAATCCCCACGGGCTGACGGCGAAGTGGCATTACACTACGGCCAGGGACATGGCAAAGATTGCGGCCTACGCAATGAAAAACCCGGATTTCCGTAATATAGTCAGTTCGAAGAGTTCGGTGATACATTGGGCGTCTCCTTCTGGCAAAACATATAAAGCGGGCAGCACAAACAGGCTGCTGGGTTTTTATACCGGCGCCAACGGAATCAAGACCGGATGGACCAGCGCGGCAAAAGGTTGTCTGGCTGCTTCGGCGAAGCGAGATGATATCGAACTGATTGCTATCGTGCTAAAATCTCCTGACGAGGATTCCCGGTTTTTGGATGCGAGATCGATGCTGGATTATGGCTTTTCCGTAGGCGGGGCAGGAAAGATAGTTGTTGAGAAAGCTGCGAAACCGGCTTCTCAGCGTGTTCCCTCTGTAAAAAGACCTGGCGCGTCCGTACATTCCGTAACGAACAAGCCGGTGGGCACAGCTGCAACAACCGGAACTGATACCGGCGCGGCTTCCGCAAAACCCGCTGTTGTTTCCGGCAAACCGGTTGCAAGGAGTTCCGGTGTACGGATGCCGGTATTACGGAAACCTGGCACATAATCCCAATAGAGGTTTAAAGTATGGATAACCAGCAGATCGCCCGGGCCATTATTACTGCAGTCGGACCTGAAAATATAAAGGAAGCCTATAACTGCATGACCCGGCTGCGGTTGCGTGTCAGCGCTGTGAGCGTGACCAAAGAACAACTGAAAAAAATAGCCGGTGTGAAGGGCGTAATTCTGAACGACGGGGAGATTCATGTGGTTCTGGGCCCGGGCAAAGCGGAAAACGTGGCAAAGGAGTGCAAACGGATGCTGGCAGAGCAGGTGAAGCCAGAAGCTGCAGTCCAAAAAGCTGTGCCGGATTCTGACGGTTCTTCTGCCCATAATTCTGTCTCTGAAAATACAAAACCGGGTCCTGAGGCAAAACAGAAAGCGGAGAGCAAAATCGGCGACGGCAAAGAGTTGCATGCTGAAATCAAAAAAAGAAACAGCCGGTCTGCTTTGAAACGCTTGCTGCAGCGGATAGGGCATATCTTTATCCCGCTGATCCCTGCTTTTATCGGCTGCGGTCTGCTTACGGGACTTGTCAGCCTGTTACTGAAGATCAGTCCGGAACTGGCTGGCAATTCCTATATACAGTATCTGAAACTGGCGGGCGGTTCCATTTTTACGGTGCTGAATGCTTTTATCGGGCTGTACGCCTGCAGGGAATTTGGCGGAACCCCGGCTTTAGGCGGCGCCATGGCGGCGCTGCTGGCTGCTCCCGGTCTGGCGGATATTACCTTTATGGGAAGTCCGCTGATTCCCGGACGGGGCGGAATCTTTGCTTCCCTGCTGATTGGCGCGGCCACGGCCCTGATTGAAACAAGGCTGCGCAAACGTATTCCCGAATCCGTCAGTCTGTTCCTGGCGCCGCTGGTTACGATTACAGTGGTTGCCCTGGCCGGTCTTTTCATTTTTCAGCCTCTGGGAGGCGTGCTGTCAGATGTGCTTGGTTATTATACAGTACATTCGATCCGGACAGGAGGCGCGGTCACCGGTTTTGTCATCGGGGGCATCTTCCTTCCCATTGTCATGGTGGGCGTGCATCACGGCCTGACACCAATCCATGCGGATATGCTGGCCACCATGGGCATGACGCTTTTGCTGCCCATTGCTGCTATGGCCGGCTGCGGGCAGGTAGGGGCTTCCTTTGCCGTGTATCTGAAGAGTAAAAATAAATTCCTGAAGCGGACCATTTTAAGTTCTCTTCCTGTGGGCATGCTGGGTATCGGCGAGCCTCTGATCTACGGCGTTACGCTGCCGCTGGGCAAACCTTTTGTCTGTGCCTGTATCGGCGGCGCTTTCGGAGGCGCCTGGCAGGCGTATCACGGCATCGGTTCCTATGCCCTTGGGATTTCCGGCATTCCCCTTGCGGCTGCTACCAATCACGTGCTGTTATATTTAATTGGTGTTCTGATTGCTTATTTTGCTGGATTTGTCGCGACCTGGGTGGCGGGCTTTGACGATCCGCCGGAAGAAGAAATAACCGTTTAACGAACAAAGACCCTTACGCAAATTGCGCAAGGGCTTTTTTATTTCAGAATTTTATGTAATTTCATCTGTTTATTAAAACAGAAAGAATAACAGGGCCGGGTAAGGTTTTACTGCGCTTCTTCTTCATTAACTATAAAGCCGATCCGACGGTTTGCAGCTTCCTGTTTCTCATCATCCTCAGGCAGTTCCCCGTCCTGGGGCGGTTTCTTTAAGGTAATGAGGCACAGGGTGAACTGGGAGATGTGCTGGATCATCTTCAGGGCTTCCCCGGTGTTGGGATCGAAACCGTAGAGCACGATCAGGTCCGGATTCCAATACCCCAGACGCTTAATGATAATGGGGCGGTTGGAGAAAGAGGCCAGGCTCATCGCAGCCACTTCGTCAGGAGCAAGGCTTTTTTCAAAGTTGCGGATCAGTTTATTGATCCGTTCGCACATGTTGGCAGCCGCGTTTTTACTGATAACGGGATTGTTCATGGCAAGTCCTCCTGTATCTGTCTGTTTGTCAATATAATTATAGCATGAAAGTCCGTAAGTAGAAATGTATACATGTATACTTTGCCCTGAAATATAGATTCGTTTTCGAAAAAGTGGTAAAATACCACTAAATTTAAAAGAAATGAGGGGTAAACGTATGAATCTTTCTGTCCAAATTTTAATCGCGTTAGTGTTGTCTGTATGCGCAGGCCTGGCAATCGGGCCGGACGGGTTGCCGTTCGTTAACAAATGGATTGCGCCTGTTGGCACTATCTTCATCAACTTCATCAAGATGATGATTGTCCCGGTCGTCACCTGCTCACTGATTGTAGGCGTCACCAGTCTGGGCGGCGACAGCAAAAAGCTGGGCCGTATCAGCGCCAAGACCATCTGCCTGTATCTGGTTACCACTGCCGTGGCCATTGTTCTCGGTTTTGCCGTGGCCGGCATCATCCAACCCGGCGTAGGCCTGGATATTGCCGGAAAGGTTGCGCCTAAGGTGAAAGAAGCACCGACCTTTATGCAGGTTCTGGTGAACATGGTGCCAACCAACCCGATTGACGCCATGGCCAAGGGCCAGATTCTGCCCGTCATCGTTTTTGCGTTGCTTGTAGGTATCGGCATCACTCAGCTGGATGAAAAGCGTTCCCGTTTCCTGATGGATTTATATGATGCGGGCGCGGAAGTATGCTACAAAATCATCGCTATGGTTATGAAGTTTGCTCCCATCGGCGTGTTTGCGCTGTTACTGCCGGTTGTCTGCAAAAACGGCCCCAAGGTGCTGCTCCCGCTGTTAAGCGTAATTCTGGCTGTTGCCATCGGCTGTGCCCTGCAGTGCATTCTGGTTTATTCCACACTGGCTTCTACACTGGGCGGCGTGAACCCGGTGAAGTTCTTCCGCGGCATGTCCGAAGCCATGATGCTGGCTTTCACCACCTGTTCCTCTGCAGCAGCACTGCCTGTTAACATGAAAAACTGCCAGGAGAAACTGGGGCTGTCCCGTGAAGTCACTTCGTTCGTACTGCCGCTGGGCTGTACCATCAACATGGACGGCACGGCGCTGTACATGGGCGTTTGCTCTCTGTTCGTGGCTAACGCTTTCGGCGTGAACCTGACTTCCTCCGATATGATCATGATCGTCTTCACCGGTACGCTGGCATCCATCGGTACCGCCGGTGTTCCCGGCGCAGGCCTCATCATGCTGGCTATGGTGCTGCAGGCGGTTCAGCTGCCTATGGAAGGTCTGGCCCTGGTTGCCGGTATCGACCGCGTGCTGGATATGTTCCGTACCTGCGTAAATATCACCGGTGACGGCGCGGTTTGCTGCGTAGTAGATAAGAGCGAACGGAAAAACGCAGCATAATTGCGGTCAACCATTCTGAATCATAGAATCATAATTTATATATAATAATTGAATGGGGCGGCGCCTAAAAACGCCGCCCTAAAATTTTACTGTTTTATATATTTGCATTTTACGTTGGATGTGGTAAAATACAAAAATGAGCAACCAACTTTAAAGGAATAAGGAGAGAGAAGTATCCATGCGTATCATTTATAAAACAAACACGACTTACAGCGCAGAGGAATTCGGGAAGATGAACCTGGAGATCCAGAAGCACGACAGCAAGTTTAGAAAGGCCCAGTATATTATCGCTGCAATCATCGCGGTGATCATTGCTATCTGCCTGTACAATGCGTGGTATATCGCGGCTGCGGCCATGGTAGTGGTGGGCTTTGCGGTATTTTTATATATCATTCCTCATAACGTGCGCAAGCAGGCTGAAAAAGAATTTGGTAAGAGCCGTCTGGAAGGTACTCCCAGCAACATGACATTCTATCTGGATCATTATGAAGAAGTCAACAAGATGGGCCGGGCTGCCTACAAGTATGTGCAACTGCGCCATATTTATGAAACGCCTACCAATTTTTACCTGATGCTGAACGACAAGCAGGGTGCCATTGTGGAAAAGGCCAATTGCAAGCCGGAACTGATTAAGTTTATCGGCAAGATCAAGGCGCAATATAAGCTGTAAGTGAAAAGAGCAACACCCTCTGTCGGCAAAAGTGGCAGAGGGTATTTTTATCAGAAACAGAAGGGATGGAAGATGAAAAAACGGTTGACAGCTTTGGTAATGTCATTCCTGTTGGGATTGCTGTTGTTCCATTTCCGGATTCCCATCCCGTTCATGCTGAGCGGGATCGTTTCCGCCTCGGTATTGAAATTCTTTATCTGGACAGATATGCGCTGGCCTCTGTTGTGGCGTAATCTGGGATTGCTGGCTGCCGGGTATGGCATCGGCCGGAGCTTCACCCATGAAACACTGGTACAGATGTCCCAGCATGTTTTGGGTGTCTTTGGGGCTTCCTTTGTGGCTATCGGCATATCGCTGGTGGTAGCCTGGTTCACTTATAAACATACTTTTGCCAATCTGCTGAGCTGCATTATGGGCATGCTGCCCGGCGGACTGAATCAGATGATGCTGCTGGCGGACGAAGATCCCCGGGTGGATGCCAATGTAGTGGTTATGCAGCAGACCATCCGTCTGTTCGGGGTAGTCATCTCGGTTCCTTTTCTGGTGATCCACCTTTTGGGTGCCACAGTAGTTCCTCAGGGACTGCTGGCGCCTGTGGAGAATAATACGGGGATTACCTGGCTGGTTATGATTCCCGTAGCCGGGTTCGGCTTTGTGGCTGCCAAAAAGCTGAAAGTTCCCACACCGGCTTTGATTGGTCCGATTATCGCCACGGCGGCTTTTTCCATTATATGTAATGTAAATCTGCAAAAGCCCCCGCCCATCCTCATGAACCTGGCTCAGATGAACATCGGCCTGTACATGGGGTGCATGCTGGACAAGGAACGTCTGTACAGGACACGGGTGCTGCTGCCTTATGCCATCATTGGGACACTTCTGATTATCGGCGGAAGCATTGGGGTTGCGGAAATACTGGTACGCTATTACGGAATTCCCATTGTGACGGCGTTTCTGGCTATGGCTCCCGGCGGTATGACGGAGATGTGCCTTGCCGGCATGAGCATGGGAGCCGATGTATCCATTATACTGACGTACCAGATCGTGCGCCTCCTGATGATGAATCTGACGGTTCCGTTTTGTTTAAACAGATATTTTGATGAGAATTATACAGGGTAGGTAACCCATAAAAAATACGCAACGTTCTGTAGCTGTAAGAAACAGCTGTGAACGTTGCGTTTTTATTATTTATAGATTTTCGGAAACATGACCATCGGTCGTGACGTGCAGAAGAACTGACAGAAGAGAATAATACTTATTCTCTCCAGGCGCAGTGCTTCAGGGCCCCGGACCACTGGTTCAGGCGGAAGGAACCCCGCAGGGCGGCGTAGATAAAGGATTCCGCTGTTTCCAGGGCGTCCGTGATGGCCATGCCTTTTGCCAGGCAGGCGGTGACCGCAGCGGAGAAGGTGCAGCCCGCCCCATGGTTATAGGAGTTGGGAATCTTCGGATGACGCTTTTCCGTAAAGGTTTTGCCGTCGTATACCAGTTCGACAGCATCGTTTCCGGGCAGGCGGTCGCCGGCTTTCATAATTACATTTTTGCAGCCTTTCTCGTGGATCACAGTTGCAGCCTGTTTCATTTCATCAACGTTTGTTATAGAAGGCATATCTGCCAGGTAGGCGGCTTCCAGCAGGTTAGGCGTCATGACCAGCGCCCGCTGTACCAGCAGTTCTTTAATCGCCGCTGCTGCTTCCGGAACCATAATGGTATCGATGCCTTTGCAAACCATGACCGGGTCGATGACGACATTTTTCAATTCATATTTGTCGATGGTGGAAGCAATCAGTTCTACCAGACCGGCGCTGCCCAGCATGCCGGTCTTCATGGCGTCGCAGCCGATGCCCTGGAGAATCGTAACAAGCTGTTTTTCAATGACAGCGGTTTCAATGGGATAAATCTCGTGGGCCCAGTCCGCATTGGGATTTTGGGCTACGATGCAGGTGAGGGCGGTCATCCCGTACACGCCCAGCTCCTGAAAGGTTTTCAAATCGGCCTCCATACCGGCGCCGCCGCTGGTATCCGAACCTGCGATGGTCATTGCTTTATACATGGTTAAAATCTCCCCTCGTTTAGTTCTATTATTTAAAGTTGTATGCTGTCACAATTTTATCTCTATTGAAGAGTATGTCCTGCGGATATTCATACAGGCAGATGGCCAGATAGGAGCCTGCGATATTGTACAAGTTATCGAAGCCGCAGTGCTGCAGGGCCATGATGGCGTTGTAGCTGCGCTGGCTGGACCGGCAGTGGAGATAGACAGGTCTGTCTTTGGGTATTTCTTCCATGCGCTGCCGCAGCTGGCTTAAGGGAATATTAACAGCGTTCAGCAGGTGACCTGCGTTGTATTCACCCGGTTCCCGCACGTCGACGATGCAGGCATTGCTTTCAACCAGCTCCCGTACCTTTGTAAGGGGGACCTGACGGTACACGCCATGAAGCAGGTTCAGTCCTACCAGCGCGGCCATGTTCACCGCATCTTTGGCGGTGCTGACCACCGGGGCGTAGCAGAGTTCCATATTCTTCAGGTCTTCCAGCGTGCCGTCCATGGAGATCAGGGCGGCGATCACATCAATGCGGCGGTCCGCTTCCCCTTTGCCGATAGCCTGGGCACCCAGCAGTCGTCCCGTCGGCGTTTCAAAGACAAGCTTGACATGGATGGGGTGGGCGTCCGGCATGAGGCTTACCTTATCAGAAGGGATCACGTAGGCAATTTCATAAGGAATCCCTGCAGCTTTCGCCGCTTTTTCGTTCAGACCGGTGCTGGCAGCCAGTAAAGAGAAGATGCGGATCACAGAGGAACCGATAAACCCTTTCTGCTGATTACGGATTCCGTAAATATGATCCGCCGCGGCCCGCGCTTCCATCTGGGCGGGCCACGCCAGGGCCAGCCGCATGGGTTTGCGGGTGAGGCGGTTGAACACTTCGATGGCGTCGCCTACAGCGTAAATAGCCGGATCGCTGGTCTGGAAGTTGGCATTGACTTTGATGCCGCCTGTCTCACCGATAGCCAGTCCGGCATTTTTCGCCAGGGTAGTTTCAGGACGGATGCCTACGGCCATCACAACAGCGTCGGCCTTTACCTGTCTGCCGCTGGCCAGTTCGATGGCATTACTGCCGATTTTTTTCACTCCGTCCTTCAAGATTAACGTCATACCGTTATCCAGCATTTCTTTGTGCAGGATCTGGGCCATGTCGTAATCAAACGGCGTCATGACCTGGTCCATGGCTTCGATCAGAGTGACTTTGTAACCGGCATGCACCAGGTTTTCCGCAATCTCACAGCCGATAAAACCGCCGCCTACAACAGCAATATCCTCTGCTTTGTGGTTGCGGATGTAGGCATCCAGCTTTGCAATGTCTACCACATTTCGGATACCGAAAACGTTTTCGTTGCGGATGCCTTCGATAGCGCCGGGCAGGATGGGTTCGCCGCCGGGGGAGAGGATCAGGGCATCGTATGTTTCTTTATATTCTTTGCCGTCAGGGAGACTCCTTACCGTTACGGTCTTTTCTTCCCGGTTGATAGCGATGACTTCGTTTTCCGTACGCACTTCAATGTTATATTTCTTTTTGAACTGGGCGGAATCCATCATTACAAGATCTGCGCTGTCGGCCACGGTACGGCTTAAGAAATAGGGCAGGGCGCAGTTGGAAAAGGAAACATGGGGTCCCCGTTCAAATATAATAATCTCTGCTTGTTCATCCAGACGGCGGGCCCGGGCTGCCGCCGAAGCGCCTCCGGCTACGCCGCCGACCACCAAGATTCGCTTGCTCAAAACACTTCCTCCTTATATCTGCAAAAACCGGTATCAGTATAACGCTGATACCGGCGACTTCGGCAAAATAATAATACTTCAATACAATATTATTTCTTCAAGGCAGCTTTCGTTGCTTCCTTCGCGCAGAAGCCGATAATCTTCTTGCAATTGCGGGCCCGCTCTTTCATGCCGTCTTTGGTGGATTCATCAAAGGGGAAGCACAAGTCCCGGCATTCGATGGTTCCGTATTCTTTGATAACATCTTTCACGTAAACTGCGTGGCGGGGATAGATGCCGGTCTCATCATGGTGCAGCTCGTCAACCCGCTCCGCAAAAGTTTCTTTGGCGTACGGATTCTTACGTCCCTGCTTGCTGCCGATGACCACCATGCCGGCGTTTACTGCGCCACAGGTGTGTTTGGTAAAGCCCATGCCGCCGCCCATACCGGAAACCAGCGCAATGATTTCAGGCGGATATTCACTGATACCCAGATCCAGAAACCCCTGCAGCACGCATTCGCCGCAGTTCAGTCCGTGTTTGAAGTGTTCCATGGCATTCTGGGACGCCTTTTCCGCCAGTTGTTCGATTTCTTCTTCGGTGTAGATTTTCTTTTCTTCCATGATGTTGCCTCCTCAGAAATAATACTTAAAATCTGTATTTAAAAATTTTTCTGGTCTGATTCTTGAATTAATTATAACACAAAACCGGCTCCCTGCAGAAGAGTTTAGATATATTACATAATATAAATTGTTTTGAAAAACAGGTAAGGAACCACCGGCCGGGGTGATTCCTTACAGTAAGTTCCTTTTAATTTATTGTTGTTACCTGCGTGGTCCGTGATGACCGCCACTATGTCCACCGGGCCTGGGTCCGCCGCCGTGATGTGGTCCGGGATGATGGTGTGGTCCGGGATGATGGTGCGGGCGATCCCAACCCCAACCCCAGCCCCAGTCCCAGCCGACATAAACAGGAACATAGACTTGCCGGGCTTCATAAGCGGCAATATCCCGGCTGTCCATGACGGCAAACCGGAGCTTTTCCGCTTTCACGTAGCCGCCGATTTCCACTTCCGCCAGAACATCCGCATAGCCGCGGGCGTTGCCGGAAATGGTCAGCTGGCCGTTATCCTCTTTGATTGTTGCCACGTTTTCCGTAAGGCTGGTCAGGGTCAGGTCGTAGGGCAGGTTTCCGGGCACCCGTACCAGTACCTTCCCGTTTCCGTTTAACGGAATAATCCCGCCGGCGCGGTAAATTTCAACTTTTTTCAGCAGTTTTTCGGTAGAACCTTCCAGCAGCTCGAATTCCCCTTTATCCGGGAAACGACGGAACACGCAGCTGTTATCCTTCGCGATAAAGTATTCCCCAACCAGCGTTTCCATATCCGGTGTGAAAGCCTTTACATGCTGGAAATAATTGCCTGACAGGCTTTTGTCCATACGGTAAAAATAGGATTTCGCTGCATCCAGGCCGGTCTTTTGCGGAGACAGGCCTTCCAGCATAGCGACCGCTTTTTCCAGTTTTCTGCCGCTGGTGATATAATACTGTGACAAAGCTTTTTCTTTGGCTGCCAGACGAATGGCTTCTGTCTGGGAAACCGGTATTACCGCGCCATCTTTATATTCCGTATTTACCGCTTGTTTTTGATTTACGGCTGCCGCACCGGCAGGGATGGGGCAGGCAAGACCAGCTGCCAGGATGGAAACAGCCAGAAGTCCGGTTGCGGTTTTTTTCCAGTTTTTCATGGGCGTTACCTCCGTCTTATCTTCGCGATTAAATATTGTGTTGCAAATATTAAAAAACAGCAGTCTTTTTATCCTGCGAATAGTATAGTCGATGTTTTTGACAAAACTATGACAATTTATTAAAAAATAAAAATCGGGCAAAATATGTGTTAAAATATAGTTAATAATATCTTGATAGTATTGTATCAGAAACACAACAGAAAAACACGGGCGGAATGTGTCGCATGCCTGCAATAAAGCAGCCGGATCTCCGCAAACAGTCAATACAAAAGGGGTTATTATGATTGGCAGCCGCGTTATGGCCGTGGGAGATGTGCACGGCCAGTATGAAAAATTAAAAAAACTGATGCGTCGCATCAAATTCGATCCGGCGCAGGACATCCTGGTTTTTCTGGGTGACCTGATCGACAGGGGGCCGGAATCGCTGCAGTGCTTCGACTATGCAATGCGCCTGCAGAAACAGCATCCGGAGTCCGTCATCTACCTGATGGGCAACCACGAGCGGGAGATGCTGGATTATTTCGATGCGCTGGCAAAGGCAAAGGATGAACTTGACATCCGTCTGCTGAACCGCACCAGTCAGTGGCTCGCCTACGGCGGGGACAAGACGCTTCCCCAGTTGCAGAAACTGGGTGCCAAAGCCCTGCAGAACCGGCTGGACTATGCCCGGAACCTGCCCTTGTACTACCGCGCCGGCGATTATTATTTC
>JAEEGJ010024070.1_pt1 | contig 12674 bp, 11 predicted proteins | sample 8958761 | NCBI WGS metagenome assembly JAEEGJ01 (sample SAMN16246546, study PRJNA631951) | gut metagenome | biome: gut microbiome; feature: rumen; material: RS-attached | host: Bos | place: Iran: Karaj | collected 2018-10 | reverse complement strand
CATCCCAATTATTTTTTCTGCGCCAAATCAGAGCCATTACCGGAGCCGGAAAAAAGAAAATCCAACCAAAGATCCACCAATTTGTATTATCTTTCGGAGGTGGTGACGTAACCGTTTGTCGCGGATACCAATTGTTATAATTATTGTTTATCCACATAGGAAATTGAGTGTTCCCATTATCCGTATACCATGTAAGTCCACAGTCTTTGCAGAAGCCAACCGTACGATTTATTATATATTTTGAGTTATAATTGCTGATTTCGCCTTGTGTTTCTCTTTGAAATTCAATATTTGAACTCTTGCATTTGGGGCATCCCAATTTGTTTATCTGCTCTTGTTCCCTTCTCATATCATAAGATATCTGAGTTCCGCAGAAAGAACAAAATATACTATTGCCTATCTCTGCTCCGCAGTTTGCGCACTTCATCTTCTTCCTCCAAATGCCTACCAAATATCACTCACGAACATTTTGGGACGGATTTATGTCTTCATCAGATTTCGGTCGATCCATCTTATGATTTAATAAAGACGACATGAAACAGCCAAATATCTGAACGATAATATCCCATATGTCGAAGGTTCCTATAAAGCGTATTTGTAACACTTCAATAAAAATTGAAAACACTACCGCTATTATCAAAGCCTTCTTAATATTTTTATATCCCCATATCAGAATTAACATGTTTGTTAATGAAAAAGACCATAAAACATCACACAAATAATACCTTAAAAACTGCACAACAAGAGGCATTCTTGTAATATCTACTCCATCAAAAGGATTTTCAGTATTAAAAACGCTCCAAATAAATTTTGTGATAAAAACATTTGGACTGAAGATCACATATATTATTAAACCAACCAATAACGGAATTATTACCCTTAAAATATACCTTTTCATTATTATCGAAAGTCTGCAAAATCACATAAATCAATAGAGTCCGCAGATATTGTATTGTCCATTTATGGCTAATATTTATATTAGCAAAATTCGGGTAATATGTCAATATGGTAGTTTTACTCAAGAACTTTTAGTTCAAGGAGAATTTCTCTATCAATTAAAAAGGAATATTATGATTTCTTATTCAAAATTGTGGGAAACGATGAAAAACAGAGGTATCACCCAATATAAATTGATCAATGATTATGCATTTAGTGCAGGACAGCTATCTCGCTTAAGAACAAATGCATATATCAGCACGCATACTGTTGATACCCTATGCAAAATCCTCAACTGTAATGTAGAAGACATTATGACATATATTAAGGAAGAAAGCTAAAGCATCTCATAAAATCTCACAAATTTCCCCGGAATAGGTTATTCTGAAAAAGCAGGCCGTATTGGTGTGAATATGATTGACATATGACTTATTTTGGTGTATATTTGATATGTGAGTGGATAGGTGGAGGATACCATATGACTATAAATGAGATGCTTGAAATAAAAAATGAATACGGATATTCTTATGAGTACATAGCTGAACTCTCCGGAGTTCCTGCAAGTACGGTCCAGAAGGTTCTTGGAGGAGCCACAAAATCACCCAGACGTACAACACTAGCGGCCCTAAGAAAAATATTTGAAAAGATTCTTTCCGAATCAAAAAACAAAAATGTCTTTCCTAAAAAAAATTCTCCGGAGGATTTCACAGAACTTAGCTTTGTCAGTGAATCTCCGGATACTTACTATACAACAGACGGAACCGGTGCACTTTCATATAATAGTTTTACCGGAAAAACAGTTTCAGACTATCTTTCCCTGCCCAAAGATGTGAGGGTAGAGCTTATCGACGGTGTATTTTACGATATGGCATCGCCTACAACAGTTCATCAAAGAATCTGTTTCGATATTGGATTCTTGCTTCAGTCATATATTTATGCAAACAACGGATCTTGTCAAACCTTTACAGCTCCGCTGGATGTTCAACTGGACTGTGATGAAAAGACTATGGTTCAGCCAGACATTATCGTTCTTTGCGATGAAAGTAAGCTCACCAAGGAGCGTATCGTCGGTGCTCCCGATCTGATCATAGAAGTTTTATCTCCTACAAACTGGTATCATGACACTACAAGAAAACTGTTAAAGTATAAAAAAGCCGGTGTTAAGGAATACTGGATAGTTATGCCGGACAATTTCAAGGTTCTCGTATACTATTTCGAAAAATCCGATTTACCTACCGAATATACTTTTACTGATGAAATACCTGTAAGCATCTGGAACAGTAAATGTAAGATAGATTTTAAAAAAATTCAGGAAAAAATAAAGAAATGCTTTCCCGTTTTTACTTTATAGCTGAAATGTAGTTTGCAAAATAATTTTCTTTATCAACGTCTGTAACAAGAGTTACGTTATAATCAAATTCGTTCTTTACAATATCATATGTAAACCCTTTTTTATAAAAAATCACCTGAGCATAGGTTTCTCCCTTATCGGTGATGCAGCTTGCATGCGTCGATATGGTTCCTTTAATAAATTCAGGATAAAGGATACATGTCATAGCCAAAGAATCACAGTTCATGGTAGCATCTTCCGATCCGTTGGCTGCATAAAACTCCCTTATCTTTCCAAACGAAGCTGCAACAAAATGTCCTGTTTCGTTAGTCTTATCAAGTTCTTCAAACTGTATCCCCGTCCACTGGGCAGCCCCATCGCATGAGTCTAGCCCTATGATTGTCACCGGAACACCAAAATCAAGCATTCTCTTATAAGCAGGCGCATCTCCGTAAACATTGAATTCCGCTACCGGCGACGCATTACCGTGGCCGAGACCTGCCGTTCCCATTGACCATATCATTTTGACTTTTCTCATAGTCGCAGGATCTTTATCAATTGCATTTGCGATATTGGTCGCAGGTCCCAATACGACTATTTCTATTTCACCGGGGTATTTCTTTACAGAATCAATGATAAAATCAACAGCATCTGTCGTTTCCGCCTTTTTGGTCGGATGAATTAGATCCGCATCTCCCATACCGTCACTCCCGAATACGCTGAATGCATCTATATTCTCGCCGTCATAGTTGGTTTTGGCTCCGTTATATACAGGGATATCGGCGCCTGCCATTTCGAGAGCCATCAGAGCATTCCGTGTACCCTGCTCCAGATCGACATTTCCAACCAGAGTTGTAACTCCAAGGATTTCAACATTACTGTTTTTGGCAGCAAGTATGATCGCCGAAGCATCATCTGCTCCCGTATCGGTATCAATTATTATTTTTCTCTTAGTTATCTCCGTACCGTCTGTAACGCCTGTTCCCGAAAGATTGGCCTTAAGATTCTTTATTTCCTCAGAGGAAAGACCTATGCCCTTAAGGTATTTTTCGGCGCATTTGGAGAGATTCCTTGTGCTCAAATCCTTTTTCTTATCACTTTTCTTAAAGGTAAATGCCTCTTTAAGCGATTTTACAAGGTTACCGTTCAGGATGGGCTCATAGCGGAAATCTTCTTTTGTTACACCGTAATAGTTATAATAGGTCGTCATATAATCCGAGACAACCTCCTCGTAGCTTGCACCCATCAGACACTCCAGGATTGCTGCAACATATCCCGCTCTGTCTTTTCCTTCTTTGCAATGTATCGCATAGATACCGGGGGTTTCAGACAGGAAACGGAGACCTTCCGCAAGACTTTTTTCAAAATCTTCCGACTTGAAATCTATGGTAAGATCGAGAGTTTTATATTTGAGCGTAGAGTAATAAGTATCTGCAAATCCCTCAAATTCGAGGATTGAAGTATCCGAGTCAGCAAGGTTAAGAACTACCGTTACACCTGCTTTTTCCATTGCTTTATCCGCATAAGAGTTGCGTCCGATCTCGGGATTTACCGGAGAAGATGTACGGTAAAGGATCCCTTTCCCCATACCTGTAGTATTTACTTCTCTGAAATTGGCAAATTCCTCATCGGAAAGATCCGGATAATCGGCTCTTTCATTTGTACGGACCACACTGTGGATCGCATAGCCTTCCGCATAACCGCCTTTTTTCTTCATCCAGATTGAAACTTTTACAGGTCCGGTCACATTATCCGTAAAGTTCCATTCAAATGTTCCGTCTTCATGTTCCGTTTTAACGGCAAGCCCGCTTCGTGTTGCAAAATCCCCGTATGCGACAGCTATAACCGCATATGTATCGGCTTCTCTTGCAAAAAGAGCTGTTTCGCCCTTATCAACATCGGTAAAATCACTTACAAAAGGAACCCTGTATTTCTTTCCACCGATCTTTACCTTTACAATATCTCCGTACTCATATCCCTTGGCTTTTATCTCTTCGCAGGTCAGATTAAGATATACGTTTCCGTGCTTGTTAATATATGAAGTATCAGTGAATGTCCTGATCAGCGGACAGCTTTCCGTCTCTGTTGCCACAGCCGGTTCTGCCGCAAACACACTTGTATCCGGTACAGCAATGGTTATAAAAATACTTGTGAGCAAAGCCGCTATTATCAAACCTGTTCCAGTTTTCTTTTTCATTTTCATCCTCCTGCTTTTCCATATATTTTTCCGTTCTTTTTACTGTTCCATGAACCCCTTAATATCCTCTATAAGATCATCAACATCAAGTCCGTGCACCTCTGCTGCCTGTCCTAAGGTCTCACGCTGTGCCGTAGGACAGGATGAACAGTGCATTCCCATAGCCTTAAGTACTTCATCCATCCCTTCTGCCATTTTCAGAAGCTCTCCTATTGTTGTATCTTCCGTTATTTTCATGTTCTTTCCTTTCTGTATGCATTGAACTCATTCAGCTTTTAGATTCTATCATAAGACGGTTTTCAATTCAACAAAAAGTTTTTCACTCCGGGGTCACAGTAATAGTCCGAAACCAAAAAGTTGACATTATCATCGTTTGGCACTATAATATATGTTTGGTAACGTAAATAATTGCAGATAGCAAAATTGTATATCGAGTAAACACTGATAGTCTATAAATCTTCTTTACGGAGTGTTTGACATAAAATGTTCGATTTTTTAAGAGCTGTACAACTTAATACTATGATGGTGTTCAGTGGGATATGCGGAACCATGGCTTTTCTCGTCCTGCTTACACGATCGCTGACAAGAAGACGCAGGCTGATACTTATGAGTCTTGAACTCTCCGCCTGCCTGCTTCTTATTGCCGACCGATATTCCTATGTTTTCAGAGGAGATGTCAGCAATCTCGGATACCATATGGTCAGGATCAGCAATTTTCTCGTGTTCTTTTTCACACTTGTCGTCGCATATTCCTTTAACCATTACCTGAAAGATCTCTGTATAAATGAAGTCGGTCTTAAAGAAACCCCGATACGGATACGGATTTCCTGCGGTCTTCTCATTCTGGGTCTGATCTTACTTATTGTTTCCCGGTTTTTCGGTTTTTACTATGCGTTCGATGAAAATAACCGCTACTACCGTACCGAAGGCTTCTACATCTGTTATGCAATTCCTTTGCTCGCACTGCTTTTGAATACGTCTGTAGTTCTGACATACTATAGGAAATTGCGAAGAGCCGTCCGTATCCCTCTGGTACTCTTCTCCGTGGTTCCCATTATCGCAGCTATCGTCCAGATATATGCATACGGTCTTTCCCTGACGAACATAGCCATGGTAGGCATGGCCGTAACCCTCTATATCTTTGCCCTGGTAGATATGAACACTGTCATCGATCGTGCAAGGAATCTGGAGATTGAGATACTAAAGGAAGAGCAGCGGGACTCGCAGCTGATATTCGAACAGACCGCCCAGGCTTTATCTTTCGCGATAGATGCAAAGGATAAATATACCCACGGACATTCCCTGAGAGTTGCCGAGTATTCCAGAAAGATCGCAAGAGCGACAGGAGTACCCGAGAAAGAATGTGACAAGATTTATTACACCGGTCTTCTTCACGATGTCGGTAAGATAGGAGTTCAGGATACGATCATAAACAAGGACGGAAAGCTTACCGAAGAAGAGTTTGCGCAGATCAAAGCCCACCCTGTTATCGGGCGGAACATCCTCTCAAGCATCAACAAGCTGCCCTACCTCAGCATCGGAGCCAATTTCCACCATGAAAGATATGACGGAAAAGGTTATCCCGCAGGTCTCAAGGGTGAGGATATTCCTTATATTGCAAGGATCATAGCCGTAGCAGATGCTTATGACGCCATGACTTCAAAAAGAAGCTACCGTGATCCCCTTCCCCAGCAAAAAGTACGTGAAGAGTTTGTAAAGGGTATCGGTACGCAGTTTGATCCGATTTACGCAAAAGAAATGGTACATATGATAGATCTGGATTCCGAATATACTATGAAAGAAAGAGAAGAGTCAAATGCTCTCGAAGGAAGAAACATTGTTTTCTGTGAGGAGTATCGTTCGGATATTTCGGAAGGCATAGTCATCACAAAATGTATTTCCGACATTAGGATCCGCTGCCGTGCCGAGGATGATTCTTCTTATTCCGCAGCACCTGTTATCCCGACCTTAATACTTTTCGATTCACTTGATGCCAGAGTACATGACAAAGGTGACAATATCGCAAAAGAGATGGTTTACTATGAATACGGTGAGATAAAGCTTAACGGCGAGACTGTATGTCACGGTGCAAGAAAGTTCGAGTCAAGGTCTCTGTCTATCGATCCGGTAAGGATAATGTCCGACAAAGCCGACAATTATCTTACCGAAACCATCTATGATATCAACGCCGTTAAATATGACGATCATGTAAGACTTAGGATCCACAGCGCTGACAAGGCTTTCGAGGTAACCGTTGCACTTCCCGACAGTGCAAGATATGCATATCTCGCATTCTCCGGAGAGCACTGCACGATAAATATTGAGAGCATAAACAGAGCCGATACCCCGGTTGATGAACATGAGATACGGCGTATCGCAGAAAAAGTAAGCTATATTGATTCACCGGTCGGTGATATCCCGAATCTTCAGGTCAACGGCTGGTGCACAGAATCCTCATCCGGTATAAAAATAACCGACGGGCTGCAGATAAAGATGCATGCCATGAGCCTTCCTACAGCCAGACTGGTATGGCACTGCCCCTATCTTTCCGTATTCACCTCAGACGACGGCATCGTCAAGGGTAAAGATTACCGTGAGTTCTGTCTTATGCGGCTCGACGGAGAAAGCTGGGAAACAGACGATTTTGTTACCACAAGTCCTTCGGTCAGCAAGCTTGACGGATTTGAAGACTGGGATATTTGGAAATCAAAGAACCGCGAGGGCTTCGACTGTACGATCAATGTACACCGTATCGGAAACCAGGTAACGATTTATACTATAGACAACTTTATCGAATTTAAGAACACGATAAATATCATAGACGAAAATGTTCACAACCTCTACCTTGCCCTTACCGGAGACCAGGTGGCTCTTACAAATATAAGGATCACACCGGAAGGTTAAGAAAACAAAAGCAGACCTCTTTCGAGATCTGCTTTTTTCATATGGTTTTATCCCACCGTTTGCAATTCTTTTATATATCAGCGAAAATCCATTTGTCATCCTGATTACTCTACATCCTGGAGAGCGTCATAACCTTCTTCACCGGTACGTACCTTAATAACATTCTCAACATCGTATACGAAGATCTTGCCGTCGCCGATATGGCCGGTATAAAGAACCTTCTTTGCGGTTTCGATAACTGTCCTTACGGGAACCTTGCTTACAACTACGTCAACCTGTACCTTAGGAAGCAGTGTAGCCTCGACCTGTACTCCACGGTAATACTCAGGCTTGCCTTTCTGTAAGCCGCAGCCGAGTACATGGGATACCGTCATACCGGTGATACCGATGTTCATCATGGCTGTCTTCAGAGCCTCGAACCTTGATTCCTTACATACTATCTCGATCTTTGTATACTTATGATCGCCTTCAGCGAATGTAGGAACCTTCTTAACAGTAACAGCTTCCGCAACAGGAACGTCACCGTCTACAACAACAGGCTCATTGCCTTCTTCGATATATTCAGGGCTCATTGCAAAGCCTGCATATGCTGAAGGAAGACCATGCTCGGTAGCATCAAGACCTGTAAGCTCTTCTTCACGGGTAACTCTAAGGCCGATAACCTTCTTTATGATAGCGAATGCAATTGTAATAGTAACCGCTGTCCAGCATGCTACTGCTACAAAACCTGTAAGCTGGATGCCTAAAAGCTTAAATCCGCCGCCGTAGAAAAGACCTTCCATCATAACGCCGTCCGCGTCGGCTATCGAATAGCCGGGAGCTGAAGATGTAGCAAACAGACCGACTGCGATAGTACCCCAGATACCGTTCAGGCAGTGAACAGCAACAGCACCGACGGGGTCATCAATATGAAGCTTGTGGTCTAACAGCCATACACCGAATACTACCAACAGACCACTTACAACACCGACCATTATAGCACCAAAACAATCCGTTACATCACAGGGAGCAGTGATACCTACAAGACCTGCAAGAGATGCGTTCAGACACATTGAAACATCGGGTTTACCGTATTTGATCCATGTAAAGATCATACATACAACTGTTGCTACAGCGGGAGCAACTGTCGTGGTAAGGAAGATGGAACCGAGCTGATCAAGTGAAGTTGCAGCTGCGCCGTTAAATCCGTACCATCCGAACCAAAGGATGAATACACCGAGTGCACCGATACAGATGTTGTGTCCGGGGAATGCATTAACTTTTGTAATCTTACCCTTAGCATCTTTAATGAACTTACCGATACGGGGACCTTCCATCTTAGCACCGATAAGTGCCGAGATACCGCCTACCATATGTATTGCGGTTGAACCTGCAAAATCATGGAAGCCCATACCGCTAAGCCAGCCGCCGCCCCAGATCCAGTGTGCTTCGATGGGGTAGATAAGCGCTGAGATAACTCCCGAATAGATACAATATGATAAGAACTTTGTTCTTTCAGCCATTGCACCCGATACGATAGTAGCTGTCGTAGCACAGAATACAAGGTTGAAAACGAAGTTTGAAAAGTCGAATCCATCATACGCGGTAAAAAGATCAAATCCCGGCTTTCCTATAAAACCGCAGAGGTCTTCTCCCAAAAGGAGACTGAAACCTATAAGGATAAATACTACTGTACCGATACAGAAATCCATAAGGTTCTTCATTATGATATTTCCTGTATTCTTGGCTCTGGTAAATCCTGCTTCAACCATTGCAAATCCGGCCTGCATCCAGAAAACAAGTGCTGCTCCGATTAGGAACCATACCGCAAAAACTTCAGCTGTCGTAGCTTCTGATATCATACTTTTGATTTCTTCCATAAAAACGTCCTCCTGATTTTAGACATTACGGATACGCTAACCAATGACTTTTACGTTCCCATGTCTGATTTTATAGTACCTCTCGCCGGCCGGACCAGATTGTACAAATTTCATTTTTCATTGATATCCTTAAGGGTGCTTTGTTAAGATTTCCCTGTCAGATAAGCTATAGGGCAAAGAGAAGAGCGTCCGAACATTTTAAATGCTCAGACGCCCTTGCCCTGCCATACGTTGATAAAATGAAGGTAATAAAAACAAAATCGGCGCCTCTGGATTTCCAAAGGCGCCCTTGTCTTTATGTTGTGCATTATAATCCCAGTATTTTAATTTGTCAACACTTTTTTTAATATTTTTTTCATTTTTTTTAAAAACTTTCAAAAGCCTTGAAATTTCTTGTGTTTTTCTACTCCCAGTATTCATAATCATTAGAGAATAAAATCTTACCGTCATAATACTGTTCATTTCTGATTGTTTTTCCGCTTTCCGAATAATACGTAATATATGATTCTCCGGTATCTCTCACCTGTCTTATCAGCTTCGTCTGATCATCACCACTGTAAAAATTCTTAAATACCACTTTATCCAGGTAAGTATCCATATAGCTGATTCCGGTTCCACCGTTTTCTCCGGGATTACTGGATTCCCACTTTATAACTCTTCCTTCTTCACAGTACTCATTTGTTTTTGCGTCAATACTCTTTTCGCTATACCCAATATGCAGCGTTACGCTCACTTCCGGATCCTTTGTTTCCTCAAAGATCTTTGTTAAGCGTTTCTTGTCATCAGTGGTCATGACATAACGATGTGAAAGCACAGCTTTCCCATCGACAACGTTCCGGTAAGTCGTAATACTGTCTTGCGAACCGTCAACATTCGGTATGATTTCATTCTCTATGACCCTATCCGTTAATGTCGTTTTCATATATACCTGTACATTGTCTACGAAACGTATCTCATCTCCGTTATATGGACAGCGAAAAGTAAGATTTTTTAGATTATAATACCGAAATATATTTTCAAAAAAGTTACCGGTAATATCCGTGACTTCAATTTGGTCTTGCTCCACGGCTTCGCTCAGATCCAGGAACTCGTCACCTACTGTTACAGACGTTAATAATACCTCCGTCAGTTCATCCCCATCATATACATTTGTAAGCCCGAATACATATTTCTCGTCATCGGCCTCCAGGCTGAACACCGTGGGGTAATTATGTGTGTCAAAAGTATATCTTATAGCTGCTTTCTCACCCTTGTTATTTATCATTTCAGTAAGAAGTCCGTATTCATCATAGTTATAGATCATCTTTTCTTCTGAATTACTATAATAGGTGGTATTGATGCGTGATTTGATCTTAGGAATTTCTTTTTCTTCGGTATTTTTATCTTTGTCAACATCTTTACCATTATCATCATCGGTAACAAAAGATTTGTTTCCGTCATCTTCATCGTCCGATGTTTTTTTATCATCGTCTTTGCCATCCTTGTCGTCCTTACTGTCATCATCCTCTTTGACGGCATCCGACTCTGTGGTTTCCTTATCCTCCTTGTCGCTCCTGTTTCTCCTCTTACAGCCCGACATTCCCACGCAAAGTACGATCACCAGCAGGAGAACCAAAAAACGTTGTATTTTTTTACTCTTCATCCATTCCAGCCTTTCATTCACAGATCAAACATCATTTTCTCTGATTACTGCTTAACAAACCGATTCGTCAAAGTCACCTCGAAAACGCTATCAGCGTTTCCTCGGTAACAAAACGATGCTCCGCATCTCTGTTTTGTTATAATCTTGGCAGAATAAAACCTACTGCACAGAGAAGAACACCCAAAATGCAGAAGATCCTAAAAACCTTCCCAAACGAGTCCCAAAGATTAAACATAAGGCATATTAAAAATGTTGCGCCAATAACTCCCAACGGAAGCCCGATGATCACATAATCCTTATCGATCAGGGCGACCGTCAATGCCGCTATGCATACTGCAGCGAAATGAATGCCGGTTATCATGAAATTCCTTTTCATGATCTGTACATCTTCCGGTGATAGATCATCCGCGTCAGTTGTTTCTTCCACAATCTGTCCATCCTGAGATATCTGTTCACTAAGAAGGCAACCGCATTCAGGACATTTGTCGGCCGGCTCTTTAACTTCAAACCCACATTTGGGACATCTTATCAATGCCATACCCTTATACCTCCGTTCCAATGTAATATCACCCAATCTTTAATCCTACATCATTATTTGCAATATCTTTTATTCCTAAAACCATTACTGCCCTTTTCCACACCAGCCTGAACAGGAAGGTTGTCGGAACCGAACAGGCAAATACCACCAAGATGAACAGCGGCACATTTTTTATATAAAAGATGCTCAGTACCTCATTCAAAAAGTTGTACCCAAAAAGCTCAACAAACATCCCGTGCATAAGATAAAGCTCGAGTGTAACCGCCCCGGCAAGCTTCAAAAGCCAGTTTCCGAGTCTTACCTTTAGCAACACAAGGAAGTTCACTGCAACATATGAGATACACAGAAGCCATTGCATAAGACAGCAGCCCAGCCTGTGCGGGATCAGCAGCGGGTCGCCCCAATTCTCTCCGTAATATCCCCAGACCTTCATAACATATTCCGAGAGAACATACAGACCCGCCGTCAAAAGAACAGAAAACGGAAGCATGAACACATATGTTTTCTTGAAAAATGCCGTAATCCTCTGCTCGTATTTGGCAAACAGCAGTCCCACAGGCAAGAGTATAATGCTGTTATACCACCATTCTCCCCTGATCCACCAGTAGCTCTGGTGACCGACTGCCGCACCGAGCAGTGCGTATAGCATGCAGGCAATAAACATCCACAATATGGCGGTACCTTCTTTCCTGCAAAACCTAAACGCCAGATAAAAGAATACATAAAAGAATATTATAGCTATAACATACCACGCGTTCATATTTGCCATATGAAGACCCGAGATATAGAATATCACATCGCCGGCTGTCATTTTCTCGCCCATGAAAACGCGTACCAACAGATAAATGTACTCAGACAAATAATATGCTATCACCAACGGCAGAATACGTTTCTTCACAAAGCCCTTAAGATAGTCCTGCTTGGTTTTAAAGCTCTTATACAAACCCAGACCGCTGCAGAACAGGAAGACCGCAACCAGAAGATGACCCACCGGTACAAAAACTTCCAGTCCGGGAAGAATGTATTTCTTATCAAGCCAGGAGGCACAGGTTTTCTGCGCCATATGGTGAATCGGTATCAGTATGGCCTTTATGCCGAGAAGTATCTTGGTCTGTCCCAGAGAACAATACTCCTCATTCCACTCATTTCTCTTAAAACCATGGGCTCCCCATAGGATCACAGCTCCCAAAAGGAAGTAAAAAGCATACATAGTCCTGTATAAGCTCCCTTACATTATGATCTCTTTCAAAGAATATTCCCCGTTCTCA
>JAEEGJ010024069.1_pt1 | contig 12674 bp, 10 predicted proteins | sample 8958761 | NCBI WGS metagenome assembly JAEEGJ01 (sample SAMN16246546, study PRJNA631951) | gut metagenome | biome: gut microbiome; feature: rumen; material: RS-attached | host: Bos | place: Iran: Karaj | collected 2018-10 | reverse complement strand
GGGGGGGGGGGGGGGGAGGGGGGCGGAAGGGCTACTTTGCAACCCTGACAAGTCTTGAGGATTACTACAACGCATCAATGGAGCTCTTAGACTACGACATTGCCAGTGACCTCTTCAAACCTGAGTGGCCGATCTACACAAGGACCACAGACTCCTGCCCTACCCAGTACTTTGATACTGCCAAGGTAACAGGATCCTTTGTAAGTAATGGCTGTCTGGTTGAAGGAACTATTGATAACTCCATCATCGGACGTGGTGTTGTGATCAAGAAGGGCGCGGTGATCAAGAATTCGATCATCATGGCTCACTCCATTATCGAGGAAGGCGTTCATATTGAGAATGCCGTGGTTGATAAGTGGGCCCACATCATTCACGCCAAGAATATCAGAGGCGAGGTTGATGCCCCGCAGTACATAAAACGTCAGGATACATTGTAAAAGATAGATAACTGCTTCATAACAAAGAGAGCGCACCGCGTATTCACGGTGCGCTCTCTTATTTTAAGCCTTAATCTCTTATTTTAACTTGAACTTGCCAACGATCTCTTCAAGCGTTCCTGCTATAGCTTCCTGCTTACTGGACATATCATTAACGTTTGATACAACATCTGCTGCTGCCATTACGGAGTCGTTTACTCGGCTGGACAGATCAGCTGTATCCTGTGTGGACTCAGCGATGTTCTGGATAGCCTTGGATACCTCTTCCATGGATGCCCTGATGTTCTCCACCATCTGAGCGATATTCTCGGAAGATCCTCCGAAGGAATCAGCATCATTTCCGTACTGTCTTGCAACATCAACAAAGTGATCATAGTCAGGTGTAACAGTCTCTTTAATGAACTCAAGCAGTTCTCCTGAAGAGCTTGAAAGAGTTCCGAATGCTTCCTGTACGCCATCGATGGTATCCCTGATCTGTTCAACTGCTTCAGATGTGGAGCTTGCCAGCTTGTTGATCTCAGAAGCAACTACTGCGAAGCCCTTACCTGCATCACCGGCTCTTGCTGCCTCAATTGAAGCATTGAGTGAAAGAAGGTTGATCTGGTCCGCAATCTCTGCAATTGTATCAGCCAGCGTTCCGATCTGATCAACAACCTTGGCCTTTTCATTAGCTTCAATAAGGTCTGCTTCTCTTTCTTCTGCTATACTGATGGCATTATCATAAGCCTGCTTGGACTGCTTCTCAATATCTCTTGCTCTTGCCTTGATATCTGCAGCCTCGGTAGATGTCTTTTCCGTCTCAGCTGCAAGCTGATGTACAGATGCGTTAACTTCTTCAACAGATGCATTAACCTGCTCTGTTGCAGCTCCTGATGACATCATCGCATCGTTTACGCCGGAGATGTTGCCCTGAATGCTGCTGAACTGGCTTGACAGCTCGTTTGCCATGCTTGCAAGACCTGTGGAAGTTTCGGATACCTGAACTGATCCATCAGAAATCTTACTGATAACATCTCTGTTATTCTCAAACATGTTGTTGAGGGAGTCGGACATCTGTCCAAGTTCGTCTCCGCTCTTACTTACAATCTTATCAACAGTAAAGTCGCCGCTTGCAAGGGATCCAGCAAATGCTTTTACGTTGTTGATGCTCTTGGATATACTCATTACGAATAGCGAGATAATAGCAGCACTGATAACAAGTGCTACAATACAAATCGTGACGAGTGCAGTGCCTGCTTTCTTAACAGGCTCGTCAAGCTCTTCGATATCCATACGGATAGCCATATCCCAGTCAACGCCAGGAATATTCACATATGTAAGAAGAATGTTCTTTCCATTCTCAACAAATGCTCCCATTTGTGGCTCAGTCGCATTTGCATTAACTATCTGTGAGCCCAGAGACGCAAGTGAAGCATTTTCGTCCTCAGTGATCTTTGCACCATTCTGAACCTTTGCATCATCCAGACAGTATATGTATGTTCCTGCTGAATCAATCAGCATCGCTGTACCAGTCTTACCAACCTTGACGTTCTTTACCATATCTTCAATGTTGGTAAGCTCCATATCAACAGTTACACAGCCAACATATGTACCATTATCATAGATGGGTGCTGAGCAGCTGGACATGATCTTTCCGGAAGTAGGATCATAGTATGGATTTGTGATCACAGCCTGTCCTTCTGAAAGAGCCTTGGCGTTTAAGTAATACTCCTGATTCAAATAATCATACTCAGCATTACTGTAATCATATGTCTCAACAATTGATGTGCCTTCCTTATACCAGTATGGGCCTACATACATTTCGTTTTTATCGAACGTATAAGGTTCAAACCAAACGCCTGATCCCAGGATAGAATCATTATTGTTAATGATCTTGCTGATTGTACCTTTGTAGTTGTCCATTTGAACAAACTGGTATGAGGTGGATACCATCTCTGCAATGTTTATACAAGTTGTCCTAATAACCTCAAGTTTGCCATCGACATTGTTGGCATTAGCAACAACTGTCTCTTTCATAGTATCGCTCATAGCACTCTCAATCTCTGTGCTAAGTCTGTTTGTTGCCACATAGGTCAGAATGATCATGGCAATTGCCATAACAGGAAGGATACACAAAAGCATCTTTGCTCTAAGGCTCATTTTTTTCATTTGGTTTACCCCTTTTTCATTTTTTAAATTATTATCCAATTTCAATAATTGTAAAAGATATTTACGCCACCTTTATTCTACTATATTACAAACCAGCGTTGTTCTTAAAAAAGTATAAAAATGAATGAAGATATAATAAATGCCCTCATCGTACTCGCATTCTTTATCATTTTTTAATAAACGTTTTGGCGTTTTGCCCAATAAACCTATGTTAATATATATCTGTATCTTTATATCAAAATTAAAGGGAGAATAAAGCATGAATGCAGAACAATTCAAAAGAGCTAATAATAACAGTTTCTATGTATGTTTAGTCATTATTGTAGGTGGTATTTTGCTGACCATCTTTAAAATCTTCTCCGAGGGGTTTGGCGCTGGTAAGATCGCCATCCTTCTAAGTGCAGTTATCGGCGGCACACTGATAGCTTTAGGTAATTTCAAATATCCCACCATCAAAAAGGGATCTGTACTTATAATGGGAGGAGCTACAATCTTCTATTTCGTAATTCTGATCGCAGAAGATAATATTATCTATTTCGCTTTTGGACTGCCCATACTGATCTGCTCAATTATTTATCTCAATGTCAAGCTCTGTAAATTTGGCATGAGTGCCATAGCTATTTCTTTCCTTGTAACTTGCATCAAAACATATATTACAACAGGCTCACTGGATATGATCCATGTTCCTGCTTTCATCACCCTTGCACTTGCATTCATTGCCTGCCTGTGTACAGTTACTCTTCTAACGACCTTCAATGCTGAAAACAATGCTACTATAAATGAAAGTGCAGAAAAGACTATGGCGACCGGAAATGCCATGGCTGATATAGCAAACACCATCACTGATCTGTTCAACGAGTCTCAGGAGGACATGCAGTCTCTTCAGGATATCATGGATACGCAGCACTCCGGAATGCAGGATATAGCCAGCAGCATGGAGAGCACAGCTCAGGCCATCACAAATCAGGCCCAGAAGGTTCAGCAGATCCAGGAGGAGACTGAGGCCACAGAGCAGCATAGAAAAGAGATGACAAAGGCCTCAGAGAATACTCAAAAAACGGTACAGGACGGCGTTCAAGTCATCAGTGAACTCAAGACCAAGTCCCAGGATGTTGCAAGAACCAGTCAGATCACGGTGGAAACAACTCAGGCTGTTATCAATAAGGTTGAAGAAGTTCAGAAAATTGTGGGCTCTATCATGTCTATATCAAAGCAGACAAACCTTCTTGCCCTCAACGCATCCATCGAGGCCGCAAGAGCCGGAGATGCAGGAAAAGGCTTCGCCGTTGTTGCTAACGATGTCCGTGAACTTGCAGCTGAAACCAACACTGCTTCTACTGAGATCACAAATATTATCAATGAGCTTACTGAGGACGTTCAGAAAGCTATGGCCAGCATCGATGACACTGTTGCTTCTGTTTCAGAACAGAATGAGATGATTGAAACCGTTGGGGATAACTTCGACAGTATCAATGAAAACGTGACAGAGATGCTCTCACGCTTTACTGAGATTGGGGAAGGCATGAAGTCCATCGCAGCCTCCACCACTGAGATCAACGACAGTATCTCAAATCTTTCCGCTACCAGTGAAGAAGTTGCTTCTCTCTCCAACCAGGGACTTGAATCTTCTGATCGCGCTGTAGAAACCTTTGGAACCTTCAAGAAAACGCTGGGTCAGATATTCCAGCAAGCCAATAAGCTAAAGGATATGCAGAGTTGAGATGGGTTAACCTAATTGTGTATCGATAAACACTGGCTTTTTCGAAAATTTTTCTAAAATTTCGTACAAAACACTTAACTTGATTATATTTTTTACGATATAATATTTGGTAGTAGATAATATCTGCTACCAAATATTTTTATTTTTAGCGAAAGGAGGAAAAAAGTGTATGACAGCTACATGTGATGCAAAAATGGAAGTTATTGACTGCATTCTTCGTGATTGCGAAAATGAATACTATCCTGATCCCGAAAAAGTAGCTCATATTACCGGTTTACCATTGGGGGTAGTTTTTGATTTACTTATCGAACTAAAAAACCAAGGCCGTTTAGGCAAGCGCTGATAATCAGAATGGAGATTCTCATGGAAGATACGCAGCAATATTAAAGGTCCTGTGCAGTTAATGCCAGGACCTTTTATTTTTTGTTTTGTATTTTATTTTACAGAAGCTCTACAGGCTCATGAGTGAAGTCAGCCATGCCATTCTGATAAAGAGTATTTACGAACTCAATAGCTCTCTGGCCTGATTCCTCGATCGGAACATTCTGGCTATAAATGTATTCAATCTTATCTCCACTTGTGAGAATAAAATTGATCTGCGTTCCAATGATCTTGCCATCACCTACGTCCATTGGCTTAACTTCTACAGTACTCACTTCCTTAACAACGCCTGCATTAAAAAGAACTCTCATTAAACAACCTCCTGTTCCAAATATTATTAATACTATTCTATCACCAAATAAATGATATTGCGATATTCTTTGGTTATTTGCCCATTTTATGCTATACTTAGCAATGTACGGCAATACTGAGCATACGTGCTTTTGATTAGGAGAAATATGTTTAATTTAAGAAAACCGGCCATACTTTGTATGTCTGTTATTTTATCAATATCAGCCCTTACCGGCTGCTCTTCCGCAGATAAGACTGCTGCCAAGGAAGCTGCCACAGGCTTTATGGACGCCATTAAAAATGACGACCAGAACGGAATCAATACCTACTCCTCTTCCGAGGTTTCATCTGGCCCCTTCGTGGCTCTATTTGATGAGAACTACCTCAAGGAGGATCTTACCTCCAAGCTTGGAGATCCGAACCTTGACGACGAAACAATCGCCAAGCTGGACGAGCTGGGCTCTCGCTATGAGCACCTCATGGAGGACTACCAGATAACCGAGATCACCATGAATGAAGATGGAACGGCAACTGCTTACGTAACCATGACTACCAGCTTCCCCTTCGATATCGTGACCAATGAGGACACTCAGGCCAAGTTCCGTGCAGCTACTGAGAACTACAATGAGACCAGCCAGGAAGAGCTTGTTAAGATCGGTGAAGAACAGGGTCAGGAAGCCGCTGTAGCCAAGGCATACAATGACATCATCCTCATCGCAGTAGATATCTATGAGGAGACCATTGATTCCTCAGAATCAGTTACTTATCTCCTTGCACTGAACCTTGCCAAGAATGATGAAACAGGAACCTGGTATGTAACATCAGTCCAGAGCTATGACAGCTCAATAGCCGGAACCGGTGCTCCTGCCAAGGATACCGATACCTCAGCTACCGAAGGCTCCTCTTCTTTGTTTGAGTCTACCGGTGACAATTAATTCGTTTATTTCTTTTATATCCCAAAAATATGGGAGTCAGACTTAATCGTCTGACTCCCATTTATTATGCAGTATTTATTACTTCTTGCCGCCTGTGAGCTTGTTGATAAGGATCTTACCTGCTCTCTTTGCTGCGTATGGTCCAACAGCCTTGAGCTTGTCCTCAGATCTGTACATTGTGCTTGCCTCAGGCATATCTCTTGTAAGGTGGATAGCGTCAAATTCACACTTTGTTGTGCAAAGTCCGCATCCGATACAACGATTCTCATCAACTGTGGTTGCACCACATCCAAGGCATCTGGCTGCCTCAGTCTTAACCTGCTCTTCTGTAAGAACGAGTCTCAAATCCTCGAAGGTATCCTTTGCAACTCCGGCCTTCTTGCCAGGGATCTGTCTCTGTGCGTTATCAAAGGTCTCAACCTTGATGTTGTCCTTGTCGAGCTCGATGAACTCTCTTCTGTCACGGGCAAGATCAAGTCTGTTTCCTTTGTGTACGAAACGGTTGATTGAAACATATCCTTCTCTTCCGCCAGCGATTGCATCAATGGCAAATCTTGCACCAGTGAATACATCACCGCCCACAAAGATGTCAGGCTCTGCTGTCTGTCTTGTAAGCGCGTTAGCCTTGGCTGTGCCGTTTCTATTGAGCTCAACCTTGGTTCCCTTAAGAAGGTCACCCCACTGAACTGACTGTCCGATTGAGAGAAGAAGATTCTCGCAAGGGATTGTTATTGTATCGTTCTCGTCGTACTGAGGATTGAATCTGTGCTCAGCATCGAATACGCTTGTACATCTCTTGAATACAACAGCTGTTACGTGTCCGTTCTCAGAAAGAACTTCCTTAGGACCCCAGCCGTTCTTAACTTCGATGCCCTCTTCCTTAGCTTCTGCTACTTCGTCCTTAGCAGCCGGCATCTCTTTTTCGCTCTCAAGGCAGAGCATTGTAACCTTGGATGCACCGGCTCTTACAGCTGTTCTTGCAACGTCGATAGCAACGTTACCACCACCGATTACTACAGTCTCGCCATTAAGCTTGATTGAGTGATCCTGGTTGATGTTTCTAAGGAAATCAACACCTGTCTGAACGCCCTTTGCATCCTCGCCAGGAACACCTGCCATTCTTCCGCCCTGCATACCGATGGCGATGAAGAATGCCTTGTAGCCCTGCTCACGAAGCTGCTCTATTGTTACGTCCTTACCTACATCTACGCCGCACTTAATCTCAGCGCCCATCTCCCTGATAACATCGATCTCAGCTTCGATGATGTTCTTCTCAAGACGATAGCTTGGAATACCGTTCATAAGCATTCCGCCGGCCTTCTTTTCTCTCTCAAATACGGTTACAGGATATCCGTTAAGTCTAAGGTAATATGCAGCTGAAAGTCCTGCAGGACCTCCACCGATAACTGCTACCTTGTAGTCATCACTCCACATACCGCCGTCGTGCTTCTCACAAAGAGGTACATATCTCTTGTCAGCCTTAAGGTCAAGGGAAGCGATGAACTTCTTGATCTCATCGATAGCAAGAGGCTGATCGATGGTTCCTCTTGTACATGCATCCTCGCAGCGTCTGTTGCAGACAGCACCACATACCATAGGGAATGGGTTGTCCTGCTTGATCAGCTTAAGAGCGTCCTCATATCTGCCCTCTGCGGCCATCTTGATATATCCCTGAACTGAAAGGTGAACAGGACATGCAGTCTTACAAGGTGCTGTACCTGTGTCATAGCAGTTGATCTTGGCATCATCACGGTAGTTGTAGTTCCACTTGTGTGGTCCCCAGCTCTTGTTATCAGGAAGCTCGGACTTAGGATACTTAACCTCGCTGCCGTCCTTCTTGCAGAGCTTCTGACCAAGCTTAGCTGCTCCGACAGGGCAAACCTCTACGCACTTACCGCAGGCAACGCACTTATCTTTCTCAACGTGTGCCCTGTATGCAGATGCTGACATGTTAGGTGTGTTAAAGAGCTGTGATGTACGAAGAGCGTTACATACGCCGGGAGCGCAGTTACAAATAGCAACGATCTTGCCCTCACCGTCAATATTTGTGATCTGATGAACATAGCCATGACGCTCTGCTCTCTCAAGGATCTCGTAAACTTCTTCCTTGGAAATATAATGTCCGATTCCACGGTCGTCCATGTACTCAGCCATGTCGCCCATTCCGATACAGTAGTCACCTCGGATCTCTCCACTACCCTCTCCACGCATAGCCTGCTGCTTACGGCAGGAGCACTCGGAAATACCATACTTATCGTACATGTCGATCCAGCGTGAAAGGTGCTCTACAGGAACTGACTGGTTCTCAAGTGAGATAGCCTTCTCAACCGGAATAACGTGCATACCTATACCTGCTCCTCCGGGAGGAACCATCTCTGTTACGCCCTGGAGAGGCAGCTGTGTCATAAGGTTAAAGAATGTAGCAAGCTCAGGATGCTCATCTGTAACCTTGTCCTGCATCATCATGAACTCAGCTGATCCCGGTACAAAAATGGGAAGCTCGTACTGAAGATGCTTATCAGGTGTCTTAGCTCTGTTCTGCTCGATAATACCAATAAATCTGAGGTCATGAACCATCTTAGTGCACTCTTCTTCAGACATATTGTTCATCTGAGCCAGCTCAGGTATTGAGTAAGGAACACGTGTCTTCTTAAAGCTCAGACAGAACTTAACCTGCTCCTTGTTAAGAATACGATCCAGCATCCAATACTCAGGATCCCTGTTGTTGAGTGATTTCTTGAGTTTCTTGACCATACGATCAGTGATGAGAGTTGCCAGCTCCAGAACAAGCTTTTCTTTCTCCGGATCCTCTGCCACATAGTTGGGATCCTGCCAGAAGTCGTTCTCATTGATCATGGGATCGCCGATCTTCCACTCAGCCATTGTTTTTGCCATAATAATTCCCCTTTTCCTAAAAAATAAATATTAATTTACCCTCCGCTAATATCCTACCATATAAGCGGGTGATTATAAACTCATAATCCAAGCATCAGCCATGCCAAAAATACTATCAAAAGAAGCACCCCCAGGCAGATCGGAACTATCACGATCCACGCTGATACTATAAGAGCAAAAAGGTCGCCTTTTTCAAGGTTATCGCCCACTGTCGGGACTATCCTGTCTTCATCGGGATTGTAGTAATCATCCTCACGAATCTCAGGATGGGATGTGCTCTCCTTCTGTTCCTGTCTTAGCTTGAATATTCTTTCTACTTTTTTATTCCATCTCATATGCTCTGCCTTAAACAGTCGTCAAAAGCTCATGTAAGCTTATGATGACAAGCAACAAAGTGATTGGGTGAAATCTCTTCCCAATCAGGAACTACATGCTCACAGATTTCCGTGCAGTATTTGCATCTTGTATGGAACTTGCATCCCTTAGGAGGATTTACTGGGCTTGGGATATCTCCCTCAAGCACTATAAGATCCTTCTTGTCATCTGTAGTCGGGATAGACTCCAAAAGAGCCTTTGTATACGGGTGAGCCGGAGCTGCAAATATATCATCAGATGAAGCCAGCTCAACCAGGTTTCCAAGATACATAACACCGATTCTGTCTGAAATATACTTAACAACAGAAAGATCGTGAGTAATGAACAGGTAAGTTAAGTTCTTCTGCTCCTTAAGATCCTGAAGGAGGTTAAGTATCTGTGACTGGATGGAAACGTCAAGGGCTGATACAGCCTCATCACAAACAATGATCTTGGGCTTTAATACAAGTGCCCTTGCAATCCCAATACGCTGTCTCTGTCCGCCAGAGAAAGCGTGTGGATATCTCATAAGATATGCAGGGTTAAGTCCTACCTTCTCGGCCATCTCCTTGGCCAGTCTGTCCATCTCTTCTTTGGGCATCTTGGGGTAATTGGCCTTAAGTGGCTCCTTGATGATGTCCAAAACTGTCATTCTGGGATCGAGTGATGAATATGGATCCTGGAAGATCATCTGAATCTCCTTACGGATTCCCTTCATCTTCTTTTTATCTACCTTGAGGAAATCTACTTCCTCTCCAGCTTCTGTGCGATAGAAAACCTCGCCTTCTGAAGCATCATATGCTCTTACAATACATCTTCCAAGAGTTGTCTTACCACATCCGGACTCACCAACGATTCCGATGGTCTCACCCTCTTTTACCGCAAAAGAAACATCTGTAACAGCCTTAACCGTGACATTTTTAGAGGTAAAACGCTTGTGAAGATGCTTTACTTCAAGAATATTATCTTTTTCCACGCTTCTTACCTCCTTCCTCTACTGGTCCTCTTGCTGTCTCCTCTGCAAGTCTCTTCTCAACTTCCTGTCTGTGAGCCTGACATGCAGGGTTATTGCAGTTAAAGCATGCGATCTTGTGACCTGGCTCGATCTCAACAAGTTCTGGCTCAGCCTTATCGCAAAGTCCCTCGATTCTGCAATCGCATCTGTCGTAGAAACCGCACTGCTTGGGCAGGTTCATGGCAAGAGGAACTGTTCCCTCGATAGAGAAGAGTCTCTCGTCCTTTCTGCCACCGATCTTGTGAACAGAACCGATAAGACCTCTTGTATATGGGTGCTGAGGATTAGCATAAATTGTCTTGGAATCGCCTGTTTCTACGATTCTTCCAAGGTACATAACAGCAACTCTGTCGCACATCTTGGCTACAACGCCAAGGTCATGTGTGATGAAAAGAATCGCCATATTGAACTCCTTCTGGAGTTCCTTCATAAGCTCAAGAATCTGAGCCTGAATTGTTACATCAAGAGCTGTTGTAGGCTCATCTGCAATAAGAAGCTTAGGATTACATACGAGAGCCATAGCGATAAGCGCTCTCTGAAGCATACCACCTGAGAATTCATGAGGATACTGATTGTATCTCTTCTCAACGTTGGCAATACCAACCTTTCTCATTACCTCAAGAGAGATCTCTTTGGCCTTCTTCTTGTCCTTGGTAATATGCAGAAGTGTTGCCTCTGTGATCTGGTTACCAATTGTGTACATTGGAGAAAAGGCTACCATCGGCTCCTGAAAGATCATTGAGATCTGCTTACCTCTTACATTACGGATCTCTTTTCCCTTAGGATCCATCTTGAGAATATCAACCTCTGTGTCATCCTCGTTTCTGAACATGATCTCACCGCGAGGAATACACTTCTTCTCATTGATCGCAAGAATTGACTTACAGGTAATGGATTTTCCACAGCCTGACTCTCCAACAAGTCCCAGAGTCTCGCCACGCTTTATTTCAAAATTTACGCCTCTTACAGGAGTAAGTATTCCTTCCATCATCTTTATGTCAATATGAAGGTCCTTAACTTCCAAAATATTGTCTTTTTCCATAGAAAACTCCTAAAAATAATTACTTGTAAGGATCTGCAGCATCTCTCATTCCATCACCGAGGAAGTTAAATGCCAAAACAGTAATTGTTACAAAGATAATCGGAATCAGCTTGTGTGGGTTTGCAGCTACGTCTGTAACTGAGCTTGCTTCCTGAAGAAGTACTCCCCAGCTGGTTGCAGGTGATTTGATACCAAGGCCAAGGTATGACATTGATGTCTCACCAACGATTGATCCAGGAATACCAAGTGTAAGAGATACGATAAGGTAACTCATGAAGCCTGGTACAAGGTGCTTCCAGATGATCTTCCATGTGGAAACGCCTGATATTCTCGCTGCCATTACATAGTCTTCATTCTTAAGTGACAGGAATTTACCACGTACTACACGTGCCATTCCAGTCCAGTTGATGAAGGACAGGATAATTGTCATGTAAAAATACATCTTAACAGTTGAGATTCCTGCTGGAATAGCTGCTGAAAGTGCCATCCAAAGTGGAATCTGTGGAACAGCTCCGATAACCTCGATGATTCTCTGAATGATCATGTCCAGAACGCCACCGAAATATCCTGAGATTGATCCGATCGCTACGCCCAGGAAGAAACTGATAATCGCGCTGGCAAATGGGATAGACAGAGAAATTCTCGCTCCCAAAAGTACTCTTGAGAAAATATCTCTTCCAAGTGTGTCTGCGCCAAACAGGAAAATCTTAGCTCCTGTGCCACCCTTAGAACCTTCTCCAACACCAAAGAGATGAAGGTCACAAGGGAAAAGACCTAAAACCTTGTACTCTGTACCGTGTACAAAGAACTCAATCTTGTAATACTCTGATAAATCAGGCTCAAGAGTAACTTCAAAGGTCTTCTTGTTAATGCTCTTCTCCAGCTTGTAAACATGTGGTCCCACATGCTGATCTTCGAAAATTGTGTAAATCTTAGTTGGTGCAGAGTTTCTGTAAAGTCCATCGAACTCATCAAGTCCGTATGGTGCAAGGAAATCTGCGAATAATGCTGAAATATAAAGTACTGCCAGAATGATAAATGAAACCTGAGCCAGCTTGTGCTTTTTCAGCTTTCTTGCCATCAATGTCCACTGGGAGGCAAGATAATAATCTTCTTTTGATTTTAACTTTTTAGCCATTATCTGCCACCTCCTGAGTAACGGATTCTAGGATCAAGGAATGCAAGGGCAATATCAGAGAACAGCACACCAATTACAACCAGTACTGCCTGAACCATAACGATAGCACCAGCGAGGTACATGTCCTGTGACTGAAGAGCCTTATAAAGTACAGGTCCCTTAATCTGCATGTTCAGAACCATAGCTGTAACAGTTGATCCTGAGAAAAGACTTGAAAGAACTCCGCCAAGTCCTGATACTGTAGGATTGATAGCTGCTCTGAAGCAGTATTTCATAATGATCTTGCCTTCAGAAACACCCTTTGCTCTTGCCGTAAGT
>JAEEGJ010024068.1_pt1 | contig 12675 bp, 9 predicted proteins | sample 8958761 | NCBI WGS metagenome assembly JAEEGJ01 (sample SAMN16246546, study PRJNA631951) | gut metagenome | biome: gut microbiome; feature: rumen; material: RS-attached | host: Bos | place: Iran: Karaj | collected 2018-10 | reverse complement strand
TAGACGCGCTGGTCTCAAACACCAGTGGAGCAATCCATCCCGGTTCGATCCCGGGTCTGGGTACCAAGAAAGAAACTCCAAAAGCCCCAAAGTGCTGAACATTTTTCGATGTTTGGCACTTTTTTTGTGCTATTTTGCAAAAAAAGCACAAATTATTTGGGAATATGAAGAAAAACTACGATATTTGCGCTGCGTAAAATATGAAGCGTAAAACATGAAGTAAGATTATGAAGAAGTTGAATAACCCGTTCGTAGTATATGGATACAAGGGTGCAGAATACTTCTGCGACAGAGTATCAGAGACCGAGAAGATCATAAAAGGTCTTAGCAATGAGCGTAATATCACACTGATTGCCCCACGAAGAATCGGCAAGACCGGACTTATTCATCACGTATTTGCCAAGATACGCGAAAGCCAGCCTGATGTCTGCTGTATCTACTTCGACATTTTGTCGACTAAGACACTGGAGCAATTTGTACAACTGATGGCAAGAAACGTTCTTGGACGTTTAGATAGTCCTACTCAGACAGCCCTCCACAAAGTTCAGGATTTCTTCAGCGCATTCCGTCCCACAATGACTTTCGATGCGATGAACGGCATGCCTACTTTTTCGCTTGACATCGTGAAGAATCAAGAGGAGCAGTCGCTTCATCGCATCTTCGAATATCTCAAGATGTCTGGTAAGCGTTGCTATATTGCCATCGACGAGTTCCAACAGATCACAAAGTATTCTGAGGCCGACACAGAAGCACTACTTCGGTCGTTCATCCAGTTTGTTCCGAACGTGTACTTCATTTTTGCTGGTAGCAAACAGCATATGATGTCTGATATGTTTCTATCACCAGAGCGGCCATTATACCAAGGAGCTCAAATCGTAAATATCACAGAAATCAACGAACGCGTATATTACGATTTTGCCAATGGCATGTTCAGCGAGCGTGGTCAACAGCTACCAGAATCAGTATTCCACTATATATATAATAAGGTAGAAGGACAGACTTGGTATGTTCAGGCAATACTGAATCGCATTTATAGCAACCAGCAAAAGGCCATCACCGATATTGATGTAGACGTTGCCATCCAGGAGCTTATAGACGAGGAAGAGGTTGCGTTCGAAAACTATTATCAGTCGTTGACTGCAAATCAGGCCGCATTACTATTGGCTATAGCAAAAGAGGTAAATGTCAAGTCGCCAATGGCCCAAAGCTTCATAAGCAAATATAAATTGCCAGCATTAAGCAGCATTAAAGCCGCCTTAGCCAGTCTTACTGACAGTCAATTTATCTACCAGTACAACGGCGGCTATATAGTTTACGACCGCTTCTTCGGCATGTGGCTCAGAGAGCGGATAGATTAATTGGCCAAGACAAGAGCCAGTCCTCCTACTGAAAGACTGGACATTACAACACTACGGCTCTATGTCGTAGTTTACTACGATATTCCAATATTCGTTACTTTCATCTTTCACACTGATGGAAAAGCTTGCGCCATCCTGAACCTGACACTTCAGGAAAAACGTGTTTTCGCCCAGGTCCTTCCAGTCTTGTTTGCGTATGGAGGTAGAACCGTTGTTAAGTGCGAGGTCGCAGTCTGACAAGAGTTTAACACGGAAAGTATAAGATTCGCCTACTTTCAGGCTCTTGCGTAGCGGAATGTCTATCAGTTCTATTAGTCCTTGTCCTTTCGAATATAGCTTGGGCAATGAATTGCCCTCTTTTCGGATACTTTCATAGATATCATGGGCATTGAGACCATACTCCATACATAAGTCAGAAACAGGGGGCATTGCCATAAACTCTTGCTGATACATAGGGCGGTCTAGCAACTGGAAAGAGATATCTCTGGGATAGTGGCTGAAGATGAGCCATTCCGGATCGACATTAAACCAGGTGAAACAGTTTTTCCGTCGGAAGAATGTTTTACCTTCTACATATCCCGATCCCCACGTGGGGTCCATAAAGATGCCATGATCCTCGCTGGTGTAGGCAAAAAGCCATGAATGACCTTTCTTTTCTACATAACCAGTCTTATCCTTCGACATACCATCAACAAACTCCACCTTTATCCCCGCTGCAGTTGCAATCTTATACAGGAGTTCGTTGTAAGCCTGACAAATACCTTTGCGAGTCTGATAGCACGCATCGGCAGTTCTTATCTTAAATGATGTGTCGTAAGAGATGTTCTCACATATCCATTGATAGATGGCCTTTATCTTCTGATAGTCACTAGTACATCCCTCGGTAATAGTTTTGGCTATCTCAGAATAATTAAAGCTGTAAGTAGAACTGGAAATCTTAGGTTTACTCTTCGATGGCAACTTGTAATATGAGGCAAACTTTTCTTCTTTAACGCTATCTAAGGAGTCTACAGTTTGCGCCTTAGCATACTGCCCCAATGCCAACATCGCTATAACAGCAAACACTATTTTCTTCATCATTCTATAGTTTTAAGTTTCCCATGCCAGTGACGTTACATCCGCAACATCCCGCTCTGTTGGCAAAGATAGACATTATTGTCGAGACTTCCAAACTTTTACAAGTAAAATTTCAATTGGTCGTGCTTTTTTTGTGAAATTTTGCAAAAGATACTCAACACCTCACTTTCGGAGACTGAAACCCGCATAAACACTGGGTTTGCGACGAGTGAGGTGTTTGCTGAACATCTCACTCTACACCTCACCAAACACCTCATTGCTTTTAACATTTACACAATTTAACGGAATTTTAGGCCGGAAAACTTGCAATCGGCATTTTTATTTTGTATCTTTGCACACCGAAATAAAGACGCACACTTAAAAAACACATACGTGAGTATGAAAAGTGCACATCAACAATAGTTCAAACAATTAAAATCTTTTAAGCGTATGGAAAAAATGACAATCAATGGAGAGACTCTTGGAGCCTCTCAGCAGAACTCGCTCGCTGTAGAGCAGTTCCTTTCTGACAACTACCAGTTCCGTCGCAATGTGCTGAACGGCAAGGTAGAGTATGTAATCACTAACGTCGAACAGGCTGATACTCAGCCGGTTTGGCAAACTCTGACTCCTGAAGCTCTGAACAGCATTATCCGCAAGGCCAAGCAGGAGCAAATCACCAAAAACAGTCCTAAGACTGACATTCAGGAGGTGATCTACTCGGATGCTACTCCAAAGTATGACCCCATCAAGGAGTATCTCACGCATCTGCCAAAGTGGGACGGACAGAATCATCTGGCCAAGCTCTTCAGCCGACTGCCTGGCATCAGCAGCGAACAGCTTGACTTCCTGGTCATCTGGTTTCGCTCGGCTGTGGCGCATTGGTTGCAGAAGGACAAGCTGCATGCTAACGAAACTGTGCCCACACTGATTGGTGCTCAGGGTTGTGGCAAGTCTACCTTCTTGGCTCGGCTTCTGCCTCCTGAACTGCGCGAGTACTATCTGGATAATCTTAATCTTAGCAACAAGTTCGACAAAGAGATGGCTCTGACTAACAATCTGATAGTGAATCTCGACGAGCTCGACGCTATTCGCCCCAGTCAGCAGGCGGCTCTGAAGCAGACTTTGTCGAAAATCAAGGTCAACGGACGAACCATTTATGGCAGTTCGCAGCAGGATCGCCCTCGCTATGCATCGTTCGTGGCAACCACCAACAATCGTCATCCTCTGTCGGATGCCACAGGTAGCCGTCGATACATCTGCATCGAGATCCCTGACGGCCAGTATATCGACAATACTGGCGAAATAGACTACGAGCAGCTTTATGCCCAGATAGTGTATGAGGTGAATGAGCTGAATGCACCTTACTGGTTTAACAACGACCAGGTGGAGCGCATTCAGCAGCTCAACGTCAACTATACCGACGAGAAGGATATGGCTGAGATTGTTGAAGCTTGTTTCCGCAAACCCAACGATGGCGAGAAGGCGAAAGCGATGAATACCAAGCAGATGATAGAGTTGATTCGCAAGGAGTTCCCCTCAGTCAAGAGCGATCAGAGCACCAAGATCCATCTGGGCTATGCGATGAAGGACCTGGGATTCAATCACACAGAGCGAGGACACGTAAAGTTCTACGAGGTGGTGCCTCTTAAGGCGGCGTGAGGTGTCAGGTGAGATGTTAGGTGAGTAGTTTCGCCAACACCTCACTCACGCCAAAGCCTTTGCTACAAAGGATTTCAGCCCTCGAAAGTGAGGTGTTGAGTATGTTTTACAAAAATTCACAAAAAAAATATGGATAATAAGATTAACTACGAAGAAGTCCCCGGCTGTTTTCTGCATTGCATACAGTCGGATTGCAAAATGGCTGATCACTGTCTGCGCCAGTTGGCTATGCAGGCTATGCCAGATGATTACACAGGTGTAACGATAGTGAATCCTAAGCTCACCAAGCCCACGGGCGATTGCGAGTTCTATCGCAGCGATGAGCTACAGGTGTATGGCAAGGGATTCAAAAATATGCAGAAGCACATGCTACCAGGCCAGTACGATACGTTCCGCTATCGACTGCAGGGCAAGTTTGGTCGCAATCCCTACTTCGAACGTCGCAAGGGCGAGCGACTTTGTTCGCCCAGCAATATCAAAGAGGTAGAGGCCGCACTGAAGGAAATCGGCCACGAAGAGCTAAAGTTTGATGCATACGTTAAGAAGCTGAATTGGATAGATTAATCCCAGCGTCAGTACATATTACCAATGACTGGAGTCCTCCCCCTAAAGGACTCCAGTCTTTTAGTTAGAGGACTGCAGTCCTTCAGTAGGAGGACTGGGTATAACAATCGAAAAAGGCTCGCTTCACAGCGAACCTTTTCCACATAAACTTAAAAAAACTAAATTAATCAATCATAAACCTTAACCATAAAAATCTTATTCTTCAAATCAAAGTGTTGGTTCTTTACGATCCATAATGACCAGTGGGGCACCCCTTCAGGGTGCATTGTCATTTCAATGACCCCGTAATCGCAATAATGTTAACCAATCTATTCTCATCCATGGGGAACAGATCAAAGAACCGTCCCCCTGGATCTTTGGCGGAAGCGCCGCCCTCCTCTGTCAGTGTCTAATGGATCAGAGAACCGTCCCCTGGTCTATTAATGGCATCACTCCAGTGTGAACTCGATGCTGCTCACAGTTGCACCGCCGAAAGAAACAAGGCCTGAGTCTGTCAGCAGGTCTACCGTCGAGGTGGCATCGCCTGTCCACGTGACTTTTTTGGTCGAGTTGACAGTCGTTGCAGCATCTTCACCTGAGGGCCAGCCACTGCCTAACTTGTCGTTATAAGCAGCCTGGTACCAACCATCATAACTATAGATTGTCATCTCGATCTTTGTGAACTTCTTGCCCTTTGGTGCTGTGAAGGTATAGCCGCCGGATGCGTTCATATTGAAATTGATACCGAAGCCACCTCCGTAATCAGCCCATTCGGCATCACACCATTCAGCATTACCTTTCAGCGTGATGCCCTCCTTCGTATAAGAGTCCCAATCGTAAGGGCCCCACACTCTAAGGTCACTGACGTTGCTGCTGTTCCATGTGACGATGGTTGGAGCCGTATAGACAAACGGGCTGCCTGCGCCGTCGGCATATACCACGCCGCCGACGGTCACCGTGCCGCCACCCGAACCGGTAGTGATGGCTTTACTTTGGCCTGCGCCTGCCGTAGCCGTCAGGTGAACGGTACTCTCGATGGTGATGGCGCCGCAAGGATAATCAGGATTCTCGACGCCGATGGCCGGAGCACCATATCCGCCTGTTGCAATCAGTGTGCCCGTGCCTTTGATGGTCAGCGTCTTGCCATCGGCCATCGAGCCATCGATGGCGACACCACTGCCGGGGTCTATCGTGTTCGTTGTTCCGTCGGCCAGGATGATGGTGTTATTGCCACGGTAAGCGATAATCGCATAATTGTTCAAGTTGACGTTGCTGAGCGTCACCGTAGCACCTTCAGCAATTGTCAGTCTCCATCCCGAAGGCTCGCCCGTGCCATAGACAAGCCATTTTTCATTTTCCCCTATCATCGGACTTATTGCGTTGATATTAGCACACTTTTGGTTATAAATCTTGCCTGCTGTTAAGGTATGGCTGCCGAGACTTACCGAAGTGCCGTCCACGGTCAGGGTCAAACTGCTTGGAGATGCGCTACCTGCTACGGCTATTGCAAAATTTGCTAAAGCTCTATCCCAATCACCTTCTACAGGTGCTACAGAGCCGGAAATAGTGGTCTCACCTGCTTGTAAAGACACGGAGGAACTCGCGGGAGCAGACCCCCACTGCCCGGTAACAGCGGTGAAGTTGAGGATGGCATTCTGTGGAGCCAGTGCGAAGCCGCTGGAATATGTAGAGGCTTGCTCGAGGCTGAGTTGCGCAACGGCATCAGCCTTTGAGGTGGCGAAGGCCTTGGTGGCATCGGTTGCCAAAGTCGCACTATAGCCATCGCCGCTCACGGTCAGGTATCCGATGGACCCGTAGCCGTCAGGCAGCAGGGTAGCTGTGGCTGTAGTGGCAGAAGTGAGAAGTGCATCGGCAGTGCCGGAATACGAATTCGCGGTATAAATGGTGCCGCTGAATGTTCCGCCCGACTGCCACTCCAGCGTGCCGGCAAATGCGCCTGCCGTGCCGTCAGTACCTTTCACAAACAGCTGGTCGTCCGTGCTGAATTCGAGTACCTTGTCCGTTTCGTTATACGTGGCGCGGGTGCCGGCTTTGTCGCCCTGGCGGGTTACGTTGATGGTCACGGGAATGGCGTAGCCTTTCTTTACGTTGTTCTCGTTGTTCACAACTTCATCTTCATTGCCGCAAGAGGTGGTGAACAGCATGGCTGGCATCAGCATGGCACCAACCAGCAACTTCAGGATATTCATTGTTTTCATTGTTCTTCTATTTTTGTTGTTAATAATCGGATGGCAGCGGAGCATCAGATGTCCTCTTCCTCCCACGTTCCACTCATTGTAGCTTGCACACTACCAGCCAGCAGTTGCGGCTGTTGTTTCAACTCGTAAACCTTTGATGTAGGTTTTTCGTACAATTTCTTTTTCATACGCTTCGTATTGTTTTAAATTAATAATATGTATATTTTAGATTGCTTTGGTGCAAAGTAACAAAAAAAATGTCTTTGCTGCAATAACAAAGACAAGATTGATAGGGTTTTAAGACAAGGTTGAAAGCCAAACAGACAAGATTGATAGTCTGGCAGACAAAAACGAAAGTCGATAGAATCAATTAGTCACGCCGATTTGGTGGCTTCGTTGCGGAAATCGGTGGGCGACATGCCGTAATGCTGGCGGAAGCGATCGCTGAAGTAGGCGCTACTGCCGAAACCACTGTCGGCGGCAATCTGTGTGATGGGGCGATCTGGTTCGTCTACCAACAGGTGGGCTGCATACTCCAGACGCAACTGCAGTATATACTTGTTGAGCTTGAGATGATCGCTACCCTTTGAGAATACGGCACCCACGCGGTCCTTCGACAACTGGAAGCGGTCCATGATGGTCTGGCGATCGAAACTGGAATCAAGGAAAAGTCGCTCGTGCATCACAACCTCGTTGATATGCAAGAACAGCTGTTCGTCGGTGAGACCTTTTAGGTCGGTGGGGGAGGCACTTTTTGCAGCCTGCTCCCATTTCTCGTCCCAATACTTCTGCTTGTAATTGATAGCCTCGGTAATCTGGGCGGCAAGCAACTGGTTCTTACGGCTGATGATGCGGTTCTTGCGTATGATGATGACGGCAAGGACGGTGACGCCGATGAGAACGGCAAGCACACTGAACAGCAGGTAGCGCTGACGAGTGTTCTCGGCCTGTTGCTCTATGATGGTCTGCTCCTGCTCCTTTTCGTGATATATGGCGGCCAACTCTTGAGCGGTGTTCTTAGCCTTGCGGCTCTTCAGTGTGTCCTGTATCTCGAGCACCTGTTCGTAGAGTGTGGCGGCCTGACTGTATCGGCCCATCTTGCGATACACCTCGGCCAGACCCCATTTGGTGGTGTTCATCATCTCGCCCAGGGTGTCGCCCTGCTGGCGCACACGGTCGATCAGGTCGTTATAGATGGTGGCAGCCTCCTGATAGCGGCCGCGCTTCTTCATATAGTCTACGATGAAATAGTCGCGAGTGTGATTGCCCTCGTACTGCACGGCTTTCCAGGCTTCGTAGGCCGAATCGGCCTGCTGGTAGTACTTGGCTTGCAAGCGGCCAGAGGCTGAGCGGCCCATCTGGGCCAGTACAGAGGCCATCTTGGCCAGTGCCATGCGGCGGTCTATCAGCTGCTGGTTAGGAGCTGCCCCCCAGCGCGTACCCTCCATAGTGAGCTGTAGGTTGCGCTCGTTAGTCTTCAGCGCATTGTCATAGTCATTCATCGCGCCATACATGCTGGCTAGCATATTCAGGTAGCCATGTATCAGATGGTCAGTATTCTCGCGGTCGGTCTTCGCCATCATGTCGATGCCTTTGTTCACGCCATAGATTCCCTTGTCGCGGCTGCCCTCGTAGAATAGGTTCTGGCCCATCGCGATATTAGCCAGCGACTGATAGTAGACGTTGCCCGTCTGTTCGGCCAGGTCGTGCAACTGCTGCAGCCACATGTGCTGCTCGGCCTTGTGGCCAGAAAGTTCGCTGGTGTTGCAGAGGCAGTTCAGCACGTTCAGGCGTTTCTCGTTGTCGGCCTGTACCTCCTCGCTGTCCAGCAGTTGCAGATACAGATTGTAGGCATCGCGAAACTGCATGCTGTTGTAGAGCGAGTCGGCCGCACTTATGGCCTGACCGAACCCTGCATCAAGCTGACGGCCACCAGTCTCCTCAGTGTCATCACAGCCCGCGCATCCTGTCATCAAGGCTGCTGTCACTATATATATAAATAGGTATAAAGACTTACGCATAGTTTACGTTTTTGATTATTTACGTTGCAAATTTACAACTTTTTTTTTATACGGAGTATATTTTGCAAAAAAAAAACGCGACAAACATCGAAAAAGGCTCGCTTCACAGCGAACCTTTCCCTTAATTACTTAAAAAACTAAATTAATCAACCATAAACCTTAACCATTAAAATCTTTACTGCTGCAAAGATACATCATTTATTCCAAAATGATGTTTAATTATCGATAATTCATGTTTAATTATCGACAATTAACGCAAATTATACATCATTTCACTCATTTTAAACATTCCACGAACAAAAAGTAGAACTATAATAAGTACGAATCCCAAGATTACAAACCTGTAGAGCCAAAAAGTGAACTATTTTTCCGGTAAAGGTAAAAATTAAGGCTAAAAATAGTAAGGGTCTACTCACTATCGGGTGCACTAATAAAGCAAGGTAAACGGGGAGAAATCCTAAAGAACCTGCCGCGAGGCATCTACATCGTAGATGGTAAGAAGATCATCAAATAGCCAAACTATAAGCACTCTCCTACAAGAATAGGAGGGTGCTTCGTTTTTTAATGAGTCTACTAGTATAGATTAAAATATAAAGTAGAATTATTATAAAGTAGAATTATATTCTTAATTTTGCATAAAATATTTGGCTGGGAAGAGTAAACTGCGTATATTTGCGGCACGATATTAATTGCTAAAGATATGGAGTTTGTTGACAGACAGAAAGAATTCGTCCGATTGCAGGCAGCTCTGAAGAGAGAGAAGCCTCAGTTCATAGTGGTTTATGGACGCAGACGAATAGGAAAGTCTACACTGATAAAAAAGGTGATGGACTTTGAACGCGGCGACATTTATTTCTTGGCTGATAAAACCGCAGAACCAAGTCAGCGCCAACTATTCTCATCACTTATAGACATGAGTATCGAAGGCTTCAGCATGGCAAACTATCCTAATTGGGAATCGCTGTTGCTAAGCATAAACAGATCGATTGACCATCGCATAACCGTGTGCCTGGACGAATTTCCATATCTAGTTAAGAGTTGTCCTGCCCTACCATCAATATTACAGAGACTGATTGACGACAAAAAACTGAAATATGATCTGATAATCTGCGGATCATCGCAACAGATGATGCAAGGATTTGTGCTAGATAGTACAGAGCCCCTATATGGTCGCGCTGATGAAATAATGAAAATGAAACCTATTGCCCCATCTTTTATCGGCGAGGCGTTAGGTTGTGATGCGGAACAGGCTGTAAGAGAATATGCCGTATGGGGCGGTGTACCAAGATACTGGGAACTACGCGAAAACTATGGCAGTCTACACGAAGCAATAGAAAACCTGATGCTGACATCTGAAGGAACACTTTATGATGAGCCATCAAGACTGCTGCAGGATGAAATGCGCGATACAGTACAAGCATCATCTATACTGTCATATATAGGTAATGGAGCAAACAAACTATCTGAAATTGCAGCTCGGGCAGAGAAACAGGCTACGGATATTACTCCTCATTTGTCGCGACTGCGCGAACTTGGCTTTATAAACAAAGAGGTACCATTTGGCGAGAGCGAAAAGAAGAGCAAAAAGGGGTTGTATCACATTTCCGACCCTCTGCTGTGTTTCCACTATCGATATGTATTACCTTATCGTTCACTAATAGAGTTAGATAATAGTGGGGCTGTATTGGATGTTTTCAGAAAATCAGAGAACGAATATGTTAGCCAGGTTTGGGAAGAACTATGTCGAAACTATATCAGTTCGCATGGTGTAAATGGCATTCTATACAAACTAGCATCTCGCTGGTGGGGCAGTTATTATGACAAAGAGAAAGAAGAATATATCCCCGTTGAGCTTGATGTTGTAGCCGAATCGTTTGATGGCAAGCACCTGTTCATAGGCGAATGTAAATGGCAAGAGCACATAGATGCAAGCGAGGAATTATCGCGACTACAAAAGATAGCAAAGGGACTACCTTATGCCAAAGGCCACGAAATACACTATGGACTATTCTTAAAAAATAAGCCAAAGAATACAGAAGCGGCAAGGATTTACTATCCTGCTGAAATAATGGAGAAATAACAATATAATAATACACTATACTGATAATGAAACTATATTATAGACATATTGTGCTGCTTATGGCGGTGGTTGTAGGGTTGCTGACTTCTGGCGGAGTCAGGGCTGAGGAACTTGCGATAAAGCAGCCGATCACTATAGGACTTGACGCCAACTATGCGCCACTGCAGTCGGTGGGCAGAGATGGTATACCTCGTGGATACGATGTGGACTTTACCCGTGCACTGATGTCGCGACTGGGCATACAGTTCTATTACTCGCCCAACCTGTGGGCAAAGGTGGCTACAGATGTGCTTAACGGCACTACCGACCTGGCGATGATGGTGTATTCACCATATCGCAAGGACTCGATATTCTACTCGCGCCCGATTTTCCGCCTGTATTATCAGGTGGTTTACCGCAAGGCAGAATATAGCAGCTTCGACTTTCGCGACATCAAGGGAAAGACGATAGCATTTCTGACCTCGCGCCACATAGGCGATCAGGTAAAGAAAGACGGCGGTATAGGAGTTCACGTATACGATCTGACTGAGGCTTTTAACGATCTGGCTGCGGGCAAGTACGATGCTGTGGTCTGCTACCGCTATCAGGCCAAGTACTACATAGAGCATTATCACCTGAGCCAGCTGCAGGCCGAAGAGATAAGCATACAGCCACGCGAATACTGCTACGTGAGCCACAACAAGGCACTGATAGACACCATCAGCAGCGAAATAGAGAAGATGGAGGCCGAAGGACTGATAGACCAGATATACGGCGAAGACGTGAAACAGCTTGTTGAAACCAAGGTCCCAGAGTGGGTTTGGTATATGTTTGTGGGCTTGGGAGTGCTGTTCATCACCTTATACATATTTATATTAAATAAGTCGCGCCGCAAACTGGAGCTTGCCAACGCTATGCTCGAGACCAACTATAACATACTGGAGATGAGCCACATGGAACTGGAGGAGACCAACCGCCAGTTGATAGCTGCAACAGCCAAGGCCGAGGAATCGTCGAAGATGAAGACCAACTTCATCCAACAGATATCGCACGAGATACGTACTCCTCTGAACATCCTGAGTGGTTTTACACAGATAATCACCACCCCAGGAATGGAACTGAAAGCCGAAGAAAAGGCTAACATCACGCAAGGCATTGTGGAAAATACTGAGCGCATAACCAGTCTGGTAAACAAGATGCTGGAACTGAGTGAGGCAGGAAGCCGCAACGTGATAGAGCGCAACGACACCACCACAGCCGCACACATAGTGAACGATACCGTCAGAACGTGTTGCTTAGAAGAAGTAAAAGACATTAATCTTGAACTCGACATAGAGCCAGCTGCAGAGACTATAAGCATCAAGACCGATATTAACTCGGCAGTCCGCGCACTGTCGCTGCTAATAGACAACGCTCAGAAGTTTACTGCAAACACAGCAGACAGACAAATAAAGATAAGCGCTAAGGTAAATACCGACAACGTAGAAATAGCAGTGGCCGACAACGGCATAGGCATACCAAAGGAAGAGGCCGAGCACATATTCGAAGAGTTTGTGCAGCTGGACGAGTTCTACGAAGGCACAGGTATCGGACTGACTATTGCCCGAAGTCTGGCCCAGCGCCTAGGCGGCGATATCACACTCGACACAAGTTACAGCCCAGGCGCCAGGTTTGTACTAACTCTGCCCATGTAAAAAGATTGTAAGCCGTGCAATCGTTTGCATCGCTAAACAATAAAATACAAGCCCGTTTGGAAACACCGAACGGGTTATTTTCGT
>JAEEGJ010024066.1_pt1 | contig 12676 bp, 12 predicted proteins | sample 8958761 | NCBI WGS metagenome assembly JAEEGJ01 (sample SAMN16246546, study PRJNA631951) | gut metagenome | biome: gut microbiome; feature: rumen; material: RS-attached | host: Bos | place: Iran: Karaj | collected 2018-10 | reverse complement strand
AATAGTTTATAATAAGCATACGTCAATCGGGACGTAGCGCAGCTTGGTAGCGCACTTCCTTGGGGTGGAAGGGGTCGTCAGTTCAAATCTGATCGTTCCGACCATTAAAAAATAACGAGGCAAAGCCTCGTTTTATTTATTCTTTAACCAAATATCGCATATCTCTTGCGGGGTGAATACAGGAATATTGGCTTTAGCGTAATCTCTTTTATTAAAAGTGACTATTGCCATGCACATCGCTTCCTCAGCGGCATTAACCTGAAGCGCATCTTCAAAGTCTTTTGCATCCGAGAATAATGAGTTAATTGCGGCGTCTGCGCTAACACCAATGACTTTTGACACCATGCTATAAACTTGGAATTGAGCCTTTTTTGCTTCTTCTTCATTATGCCTTTGTCTATGAAGCGCGTATCCGATGTCTCTTAGAGACATTGATGTGATGTAAGTTTGGTTATATTGTTTTGCTGCAAGAAAAAAGAATTTATCTACTTCATCGTATTTTTCTCGATGCAATAGTTGTTCTAAAAACACATTAGTATCAACAAGAACTTTCATCTTTTTAATATCTCCTCAGCGATTGCATCTTCATCACTAATCTCACCAGTATCATGCCAATCCATCTCTTCAACAAACTTTTTGAATTCGAAATAAGCTTTTAATTGTGGGCTTGTTAAAATGGATATCACCTTTTTATTTTTAGTGACATAGACATCTTCAGTCATGGATTTTTCGAGATAATAACTAAGATTGTTCTTCAATTCTGTTGCAGTTACATAGCACATTTTCATCACCTCATATTTATATGATAATCAATAATGTACAAAATGCAAATCTAAAATGTACATTTCTTATAAAAATAATGAACATTCTTTCATTTGACAACTTTTGACGCATATAAGTGTTATTTTTATGCATTTATATAGTTATTATTTCGTTTATTTGCTAAAATAACGAAGACTTAAGATATGGAAAAGAAAATAGTTATCAAGGGCGCTAGAGAAAACAACCTCAAAAATATTGATGTTTCTTTACCAAAAGACTCATTAATCGTTTTTAGTGGTCTTTCTGGTAGTGGTAAATCCACTCTAGCGTTCGATACCATCTTCGCTGAGGGTCAAAGAAGATATATGGAATCTCTTTCTAGCTACGCTAGACAGTTCCTTGGTAACTTTGATAAACCAGATGTGGACGCGATTGAAGGCTTATCTCCAAGTATCGCCATTGATCAAAAATCAGTTTCTCATAACCCAAGATCTACAGTGGGTACAGTGACCGAAATATATGATTACCTAAGACTTTTATTTGGTCGTATTGGTATTCCATATTGTCCAACTCATGGCACCCCAATTATTTCTTTCTCTGTGACCATGATGACTGATGTCGTGATGAACTATCCTGAAGGCACAAAGATTCAACTTTTAGCCCCAATCGTTCATCAAGAAAAAGGCACACAAAAAGATGTCTTAGAGAAGATTAGAAAAGACGGCTTCAACCGTGTTAGAGTGGACGGTTCCATCATGACACTTGATGAGGTGCCAGCTTTAGAAAAGAACAAGAAACACAGTGTTGATATCGTCATTGATAGATTAATTATTAAACCTGATATTCGTTCACGTGTTTTTGAATCTATTGAAACCGCGCTTAACTTCTCTAGAGGACTTTTAATTATATTAACTAGTGATGGTGAACGCTTATTAAGTGATAAGCACACCTGTCCAATATGTGGTTTCTCTGTCCCACGAGTGGAACCAAGATTATTCTCTTTTAACTCCCCATTAGGTTGTTGCCCTGATTGTAAAGGTCTAGGCATGAAAAGAGAAGCGGATATCCGTAAGATGGTGCCAGATCCAAAATTATCAATTAATGAAGGTGGCTTAAGATATTACGCTCATATCGTAGGTAGTCAAAATCTTGAATGGCAAGAATTTGTTTTACTATGTAATTTATATAAAGTCCCAATGGATAAACCTTGGGAAGAATTAACCAAAGAACAACAAAACATCGTTTTATTTGGCTCTCCAGTTGTTCATCAATATAAGCTCACTTCTAGCAGTGGTAACACCATGCACCGTAATCAAATTATCGAAGGCATGAAAACTAAGCTCGAAAGATTATATCGAGAAACAACATCTGATTGGATGAGAGAATACTATGAAATCTTTATGTCCGATAAAGAATGCACAACATGTCACGGACAAAGATTAAATGAAGCCGCTTTAAGTGTGAGGATTGATGGTAAGAACATTTATGAAGTATCCGCGATGCAACTTAAAGAGCTTCGTGACTGGGCTAAAAACTTACCAAGTAAATTAAACGATAACGATAGAGAAATTGCTGACTTAGTCTTAAAAGAAGTCTATAACCGTACATCGTTCTTATGTGATGTTGGCTTAGAATATTTAACTCTGACTCGTTTAGCCATGACCTTAAGTGGTGGTGAATCTCAAAGAATTAGACTAGCCACGCAAATCGGTTCTAAATTAACTGGTGTTCTTTATGTTATGGATGAACCAAGTATTGGTCTACACAGTAGAGACAGTGAAAAACTCATCAAAACTATGAAAGAAATGAGGGATATCGGTAATACTTTAATCGTTGTAGAACACGATGAAGAAATGATTAGATCCGCGGACTATATCGTTGATATCGGTCCTGGCGCTGGTATACATGGTGGTGAAGTCGTTGTCGCTGGTACCCCTAAAGAAGTTGAAAACTGTAAGAAGAGTATTACTGGTGCTTATTTATCTGAAAGAGCCTATATTCCAATTCCAAAAGTTAGAAGACCAGGTAATGGTAATTTTATAAAAATTAGAGGCGCAACATGTAACAACTTAAAGAAAGTTAATGTTGATATACCTTTAGGCTGCTTTGTGGCGGTGACTGGTGTTTCTGGTAGTGGTAAATCCACTTTAATCAATCAAACACTATTCAATCACTTAACCGAACATTTCTCTGGTGAAGTCAATGTCTTCGCTGGTGAAGTTAAATCTATCGAAGGTTTTGAAAATATCGATAAAGTTATTGATATCACGCAAGAACCAATTGGTAAGACCCCACGCAGTAACCCTGCGACATATGTCAAATTATTCGATGATATTAGAGGCTTATTCGCGGAAACTACAGAAGCTAAAGCTAGAGGATATGATAAAGGTCGATTCTCCTTTAACGTTGAAGGCGGTAGATGTGAAAAATGTGGTGGTGCGGGTGTAGTCCGTATCCCGATGAACTTCTTACCTGATGTTTACGTTAAATGTGATGCGTGTAACGGTAAACGCTATAACGAAGAAACTTTACAAGTCACCTATAAAGGCAAAACCATCTATGATGTTTTAGAAATGACTGTAGAAGACGCTCTTCATTTCTTTAACAATCGTCCAAGTTTAATGAAACGCATTCAAACCTTATATGATGTTGGTTTAGGCTATATCAAATTAGGCCAACCTGCGACTACATTAAGTGGTGGTGAAGCGCAACGTGTTAAACTCGCTAGTGAATTACAAAAAAGACCAACTGGCAAAACTTTATACATCTTAGATGAACCAACTACTGGTTTACATACTGATGATGTGAAGAGACTACTTGTTGTTCTTCAAAGAATTGTTAGTCACGGCGATACCGTCTTAGTAATTGAACACAATCTTGATGTCATCAAGGTTGCTGATTATATTATCGATTTAGGTCCAGATGGTGGCGATGGTGGCGGTAAAGTAGTCGCGACTGGTACACCAGAAGAAGTGAGTGAAAACAAAAACTCCTATACTGGCCAATATTTAAAGAAAGTCTTAAAGAAGGAGCATTACGAATAATATGATTCTTTCCATTATATTTTTAGTCTTATTTGCCGGATGCGTCGGTGTTAATATCTTTTTCTTAAGAAAACTAGTAAGAAGTGCGATGATCGAAGTCGACTTCAAGGCCTTCTTCCTTAAGTGTGGCTTATTAGTCGGTGGTGCAGTCATTTGTTTCTTAGTGGCCTCTTTTGGTTTTTATCAATGGCTGAATGCTTCACCTGATGCGATTCATATCGTGCAATTAGTTATTGGTGACATCTTATTTATCGGTGGTCTATTAGTCGCTATTAACTGTTTTACAGTTCATTATTATGGAAAGAATATTCCAGAAAAGTTAGATAAATGGTTATACATCCTTTTAATGGTTTGTTTTACCATTGCTTTCTTTAGCATCTATTTATACACAAATGGCTTAGCGCCTTATCTTACATATCCATTAGTAAACGGTATTTCCTTTACTGAAGGCTTTGTGACACCAAAGAATGGTTCACCAAATATTGCTTTCTATGCTTTATGTATTATCAGTGGTGCGGTCTTAGTTTATTTCCTTTGTGACCATATATTCTACAAAGAATACGGTAAACATGGCTTACTTGAATCAACATTCTATATTGCTTTCCCTGCTGGTATTATCGGCGCACGTATCTGGTATGTCGTGGGTGAATGGTCCACAAGTTTCGCTGGAGAACCATTCTGGAAAGTGTTTGCTATCTGGGAAGGTGGTCTAACTATCTTAGGCGGTGCAATCATGGGCATCGTCGTTGGTGTCGCTTTCTTCCTATGGAGAAATAAGAACTTATCCATCTGGTTTGCGGTCGATGCAATCGTTCCAACCATTCTTATCGCTCAAGCCGTTGGTAGATGGGGCAACTTCTTTAACTGCGAAGTACATGGTTTACTCGTCGATGATAAATTGATGAGGTGGTTACCAGAAATTATCTTTAACAACGCTAAATACAGTTCGACATCAGGCTTTGCCCCGGACGGCCAATTATATGTCCCATTATTCTTTATAGAATGCATGGTCAATTTATTTGGTTATTTCCTTCTTGCTCATGTTTTTGGTAAATTACTTGGTAAATACCATGAACCAGGTGATTTATGCTTTGGTTATGTCATTTGGTATGGCTTAACGAGAGTCTTAATGGAACCTCTTAGAAGTTCTGATTTCCAAATGGGTGAAAACGGTTACTGGTCATGGGTCTGGTCAATGATCTTCGTCTTTGTGGGTACATTGTTAATCGTGGGTAACCACATCGTTCGTTTAATCATTAAGAAAAAGAAGAATGCTTACGAAGTAAAACCATACGATATGAAATTAGGTATCATAGCGACCGCGATTATCATTATCGTCGGTGGTGCTTTAACCGCTGTTGGTGCTTACTTAATGGGCAGCAACAAATTCGTCGAAGTCGTTGCCTATAATAGCTTCAATATTGGTGTTATCGTTTTGGTCTTAGGTGCTTCAGTTTTATTAACTTTAGGCATTTCTTTACCGATTCTTATTGAATCATTTAATACTCCGGTAGAAGCTCATGAATAAATATAAAGTTCTTTTGTTTGATTTAGATGGCACACTTTGTGATACCGACGAGATGATTGTCCAAACAATGTTTGCTATTTATAAAGACTATAAACCTAAGAAAATTAGAACTAGAGAAGAAATCTATTATTTTTCTGGTCCACCAATTAGAGATACTTTGGCTAACGAATTCCCTGATTATAACGGAGATGAAATGTATGAAGTCTTTAAAAGAGTGTCAGAAGGCTTTTACGCTAGCTATGTCACCGCTTATAAAGATGAAATAGAAGTCTTAACTAAGTTAAAAGAAAAAGGCTATCTATTAGGGGTTGTCACTAATAAAGGCTATCCTTTAACTATTTATTCTTTAGAAATATGTGGTATCAAAGATCTTTTTGATGTGGTGATATCCGCGGATGATGTAAAGATTCCTAAGCCAGATCCAACAGGTATTTACAAAGCCTTAGATAAACTTGGTATCAAAGATAAAAAAGACTGCTTATATATTGGCGATAACGACATTGACTATGTCACTGCCTCTAACGCAGGAGTGGATACCCTTTTAGTAACCTGGGGTCCAAGAAGAATAAATGTATTAGATAAGAGCGAATATAGAGCCCAATCATATAATGATATCGGAGGGATTTTATTATGAAAGTATTTGACACACTCATCCTCGGCTGCGGCCCATGCGGCATACGTGCTGGTATCATATTAAAAGGAGCAGGACTAGATGTCGCTGTGATTGAAGGTAGTACACCTGGTGGCAAGATTAATATTGCCCCACGTGTCGATAACTATCCTGGCTTTACTAAAATCCCTGGTCCAGATTTAGCGGTGGAATTTTTCACTTGGCTTAATGACGCAGGTGTAGAAATGATTCCAGATATGGTTACTTCTTTAACTAAAGATGAAGAAGGTTTGTTCCATGTTGATTGTGATAATGGTAGCTATCTAGCTAAAACCGTTTTAGTGGCAACAGGCACTAAAGAAAGAGAATTAGACTTACCTAAAGAAAAAGAGTTATTTGGGCATGGCTTATCATATTGCGCTGTTTGTGATGGACACTTCTTTAAAGGCCAAGACGTTCTTATCATCGGTGGTGGTAATACCGCTCTTAAAGAAGCCATTTATATGACTGATTTAGCCCATCATGTTTATTTAATCCATAGACGTAATGAATTTAGAGGCAATAAATATCTTGTTACTGAATTAGATAATTTACCTAACGCCACAATCTTAACTCCATATATCCCAGTGGCTATCTTAGGAAACGATAGTGTGACTGGTGTGGTTATTGAAAATCGTGAGACTGGTGAACAAAAGACTCTTGAAGTCCAAGGTGTTTTCCCGCTTGTTGGTCAGATTCCAAATTCACAATTCGTGAATATCGATGGTGTTAAAGATGAATGGGGTACCATTCCAGTTGATCCAAAAACTAAACAAACAAAAGTGGAAGGTCTATATGCTGGTGGTGATATCCTTCCAAGAGATATTAGACAAATTTATTTGTCTGAAGTTGATGGCAAACTCGCCGCAAAAGCGATTATTGAATATTTGAAGAAATAAGTATGAGAAGTAAGAGCTCTTTTACATCACAAGTTAAAGAAGAGTTAGTCAGTAATGTCTATCCTTCTAATGACCGCTTAAGAGCGCTTCTTTCTGCTTACATTAGAATTAATGGTTCTTTAGTGTTCCGTCATAAAAGAACACTTCTTCAGCTTAATATGGAGAACGCTAAAGTGGGTAAGTTCATCTATCAAAATATTAATGATATATATAACACTAAAGCGGAACTCATTGTTAAAGAGAGAAAGAACCTCAATAAAACCAAGTCCTACATGATTGAAATCGATGATGATAGCGAAACAATCATGGATGATTTAGAAATCTCTTTCTTAGAAGGCAAAATCTCTAAGAACATTGTTAAAAACGATGATACCATCTCAGGATACCTCGCTGGCGCCTTTTTAGCCGCTGGTAGTGTTAATTCCCCAGTCACAAGCAATTATCACCTAGAAATCGCTTTAAATAGCGAAAACTACGCGAAATGGTTAGCAAAGCTATTTGCCAAATACAAGAATAGTAATATTGAACCAAAAATCACCTCTCGCAGAGATCAATATGTCCTCTATTTTAAAAAGAGCGATCAAATCTCTAACTTCCTTATTATGATAGGAGCGGTTTCTTCTTGCTTAGAATTTGAAGATGTCAGAGCGGATAGAGATTTAAACAATTCCTATAATCGTTTAACTAATATGGATACCGCGAACATGAAAAGAACGATTGAAACTGGTAAAAGACAAGCGGAAGAAATACGTATTATCGACCAATACCTTGGTATCGATAATTTAGGAAATATCAAAGAAAGAGAACTATGCCATTTAAGGTTAGAAAATGAAGCGGCTTCTTTACAAGAACTAGCCGATATGATGAGCGAAAGATTTAAGAAGACTATTACCAAGAGTAATATCAATCATTTATTCCGTTCTATCCATGAATTCTATTTGAGGTTTAATAATGACAATCAATAAACAATTAGGCTACCGCATCAGATATTTACGCCAAAACAAAGGTCTTTCTATTGAAGCCCTCGCTTTAGAAGCGGAAATAAACCGCAACTATTTAGGGGACTTAGAAAGAGGAATGAGAAATCCCACAGTAGTGGTTCTTAATAAAATAGCGAAAGCCTTAGATGTTGATTTATCCACTCTTTTCGAGGGTATTAGAGAATTATAAATACTTGCTACTTTATAGCAAATGTATGTTAATAGGCTCATTTTAGAGCTTATTTTCTTTTTTGATTTTACTTGCAACTTATATTAAATATAAGTAATATATACTCGCAGTGACAATAAAGGAGGCATATATAAATGTCAAAAGTCAGAGTTGCAATTAACGGATTCGGTCGTATTGGCCGTTTAGCGTTCAGACAAATGTTTGGTGCTGAAGGTTACGAAATCGTCGCGATTAACGATTTAACTTCCCCAAAGATGTTGGCTAACTTATTAAAATACGATACCGCTCAAGGTGGTTATGCTGGTACCATCGGTGAAAACTTACACACCGTTTCTAGCAAAGAACCAGAATTAGCCGAAGATGGCAAAACCATCCTTAAAGAAGGTTCAATCACAGTTGATGGTAAAGAAATTACTATCTATGCTCGTCCAAAAGCACAAGATCTCCCATGGGCAGAATTAAAAGTTGATGTCGTCTTAGAATGTACAGGCTTCTACTGTTCCAAAGAAAAATCAATGGCACATATCCAAGCCGGTGCGAGAAAAGTCGTTATCTCCGCTCCAGCTGGCAAAGACTTACCAACAATCGTCTTTGGTGTTAACGAAAAAACACTTACAAAAGAAGACAACGTTATCTCCGCTGCTTCTTGTACTACAAACTGCTTAGCCCCAATGGCTAAAGCCTTAAACGATTTTGCTCCAATCCAATCTGGTATCATGAGCACAATCCACGCCTATACTGGTGACCAAATGATCTTAGATGGTCCACACAGAAAAGGTGACTTACGTAGAGCGCGTGCCGGTGCCGCGAACATCGTTCCAAATAGCACAGGTGCTGCTAAAGCCATCGGCTTAGTTATCCCAGAACTCAATGGTAAACTCATTGGTTCCGCTCAACGTGTCCCAGTCCCAACTGGTTCAACCACAATCTTAACAGCCGTTGTTAAATTCGATGGTGAATTAACACCAGATGCCATCAACGCTGCGATGAAAGCTGCTGCCAATGAATCCTATGGCTATAACGAAGATCCAATCGTCTCCAGCGATGTTATCGGTATGAGATTCGGTTCCTTATTCGATGCCACACAAACAATGGTTTGCAAAATTGGTGAAGGTTTATATGAAGTCCAAGTCGTCTCTTGGTATGACAACGAAAACTCCTATACATCTCAAATGGTCCGCACCATTAAATACTTTGCGGAAAAGTGCTAATTAACTTAAAAGTTTAATTAACAACCCATAGAAATATACGGCATCCGCTATGGGTGCCGTTATTTATATACATAAAGGAGAAATTTAACTATGTTAACAGTTAAAGAAATGAATGGCTTACAAGGTAAAAGAGTCATCGTCCGTGTCGACTTCAACGTCCCACTTAAAAATGGAGAAATCCGCGATGATAACCGTATCGTAGCCGCTTTACCAACAATCAAAGAATTAATCGCTAAAGGCGCAAGAGTCGTCTTAATGTCTCACTTAGGTAAAGTGAAACACAAATTAAAAGAAGAAGACCCAGAAAAATTTGCCAAACAAATCAAAGATGGCAATTTAGCCCCAGTTGCTAAACGCTTAAGCGAATTATTAAATCAACCAGTCGTCTTCGTTAGTGAAACACGTGGTGAAGCCTTAAGTAGTGCGGTTGATGCTTTAAAAGACGGAGAAGTCTTATTAATGCAAAATACCCGTTATGAAAAGGGTGAAGAAAAGAATGATCCAGAATTAGCCAAGATTTGGGCTAGCTTAGGTGATGCATTCGTCATGGATGCCTTTGGTTCCGCTCATAGAGCGCACGCCTCTACATACGGCATTCCTGAAATCTTAAAAGCCGAAGGTAAACCAGTGGCCGTTGGTTACTTAGTCGAAAAAGAAGTTGCTAACTTAACACGCTGTGTTGATGTTAAAGCCGAAGATAGGCCATACGTCGCTATCCTCGGTGGTTTAAAAGTCTCTGATAAAATCAAAGTTATCGAATCTTTATTAAAGAAATGTGACAAGATCTTAATCGGTGGTGCCATGGCCTTTACATTCCAAAGAGCTTTAGGTCACTCTACTGGTAATTCCCCAGTTGAAGAAGATCAATTAGATTATGCGAAAAACTGTGTTATGAAAGCCAATGGCAAGATCGTCTTACCGGTTGACTCCGTCATCTCTGATGCTTTTGATCCAGCCGAAAGAACCACAGTTCAAGTCGTTAACTCTACAGATATCCCAGATGGTTTCCAAGGTTTAGATATCGGTCCAAAGACCAGAGAACTCTTCGCGGAAGAAATTGCTAAAGCAAAGATGATCTTCTGGAATGGCCCAAGTGGTGTCTTTGAACAAGAAGAATTCCAAAAAGGTACATTAGCCGTTTGTGAAGCAATCGCTAAAAATGACAAAGCCTTCACCGTTTGTGGTGGTGGTGATAGTGCCGCTGCTGTCAAGCAATTCGGTTATAAGGATAAATTCAGCCACGTCTCTACCGGTGGTGGTGCTTCCTTAGAAATGATCGAAAACGATGGCCACTTACCAGGCATCGATGTCATTAGATAGTTATGAGAAGAAAATTATTACTTGGCAACTGGAAGATGAACAAACTCTCTAGCGAAGCTAAAGAGTTCGCCATTGCTTCTCGTCCACTTGCCCAAAAAGCCAAAGAAAATAATATCGATTTAGGTGTTGCTCCAACATACTTATCTTTAGCGGTCGTTAAAGAATTCGCCTCTAAAGATATGATTGTCAGTGCCCAAAACTGCCACTATAAAGAAAATGGTGCTTTTACTGGCGAAATCTCTATCCCAATGCTCAAAGAGTTTGGTATCAATTGGTCTTTAATCGGCCATAGTGAAAGAAGAGCTTATGATAATGAGACAGATGAAAAATGTAATCTCAAAATCAAAGCTTTAATCGCTAATGATATGATCCCTTGCTACTGCGTTGGTGAAACCTTAGCCGAATTCGAAGCTGGTCAAACAAAAGCCGTTGTTGGTCGTCAAGTCCGTGATGGTCTTAAAGACTTAACCGCAGAACAAGTCAAAGACTTGGTTGTTGCTTATGAACCAGTTTGGTCTATTGGTACAGGTAAAAACGCCTCGACAGAAATCGCCCAAGATATTTGTAAATTCGTCCGTGATGTCTTAAGAGAATTATTCGGTGACGTCGCTGATGGCATCAGAATTCTCTATGGTGGTTCTGTTAAGCCAGAAAATATTAAAGCCTACTTATCATGCCCAGATGTTGATGGTGCTTTAGTGGGTGGTGCTTCCCTTAAGATTGATTCTTACGAAGCTTTATTAAATAACATTCTCTAGGAGTTAAAATGCCAACATTTAGTTCATTTGATAATCAAAAGAATGAAACGGTGACTAAAACCATCGATTTAACCGATAAACAGGCTAAAGGTACCTTTTTAACTAAAGTCTACGGCTGGATGTTTATCTGCCTTTTAATCACGACCGCTGTAGCGGCTGGATTAGGGTATGGTTTTATGTATGCTGTCCTTAACGCTAGTGATGAAGTAGCCGCAAATATCATCACAGGCATGATTGTGACATTAATCATTTCAGTCATTGCCTTATTAGTGATGTCATTTGTCCTGCCTATTACGTTTATTAGGGGTAAGCACAATATTATTGTGCCACTCATCATTTACGTCGTTCTAATGGGCGTTTTACTATCGACATTCACTTGGCTATTTGAACCAATCATTTTAGTGGAGGCCTTTGGCATTACCGCTTTAATCTTTGGCATTATGGCTTTACTTGGTCATTTATCTAAAGGTAGAGTAGCAGGCATTGGCGTCATTATGCTCGGCCTCATCATTGGTGCGGCTATTCTCAGTCTCGTTAACTTCTTAATGATTTTAGCGGGAGGCATAAGAGAAGAGAACATCATGCTCTCTTGGATTGTCTCTTTAGCAATCTTTGCCTTCTTAATGTTTATGACAATGTGGGACGTCGCTAGAATTAACCAAATCGCTAGTAAAGGTGATACCGGTAATAACAACCTTGTTCATTACTGTGCTTACATCCTATATAGTGACTTCATCGCTTTACTCATCAGAGTGATCTATTATTTAGCGATTTTTACTCGTCGTAGATAACAAAATTAATTAATTGTATAAGAGAGTGCGCTCGTCGCACTTTCTTTTTTATATATAGAAAAGTAATCGCATAATTGTCGAGTCGTTTATTAGCAAATATAGTAAGAGATTTTACTAAATCTATTAATATATTACGCGCGCACGTAAGAATTATTTTTATAAAAAAATACTTGCCACAAAATTGTATATCGGTATAATAGAGAAAGCGTGCCAAAAAAGGCCGCTAAAATCACTTGTAAAAAATTGTGAAAAAAATGTGAAAAAGTCATTGACACATATATTTATGAAGTGATATTATATCAAAGCACGTGCCGGGAGACCGGTTCTGATATTACTACGTAATAACGTGCAACTGATCTTTGAAAACTAAACAGATGTACAAACATCACAACGTCAATTTATTTAATTAAATTAAACAAACCAGATAATTATTTTGAACTAGAATAAAACTTTGAGAGTTTGATCCTGGCTCAGGATGAACGCTGGCGGCGTGCCTAATACATGCAAGTCGAACGAGGTAGCAATACCGAGTGGCGAACGGGTG
>JAEEGJ010024064.1_pt1 | contig 12676 bp, 8 predicted proteins | sample 8958761 | NCBI WGS metagenome assembly JAEEGJ01 (sample SAMN16246546, study PRJNA631951) | gut metagenome | biome: gut microbiome; feature: rumen; material: RS-attached | host: Bos | place: Iran: Karaj | collected 2018-10 | reverse complement strand
AACAACTGACACAATGATAGAAACTGACATTCGTGAACTGAACGAAAAAATCCAACGTGAGAGTCAATTCCTCGACCTCATCAACCTCGAAATGAACAAGGTCATCGTCGGACAGAAACAGATGACCGAACGCCTGCTGATTGGCCTGTTGGCCAACGGACATATCCTTCTCGAAGGTGTGCCTGGCCTAGCCAAGACCTTGGCGATTAAGTCGATGGCTAGTGCCATCGATGCCGACTTCGCCCGTATCCAATTCACTCCAGACCTGTTGCCTGCCGACCTCATCGGCACGCTGATTTATAGTCAGAAGAAGGAGGAGTTTGTGGTGCGTCGCGGCCCCATCTTCGCCAACTTCGTGCTGGCAGATGAAATCAACCGTTCTCCAGCCAAGGTGCAGAGCGCTTTGCTCGAGGCCATGCAGGAGCATCAGGTGACCATCGGCGACGAGACCTTCAAGTTGCCGGATCCCTTCCTTGTCATGGCTACCCAAAACCCCATCGAGCAGGAAGGTACCTATCCGCTGCCTGAAGCTCAGGTGGACCGTTTCATGCTGAAGGTGGTCATCAACTACCCCAAGAAAGAGGAGGAGAAACTGATTCTGCGTCAGCAAATTGCAAGCACTGGTGCGAAAATCAATGCCGTGGTGAAGCCTGAGGATATCATCCGCGCCCGCGAGGTGTGCCGCGAGATCTATCTCGACGAGAAGATTGAGAATTACATCACCGACATCGTCTTTGCCTCACGTTATCCTTCAGATTACAAGTTGAAGAAGTTCGCCAATATGATCAGCTACGGCGGTTCGCCTCGTGCCACCATCAATCTGGCGCTGGCAGCCAAGGCATACGCCTTCATCAAGCACCGTGGCTATGTTATTCCCGAGGACATCCGTGCCGTGGCTCCCGATGTGTTGCGCCACCGTATCGGCCTGACCTACGAGGCCGAAGCCGAAAATATCACCACCGAAGAAATCATCAACGAAATCCTAAATACCATCGAGGTGCCGTAATTTAGTTGAGAGTTTAGTGTTGAGAGTTTAGAGTTGTAGGGCTGTCACACTGTGGCAGCCGCACAATCAAGATAACCAATGGAATCAACAGAAATATTCAAGAAAGTCCGCAAGATCGAGATCAAGACGCGAGGCCTCTCGAACCACATCTTCTCGGGACAATACCACAGCGCCTTCAAAGGGCGTGGTATGACCTTCAGCGAGGTGCGTGAGTACGAGTACGGCGACGACATCCGCAACATCGACTGGAACGTCACCGCCCGCTTCAACAAGCCTTTCGTCAAGATCTTCGAGGAAGAGCGTGAGATGACGGTGATGCTGCTCATCGACGTGTCGGGCTCCAACGACTTCGGCTCGCAGAGTCAGTCGAAGCGCGACCTGACTGCCGAATTGGCAGCCGTCTTGGCGTTTTCTGCCATCCAGAACAACGACAAGGTGGGCGTGATTTTCTTCAGCAGCAAGATCGAGAAGTTCATCCCGCCCAAGAAAGGCAGCTCGCATATCTTGCGTATCATCCGTGAGATCGTCGACTTCAAGCCGACGGAACGCGGCACCGACATCGGAGAAGGCCTGCGTTTCCTGACCTCGGCCATCAAGCGCCGCACCACGGCCTTCCTCATCTCCGACTTCATGACGGACAAGAGCTTCGAGAAGGAGATGCAGATCTGTGCCAACAAGCATGACCTCGTCGCCTTGCGCATCACCGACCGCCGCGAGATGGACATCCCCAAGGTGGGCCTGGTGAAGTTCCGCGACTCGGAAACGGGCAAGGAACGCTGGGTTGACACCTCGAGCCGTGCTTGGCACAACGCTTACCAACAGATGATCCAATACAAATCGTTGGAGTTGAACCGCGAGTTTACCAAACATGGAATCGACAACTCGCTGATTTACACCGATGAAGACTATGTGAAACCTTTGATGCAACTCTTTAAGAAAAGGGAGGCAAGAAGATGAAGAAATTTGTTTTGTTTTTGATGACGGTGTTCGCTCTGTTTGGTGGCCTTAAGGCACAACAGGTGGAGGTGGACGGCAAGGTCGAAAGCACGGATGTGCAAGTCGGCAAGCCTTTCACCCTAGACTTGAGCCTCAAGGTGCCCTACGGCTGGTTTGTGGAATGGAACGACTTCGCCACCGACACGCTCTCGGAGCAGCTCGACATCATCAAGCGCAGCGAGGTGGAACGCACCGCCGATGCCGACAGCAATGTCATCGTGAAGCAACAGCTGACGCTGATGACGTTTGACACAGGTCAAGTGCAGGTGCCGCCCATCGCCTTGAAATATGCCCGTTCGTTCGATGACCCCAATCGCCTGAATGCCTATACCGACCCCATTCGTCTTTATTCGACCACCATGACGGTCGACACCACCTTGGCTTACAAGCCCATTGTGGAACCCATCGCCGCACCAGTGAAGTTCAAAGAGGTGTTCCCCTGGATTCTCGGTGCGCTGCTGTTGGTGTTGCTCGTTCTCGGCATTTGGTATTGGCGCAAGCACCGCAAACCCAAGGTGGATGCCGATGGTAACATCGTCCGTGGTCCCGTCATTCCGCCTTACGACAAGGCGGTTGGCGACTTGGAGAACTTGCGTCAGCAGAAGCTCTGGCAGTCGGGCAAGGTGAAGGAGTATTTCTCCTCGCTGACCGACATCGCCCGTGAGTATATCGAAGGCCAGTTTGGCGTAAATGCTGTCGAGATGACTACCGACGACATTCTGGAGGAAGTCAAGCCGCTGCATTTCTCGCAAGAGACCTACAACAAGCTGAAAGATACCATGGAAGTCGCCGACTTGGTGAAGTTCGCCAAGTATTCGAGCTCCAATCTGGAAAGCGAGAACGCCATGAACAGCATGACGGAATTCGTCAATGAGAGCTATGCGCAATACAAGCAGCGCAAAGCAGAAGAGGAAGCGCGACTCGCCGAGATGAAGAAGCAGAAACAAGAGGAACCTACAGGAAAGGAGGACGTGAAAGATGTTTGAAAACATTGAATTTGCGAATCCCAAGCTGCTGTGGCTCTTACTCTTGGTGCCGCTGGCCATCATTTGGTACATCCTGCGCCACAAGAAACAAGAGGCGGCCGTGACCTTCTCCGACTTGAAGGGTATGGTCAAGCTGCCGAGGACATGGAAGGCATGGTTCCGTCATCTGCTCTTCGTCTTGAAGATGGCGGCCTTAGCCCTGCTCATCGTGGCCTTAGCCCGTCCGCAGAGCTCGTCGACCAATTCGACCTCCAACATCGAGGGCATCGACATCGTTATGGCCATGGACGTCTCGGGTTCTATGTTGGCTCGCGACCTCAAGCCCGACCGTCTGACGGCTGCCAAACAGGTGGCCTCCGACTTCGTGAAAGACCGTCCCGGCGACCGCATGGGCTTGGTCATCTTTTCGGGTGAGACCTTCACCCAGGTGCCGTTGACCACCGACCACGGCGTGATGCTCAACATGTTGGCTGAAATGAAAAACGGCCTCATCGATGACGGCACCGCTATCGGCGACGGCTTGGCTACGGCTATCAGCCGACTCAAGGACAGCGAGGCCGTCTCCAAGGTGGTCATCCTGCTCACCGACGGTATGAACAACGCCGGCTCCGTCGACCCTTATACCGCTGCCGAAATCGCCAAGCTGTATGGCATCCGCGTCTACACCATCGGCGTGGGCACGTATGGCACGGCCCCCTATCCCGTGCAGGATTTCTTCGGCAGAACGGTCATGCAACAGATTAAGGTCGAAATCGATGAGAGATTGCTGACTACCATCGCCACCTCGACGGGCGGCAAGTATTTCCGTGCCAACAACAACAAGAAGTTGGACGAGATCTATCAGGAAATCGACAAGTTGGAGCGCTCCAAGATCGAGGTGACGGAGTTCCGCCGTCTCCATGAGGAGTTTTATCCGCTGGTGGCTTGGGCCATCGTCCTGCTGCTGCTCGAGTTCCTACTGCGTAAAACTATTTTCAGAACTTTAACGGATTAAAGCTATGGAAAACGTATTGCGATTCGAACATCCCGAGTACCTTTACTGGTTGTTGATCATCCCGGTATTGGTCATCATCTATATTCTGTTTCGCCTCGGCCAGAAACGGCGTTTCGAGCGTTTTGCCCACATTGGGATGCGCGAGCAGCTGGTGCCGAGCTATTCTTCCCGTCGTTCCACCTTGAAGTTCATCCTCTTCCTGCTCATCATCGCTTGTTCTATCTTGGCCTTGGCCAACCTGCAGAGCGGCAGCAAGATGGAGGAGGTGAAGCGTGAGGGCATCGACCTTTACATCGCCGTCGACGTGTCGAACTCGATGAATGCAGAGGACATCGTCCCCAGCCGTTTGGAACGCTCCAAGCAAGCCATCAACAAGCTGATCAGCGAGATGCGTGGCGACCGTATAGGTGTCATCGTATTTGCCGACAAGGCTTTCGTCCAATTGCCTATCACCACTGACTATTCGGCGGCTCGCATGTTCCTTTCGACCATCAACACGAAGCTCGTGGCGTCGCAGGGCACGGCCATCGCCGAAGCCATCAATTTGGCGTTGAAGTCGTTCCCCGACGAGGCACACAGCCGCGCCATCGTCATCATCTCCGACGGTGAGGACCATGAGAACGACGCCGCTGTGAAGGCTGCTCAAGAAGCTGCCAAACAAGGTGTGCGCATCTATACCATCGGTATGGGCCTCCCCGATGGCGCGCCCATACCGGAATACAACCAATATGGTCACCAGACGGGTTACCGCAAGGATGGCAACGGCAACACCATCATCACCCGTCTCGATGAACAGATGCTGCAGAAGATTGCCTCTGCAGGCAACGGCATCTACGTCCGCGCCAGCAACTCCAACGTGGGCTTGAGCAAGATCTACGAAGACATCAGCAAACTCGACAAGACGGAGATTGAGGCCAAGGTCTTCACCGATTATGAGGACCAGTTCCAATGGTTTGTGGGTGCTGCCATCGTCCTCCTGCTCATCGAGATACTCATCTCGTCGGGCAAAAAACGTTGGGAGAAGAAGTTTAACATTTTTGAAAAGAAAGATGAATAAGCTTGTTAAATATTTGACAATCATTGTTTTTCTATCTTCTGCGCTGACGGTTTCGGCGCAGAACGACGAGAAGGCCATTCGTAAGGGCAACCGACAATACAAGAAGGCGAACTATACGGAGGCCATCGCCAAATACAAGGAAGTCATCGAAGCAAGCCCAAACAACACTAAGGCCATTTTTAACCTGGGTGATGCCTATTACGGCTTGCAGCAGTACGACAGTGCCTACGCCACTTTTGAGAAGGTGGTGGAGATGTCGCCCGATGCCAAGTTGAAGTCGGATGCAGTGTTCAACATGGGCAACTGTCTGCTGGCTCAGGACAAGTATTACGATGCCTTTAATATATATAAGGTGTCGCTGAAGCTGAACCACGAGAACGAAAACGCCTTGTACAACCTCGAGTATTGCCGTGCCCATCTGGTGAAGAGCAAGATCCAGGTGGTGCAGCCCGAACATGGTAGGGTAGAGGTGAAGGAAAAGGAAGCCTTCAACGGACAGCGCATCACGCTGAAGTCGCAACCCGACAAGGATTATGCCTTGTCGCAGTACCTCGTGGTGCGGGCCGATAACCAACAAGTCACGGTGGATGTGAGCGGCAGCAGTTTCGTCATGCCCAAGTTCGATGTGCTAGTGACGGCTGAGTTCAAGCAGGCGCATAAGATCGAAATCGACAAGGACATCAAGAACGGAATGGTAAAGGCCGACCGCACCAAGGCCGTCGAAGGCCAGCAGGTGACCCTCGAAGCACAAGGCGAGAACGACTTCGTGCTCGACAAGTTCATCGTATATCGTACGGGCAACCGCAACGACACGGTGCCGGTCAACAAGACGACCTTCCAGATGCCCAACTACGACGTGACGGTGACGGCTACCTTCCGTAGTGCCTTGAAAGTCAGTGTCGACAGCGTGGCCAACGGCACTATCTCGGTGACCGACAGCCTCGTCAAGCCAGGCGACAATGTCGGCATCATCGTGCGACCCGACAAGGGCTACCAGCTGGGTGACCTGCGAGTGGTCAGCGACAGGGATGCCACTGATTCTGCGCCTGTGTCGGACGACAACATGTTCCAGATGCTCGACACCGACGTGACGGTGAAGGCCAGCTTCGTGGAGGCCACCGATTACTATAAGGTGGAAGCCGACACGGCCATCGAAGGTGGCCACGTGCTTCTCGACCAGACCGAGGCCACGCGTCGCGAGACGGTGAAACTCGACAACGCTCCTGAGCCTGGCTACCAGTTCAAGGAATACGTCATCCACCAGGTGGGCGACACCGCCGTGAAGGTCCAGCCGTTGGGCAATTTCTTCACCATGCCCGACTTCGACGTGGAGGTCACTGCCGTCTTCGAGAAGAGCGAAGGCGACAACCAGCAGCAGGACCAGCAACAGCAGGATCAGCAGCAAGACCAACAAGACCAAGAGCAACAGCAAGACCAGCAGCAGAATCAAGACCAACAGCAACAGCAGCAACAACAGCAGCAGCAAAACCAACAGATGTCGAAAGACGATGCCCAACGCATGCTGGATGCCCTTGAAAACCAAGAAAAGAAAACCATGGAGAAGGTTAACGAACAGAAGGTTCGTCAACAACCCAAGAAGAAATCCGATAAAGATTGGTAGGGACGCACCGTGTGCGTCCGCTATAATGGACGATATTTGTATTTTTGAATCGTGAAAACAAAAGATCAATGAAGAATAAATTCAGATTATTGGTATTCATCCTATGCGCGTTTCCCATTGCCCTTTGGGCACAGGACAACCCGACCCTGACGGTCTCCGCCAAGAAACAGGTCGTTGTGGGCGAACGTTTCCAAGTGGTGTTTGAGTCCAATGCGGAGGGACGCAATTTTCAGGCGCCTTCGTTTGAGGGCTTCAACGTGGTGGGTGGACCGTTCACCTCCACCAGCTCGAGCATCCAGGTGGTCAACGGCTCGGTGACGCGCTCCACGCGCATCTCTTATACCTTTGCGGTGCAGGCCACACGTGAGGGCACCTTCCGCATCGGTGCGGCCTCGCTCACCGTCGACGGCAATAAGGTCACCAGTGAGCCTTTCGAGGTCAAGGTGCTGCCCGACGATGGCAGCTCTGCCGCCTCGGGTGGTGGTGCAAACTCGTCTGGACAAGGCCAGGTGCAGCAAAGCACCAGCGACCCGCAGGTCAGCGGCAAGGACTTGTTCCTCAGGTGCATCCCTTCCAAGAAGTCGGTATGTGTCGGCGAGCAGGTGGTCTTGACTTACAAGCTCTACACCAAGGTGCCGGTGTCGTCGGTTTCTGTCTCCAAGATGCCGTCGTATGCGGGCTTCTGGACCAAAGACATCTCCGACAACAGTGGCAAGCTGAAGCAGTCGAGCGAATACGTCAACGGCATCGAGTATACGACGGCCGAGATCCAGAAGGTGATCATCGTGCCGCAGCGTTCGGGCAACCTCACCATCGACCCGATGACGATGGAATGTATCGCCCAGATTCGTACCGAGCGTAGCAGCCGTCGCAGCATGGACCCCTTCGAGGCTTTCTTCAACGACCCCTTCTTCAACAACAATATCACAAACGTGCAAAAGGAGCTCTCCTCGCAGTCGCTCACTATCGATGTGAAGAGCCTTCCCGAAAACGGCAAGCCCGATTCGTTTGCCGGCGCCGTGGGCAACTATAAGTTCACCTCGTCGATCGACAAGGAGGAGCTGAGCACCAACGAGGCTGTCACCATCACGTTCACGGTTTCGGGTTCGGGCAACATCGAGTTGTTGCAGATGCCCGAGCCGGTCTTCCCGCCCGACTTCGAGGTCTACGATCCCAAGATCACGACCAATGTGGATGCTTCCTCGCAAGGCATGACGGGTACGAAGAAGGCCGAGTACCTGGCTATACCGCGTCGTGCTGGCAGCTTCTCCGTCCAGCCTGTGGAGTTCACTTTCTTCAACCCCAGCACGGGTACTTACCAGACCCTGCTTTCGGAGCCATACGAGCTCTCGGTGAGGAAAGGCAAGGACAGCGATGGCGACGGCGGTGGCGTGTATGCCTCCAACCAGGAAGACATCAAGTATCTGGGTAGCGACGTGCGCCATATCATGAACGACGGCGCGAAGTTAAAGCCCAAACACTCCAGCTTCTTTGCCTCTTCGGTTTATTTTGCCATCCTGCTGGGATTGTTGGTGGTCTTCATCGCCTTGCTGTTCATCTTGAAGAAACGTGCCGAGATGGCCAAGGACACGGCAGCCAACCGCAACCGCAAGGCCGACAAGGTGGCTCGTGGTCGCTTGAAGAATGCATACCAACACTTGAAGGCAAAAGACCAGAAGAAGTTCTATGTGGAGATGTCGCAGGCCTTGTGGGGCTACATCGCCGACAAGCTCGGCATCGAGCGCTCCAAACTGTCGATGGAGACGGTGAGTGAGACCATGAAGGCTAACAACGTGCCCGACGAGTTGACACAGCAGTTCGTCGACACACTCAACAGTTGTGAGTTTGCCCGCTTCGCCCCCGGCAGCGCCGAGGAGAAGATGGACGACCTCTACCAACGTGGCATCGACGTCATCTCGAAAGCGGAAAAAGTCATCTGATCAATGAAAGGAGAAACAACAATGAAAAGATACACCTTATTAATATATATGCTCGCCATAATGGGCTGGGCCTTTGCGCAGAACCCCGCTGATGAATGGTTCAACCAAGCTAATGCCGCCTATAACTCAGGCAATTATAACGATGCTGTGGAGCTTTATCAGAAGATCCTCGACACGGACATGGAGTCGGTGCCGGTGTATTACAATATGGGCAATGCCTACTACAAGATGCACGACTATCCTATGGCCATCTACAATTACGAGAAGGCTCTGAAGCTCGATCCATCGAACGAGGAAGTGAGGACCAACCTCGAAATCGCCAATCTCGCTATCGTCGACAAGATCGAGCCTGTGCCCCAGTCGTTTGTCGAACGTTGGTGGCGCAGCTTGAGGGCGATGGGCTCGGGCGACCGCTGGGCATGGTGGTCGGTGGCGGCTTTTGCCTTGCTGCTCGTCTGCCTGTTCATGTTCCTCCGTTCGCGCCGTATGGGATTGCGCAAGTTGGGCTTCTTCATGGGCATCGTCTTCTTCATCGTCTTCGCCCTCTCGGTGGTCTTTGCCGCACAACTCAAGAAGGCAGCCACCATCCCTGACCAGGCCATTATCACCGCCCCTACGGTGACGGTGAAGAGCTCACCGGCGGTGACCAGTGTCGACCTCTTCGTTTTGCATGAAGGGACTAAAGTGGCCATTTTGGAGTCCTCAAACGGCTGGAATAAGGTCCGAATCGCCAATGGGAGCATTGGGTGGCTTGAAGCGGATAAAATGCTTTCTTTCTGACCTTTTCGGGACATGGAATGAAATTTTTTGAGAAAAAAATGAAAATTTTTCTCGAAAAATGTAATTTCTTTGATAGAATGTCCTATATTTGCAGACCATATTAAAGTGAAAAAGTGTCAAAACACGTGTAAAAGAAAGAATTAATTAAAATTTCGTGATATGAAAAAGAGATTTTTACCTTTCAGTTTACTTCTGGTAATCATGATCTTAGGTCAGTCAGTTATCGCTGACCAAGGCGGACACTATGTCCCGCGCAAGCAAACCAACAATGCGGAAAGCTATATGGGCAGTCTCCGCGCTAACCAAAAGACTGGCTTGGTCGACCCCGCCGACATGCTCAAGGCCATGCAGGCTCCTGCTTCGAAGGAGACCAACAGCGACCCGCTGTATTGGATCAACATGGGTCCTGACAACATGGGTGGTCAGACCACTGCCATCGTTTATGACAACAAGAAGAACGCCCATGGCAATCCCAACGGCATCGTTTACATCGGCTCCAAGGGTGGTGGTGTCTTCAAGACCTACAACCACGGCGTCACTTGGCACCAAGTGGGCGACCTCAACCTGATGGTCAGCTGCATGGTGCAGGATGAAAACGGCGTCATCTATGTCGGTACTGGCGACGGTGAAGCTGCTGCAACCTATAACGGCCTTAGCCAACAGGGTTATGACAACAGCTTCGTCGGCACGGGCCTCTATGCCCTCAACAACGACGAGTTCGAACAGCTCGTGGCTCCCACCGAGGATGCCTGGCAGTTCATCAACGCCCTTGCCATCGCCGATGGTAAGCTTTTGGCTGCCACCAACGAAGGCCTGATGTACTCCAACGATGGTGGCCACAACTGGTCAACCGCCATCGAAGGTAATGCCATCGCTGTGACAGTCGGTCCCGACAACACTATCGCTGCTGCCATCGACGGTCACGTCTATGTTGGCCGCAACGTGACCAACCTCGTCGACCACACTGGTACCACCATCGCCCTGCAAGGCGACAGCCTCCTGCCGCAAGTTTCCGACGGCATGATCGACCTAGCCTTTGCCTCGTCGGATGCCAATATCCTTTATGCCTCCTGCATCGGCAACAATGGCAACCACGTCGGCATCTATGTCTCCAGAGACAAAGGTACGACTTGGGCAACCGCTCTTCCTGCTGTGACCAATGGACTAGGCAACAACGTCTATGATGGTCGCGGACTTTACAACCACGGTATCGTCGTCGACCCCGAAAACGCTGAACTCGTTTACGTTCTTGGCTACAACCTCTGGTCACTGACTGCCACCTCGAACAATGGCTACTATATCGCTAATCAGCTGACTTCTCAGTCATTCTACTACCTGCCCGACTATATCCACGTTGGTCTCCATACCATGGTGTTCAACCCCAACAACTCGCAAGAGTGCTATGTGGGTACCGATGGTGGTATCTATAAGGCCACGGGCAGATTTACCTTCAGCAACTGTAACCGCAACTACACCACTGCCCGTATTTTCGGCGTGGCTCCCTCTGGCAAAGACACCCGCGTTTTGGCCGGCGGCCTCGACCACGGTACAGTGTATATTCCCGGTGATGCCGATGGCAATACCCTTGAGCATGGTTATTGGATCAATCCCAGAAGTGATGCTAACTTGGGCCAATTCACCGAAGGCTCCGATGCTGGTGATTGCGCCTTCTCCACGATGAATACCAGTACGATTTTCGTTACTTATCGTTATCGGGATGACGTTACAAATAAGAGGGTATGGCTCGCTCGTTCTCAAACACTCGGTGAGGACTGGGTCTCCTCCAACTTCACCTCTGGTTTTACCTCGTCCAACTTCCCCAGCTCAACTTCATACCGTATCCCGATTTTGCTGTTCGAAAACTATAACAACCAACTTAACCCAGAGACCGCATGGTACTTCAACGAGACTGGCCACCACCAGGATGCTGGTACCACCGTCCAGGTCATGAGTAACAATAAATATCCCTTTGACTACACCTTGCCTTCATACCTCGCCGCTGGTGACTCTATTGAAGTGCACGACCCCATCACCTCTTACTTCTTCATTGCCTCAAACAATACATTCTTGATGACCAGGACTCCGCTTCAATTCGACAAGGAAGCCCAATGGTACCAACTAGCCGACAATGTCAACTCTGGTTTCAAGGGCGACCCGCTCTGCATGGACATCACTGCTGACGGCGACAACGTCTTCGTCGGATTCAAGGATGGTAAGTTCTTCCGCATCTCTGGCCTGAACAGCGTCGTCGACGAGCACACTGGCTCCATCACCGACTCGCTGTATGCCGCCACCGTGACCCAAATCACGCTGCCCATCGACGGTCAATGCGTCACTTCCGTCGCCGTTGACCCGCAAGATAACAACAAGGTGCTCGTTACCTGCGGTAACTATGGCAACGACGCCTACGTGTTCTACAGCACCAACGCCATGGCCGAAGAACCTACTTTCGTCTCCAAGCAAGGTAACCTGCCTAAGATGCCTGTCTACTCCTCGGTTATCGACATGACCACGGGCGACGTCATCATCGGCACAGAACGCGGTATCTACAGATCGTCGAACCTCAACAGCTGGACCTTCGATGGCAAAGCCATGGGTGAAATCCCGGTCATGCAACTCAAGCAACAGCGCCTCAGTGTTGAAGATGTCACCACGGTGAACCACACTGAAGAAGGTGACTTCTACACTGAGTATCCTGGCGTGAAGAACACGGGCATCATCTATGCCGCTACCTACGGCCGTGGCGTGTTCCGCTGCGAGAACTATAAGATCTCCGGCACTGGCGTCCACGAGAACCCGAGCGTTGCCAACGTCAACGTGAGCCTGTATCCCAACCCGGTCAGCAGCCAAGCTACCCTCAGCTTCGAACTTAAGGAAAGCGGTAATGTCAGCTATCAAGTGTTCGACATGACGGGTCGCATGGTGATGAACCAGAACATGGGCCGCATGAGCCAAGGCAGCCACCAGGTCAGCGTCAACGCTGAGAACCTCAGCTCTGGTTCTTACATCCTGCGCCTCAGCCAGGGTGCCAAGAACGAGACCGTGAAGTTCATGGTGTATTGATCCCTGTAGAGACGTTTCCTGAAACGTCTCCACAACGCACACACAAAAAAGGAAAGACAACCTGCGAAGGTTGTCTTTCTTTTTTATATTTTTGCGCTATCATTAACGACCTACATGAACAGCAAAAGAATCAATAAGGTCTTGGTCGCCAACCGAGGCGAGATAGCCGTGCGCGTCATCAAGACGCTGCGCAAGCTCCACATCGCCTCCGTCGCCATCTTCGCCGACAACGA
>JAEEGJ010024061.1_pt1 | contig 12679 bp, 11 predicted proteins | sample 8958761 | NCBI WGS metagenome assembly JAEEGJ01 (sample SAMN16246546, study PRJNA631951) | gut metagenome | biome: gut microbiome; feature: rumen; material: RS-attached | host: Bos | place: Iran: Karaj | collected 2018-10 | reverse complement strand
GCTGCTCCGGACGAGAAATTATCCACCGGGATGAAACCCTCGCTGAGCCCGGGGATCAGCGTAAGCATGAAGGTGGTGAGCACCTTCAGGTCCGGACGGCGACTTCCGACCAGGGTTTCGAGGATCAGGCCGTCGAGACTTCCGAACGGATGATTGCATACGATGATGAAAGCGCCCTCGGCCGGGATCCGGTCCATCTGATGGTCCGGGATGTGGTATCGGACCCCGATCTCATCCAGGACGGACGCGGCAAAGGGAGCACCGGAGAGACGGCTGTATTTCCCCTGGATGCGGTTGAAACCGTCCAGATTCAGGGCCTTGTACAGGAGGGAGGCCACGAAGCGGCCGCCCGGGCCCTTGATTCCGGTCAGGTCCTGCAGCTCGGCGCGGGTCAGTACGTGCGTTCGGGAATCTTTCATAGTCTCCGAGGGAGGATCAGCGCAGGGAGAAGTGGTGGGTCGTGCCGTAGTCGTTCCAGTTGCGCAGGTCCAGGGTCAGGGCCGACTCGTCATAGACGCAGGAATACTGCGTATCCTCGACCGTACCGTTGTCCCAGACGAAGTCTTTCCAGTGGACCAGGCCCAGGCACTCGGCGGCGTCGGCAGGGGAGAGGATGCCATCTTTCGCATCCAGGTAGGCCGACACCGTCTCGTAGCGCCACCAGCTCTTGCTGTGCGGGTTGCCGACCCGCTCGTCGGGCTCGTCCGTGCGATATTTCTCCGAAAGGAGATGATTGGTCACCAGCATTGCGTTTGCGCCTTCGGCTTTACGGACGACCATTGTCCTCCAGCCGTCTTCCTTGTCGAATTCGACGACGGCGCAGTCTCCGGAGGCATCCGCCACCATATAGTGGTAGCCGCTCCCGACCGTGGCATCGTGCTGCACATCGACCGTGTTCAGCAGGTCCAGGGCCTCACTGACCGTGGCGCAGCGGTCCAGCCAGAGGCGCATCAGGATCGTGGTACCCACGACATGCTTACCCGTATTCTGCGCAGCTGCTTGCTTGGGAAGGGCCATAATAGATGTGCAAAGGCCTTTTTCATTGACGCCGTCCAGCGGCGCATATACGGCTGCAAGGCAGCTCAGACTGGATGCGAAACCATCCGGAACCTTGTCCAAACCATAACCGAAATGGGACATGTCACAGACCGAAACAGAAGCGTAACCCTTTCTGGGATTGGACTTTACGACCAATGTCGGATTCTTGAAATAGTCATAGTTACGCCCATAAAGATAACCTTCTCCTTCAGCATTTCTAACTTGGAAACTGGTGCAGTTGAAGACTCCCAATTCACCGTTTTCATCCGCGACCTGAGCGCTCTTCATCTTGATGGGGATGCCCTTACCGATCCGTCCGACGACATAATCCAGAAGAGCCGCATTGCTGCCAATATCCTTGGAGATGACATCATCCAAGTCATACTTTGCCTTATAATCCATTTGATAGAGATACCCGTTGTCAGCCACGCTGTGGACGGTACGGAGGGATGCGATCTCGCGTCTCCAGACGAATGCGACGGCGATCAGCACGAGCAGGATCAAAACCAGCAGGTTCCTCAGAATGCGGAAAAAACGTTTCATGGTCCAGGCTTTTAGTAATACTTACAAATATATGATTTCTTTCCGGAATTTAGAAGGGGACTCCTTTTATTCTCTTAAACTTAACATAATATAAATTGTGTAACAAAAGGGGATTTAAGGGATTAGAGGACGAATTTCAATAAATATGGCTATCTTTACCCATTGAATAAACGAACCAATCAAATGAAAAAGTTTTTGCTTAGCGTGACTGCGGTCCTGCTGCTTGCGCTCTCATCACAGATCCTGCGCGCCCAGTCTGCGCAGGAAACGGATCCCGATCTGCAATATGGTACCGAACTTCTGAAACCCGGCACCCAGGCCCCGGACTTCAAACTGAATGATATCAACGGCAAAACCGTCAAACTCAAAAAATTCCGCGGAAAGGACGTCGTGCTCGTCTTCTGGGCATCCTGGTGCCCGGATTGCCGCGCCGAAGTCCCGCTGCTGAAAGAAATGTATGCAGCTGCTGATCCGGACAAAGTCGCTTTCATATCCGTTTCTTATGACCGAGAATTCGGCAAATTCGAACAGTATGTTCGGGAAAACCAGCTTCCGGGCATTCAGCTTTTCGATCCGGCCGGTAAAAAGGAATCCAAAATCGGCGCAGACTACCATATCAGATGGATTCCCTCCTTATACCTGATCGGCCCTGACGGTAAAATCAAATGTGCTACCGTAGTCGCGGAAAAGATAGCCGCCGCATTAAGTAAATAATTGATTTTTAACTATTTATACATATGGGAAAGCATTCTTTCAAAGAGTGGTTCGCAGCTACGCGTTATTGGTCTTTCGTCGTTTCCACCATGCCGGTCCTGGCCACCGCCGCCTGGCTCTTCAGCCGTCATGCCTTGACAGGCGGATGGCGTTCCGTCCTCATCCTGGTCCTCTGCCTGCTGGGTGTCGTCATCCTGCATGCAGCCGGCAATGTCATGAGTGACTACTATGACTACAAGACCGGCGTAGACAACGAGAATGCCTTTGCCGTCCCCAACCTTGTCTTCCACCAGTTCGAGCCGAAATCCTATCTGGTCTTCAGTATCATCCTCTTTGTCGTCGGAATTGTTATTGGTCTGATTATCACCTGGTTAAGCGGACCGGGACTGCTGATTATCGGGGGCATCGGCGTGTTGCTCACACTACTCTATTCCTACCTGAAATACCACGCGCTCGGCGACCTGGACATCTTCCTTATCTTCGGTGTCCTGGCTGTCCTGGGTACGGCTTACGCCCTGACAGGACGCTTCTGCCCGGAGGCCCTCGTCGTCGCCGTTCCGGTCGGTCTGATCACCGTTTCCGTCCTGCATGCCAACAACACCTACGACATCAACTCTGACGGACAGGCCGGCATCAAGACCTTCGCAATGCTGATTGGCGGAAAGGCCTCCAGCATCCTGTACCGCATCTACATGGCACTCCCCTTCCTCTGCGTGATCGTTGCTGTCATCTGCGGTTGGATGCATCCTCTCGCATTGCTTTGCCTGACTGCCGTGGTCCCTGCCTGGAAGAACCAGAAACAGGCCTCGAGCTACGATGCAAACGGATTGGAAGCCATGAAGGGCCTGGACCAGGGTTCCGCGAAACTTCAAATGGTATTCTCTCTCCTGCTGTCCCTTGGCCTTTTCATCGGCGGCCTCCTATGAAACGGGACCGTCGCCGTCTGTTCCTGGCCGTCCTGATCGCGGCCATACTCTGGTTTATCATGGTCAGCCCTTGGACCAAGGGCTGGTTTAATTTCTGGTTGGAAATGTCTTGCGCCGCCCTGCTCCTGACGGGGCTCGCACTGTCGTTTTCCACAGATTTAGAGCGTCTCCGACCCATAGAAAAGCCCCTCTGGCAACTCCTGGGCGGTATCGCCCTGGCGTTTGTCCTATGGGGCATATTCTGGGTGGGCGACAAGGCCTCGTCCTGGCTTTTTGATTTCGCCCGTCCGGAAGTGGACGCCGTCTATGCCATGAAGACGGGACTCCCCTCCTGGTCTATCGCCTTGCTCCTTTTATTCCTGATCGGCCCGGCCGAGGAATTCTTCTGGAGGGGTTACGTCCAGCACACGCTGGAGCGCCTCTGCAGCGGCCCCAGGGCCAAGCATTGGGCTTTTGCCCTGACCCTGTGCATCTATGCCTTCATCCACGTCTGGTCCGGCAATTTCATGCTGTTCGCTGCAGCAGCAGTGGCCGGCTTCGTCTGGGGCATCATCTACTGGTTCTGTCCCAAGGCGCTGCCGGCCCTGATTCTGAGTCACGCGCTCTGGGACGCGCTGGTGTTTGTCTTGCTGCCTATTTAGCTTCGAAAGGTTTCAGGTCACGTGCAGCCTCGGCAGCCGTGATCTGTTTTCCGTCATTGTCCAGATCGATCAGGATGTAGCGGTCGTTGCCCATGCCCAGTTCCTTCATATAGGAGAGCTGGCGCAGGCCGTGACGCGTCTCCATACGCTCCTTGAGATCATGGTGCTCCGCCTCCGTCATCGCGTAGACGATATCCACGCAGGCCTGGTCCAAGGCCAGAATATCCGTTGAAGAAAGGATGCCGACATTGGGCGTCACGACCGGGGCGGCCTCCTGGCCGGCGCAGTCGCAGTCCACGGACATGTTGCGCATCACGTTGACAAAGGTCACCTTTTCCCCGAAATGATCGACCGATGCCTTGGTGGACTCCGTCATCCGCTCCATGAACTCCTCTTCGCTGATGCTCCACTGGTCCTGACCCGGATAGGTGTGGATCCACGCCTTGCCGACGCGGCCGTCGGCGCATCCGATGCCGATGTTCTTGTTGCTGCCGCCGAATCCGCCCATCGTGTGCCCTTTGAAATGCGTCAGCGCGACCATTGCATCATAATTCAGCAGATGGCTGCCCACGGACATTTCCTTAAACCACTTGCCATCCTTGACCGGAAGCAGCGCAGTCCCCTCTTCATCCATGATATCCACGGGACAGAAGGTCCAACCATTGACTTCCAGCGTCTTGCGATGCTGCTCCGTCGTGTAGCGGTCGCCCTCGTAATACGTGTTGGTCTCGATAATCGTCGCATCGGGCAAGTCCTTCTCCATCAAGGCTTTGACCCAATTGCGGGGAATGATGTTCGGACCGTTCTGCTCGCCGGTATGGAGCTTGACGCCTACGCGGCCGGAGATCTTGGCATTGACCTTCTCATATGCCTTGATCAGTCCTTCCGCCGACAGGTCACGGGTGAAATAAACGACAGACTCGGCGCCCGTGCGCTGATCCATCGGCACATACACATCTCCCCCTGTTCCCGGCACGGGGGTCTCCGTCTTCTTCTTATTACACATACCGCAAGAAATAAGCGTCCCTGCCACGAGGCCCATCAATGCCATCGCAGCAAAGGAATGAGTCATAGTTCTGTTAGTTTTCATAAGGCAAAAATACCACTTTTTTTCTAACTTTGGGACCGCTATGAAAAAATACAAAGTTGTCTTGTTCGACCTGGACGGCACCTTGCTGGATACGCTCGACGACCTGGGCGCCGCCGTCAATTCCGCGCTTTCCAAGCGGGGACTCCCCTTGCACGACCGGGCCTCCTACCAGATGAAAGTCGGCCATGGGATCCGAGACCTGGTCACGAAATCCCTGCCGGAAGAGATGCGCGGCGACACGGTTTTCATCGATGAATGCCTGGCAGACTTCAAGGCCTACTATACCACCCATATCGATATCCATACACGCCCCTATCCCGGAATGCCGGAGCTGCTGCTGAAGCTCCACCAGAATGGCGTAGCGCTCGCCGTAGCGTCCAACAAATTCCAGGAAGGGACGGAGCATCTGGTCCGCGAGTTCTTCCCGGATGTTCCTTTCGTCGCCATCCTGGGCAACCGTCCGGGCGCCCCGCTCAAACCGGATCCCCGGATCGTGCAGGAAGTCCTCAGGGCTGCCGGCGTCGCGCCGGAAGAGGCCGTCCTGGTCGGTGATTCCGGTACGGACATGCAGACTGCTGCGAACGGCGGCATCGACAGGATCGCGGTGAATTGGGGCTATCGCCCCATGGAAGGCTCCCCCGGCATCCGGGTTGTAGACTCCGCCCGAGAACTAGCGGCAATCCTTCTGTAATTCTTTATCTGACAGGTATTTCCGCCTCCAGGCGCACCAGCCGCCCCTCTGCCGTCACCCCTTCTCCGGTCAGGAGATACGTCGACGGCCTGTCAGCCGTATAGAACTCGATCCGGGCACCGTCCTTTCCGCTGAAACGGACGGCGGGATTCCAATACAAAGTCGTCCGAAGATCCGGTGTGCCGGAGGCCTGCGCTTCGGGCGTTTCGTATTTCGGGGCATAGAAAGCCGCAGGGCGCTGATAACCCGGCGGGCGGATACGGGAAATGTTCTGCGACTTCTTGCTTCCCGTAAACCCCACGGCGGTCGTGATCACCAGGGCGCCCGTATAGCCCGGATAATAGCCGAACATCGACGTATTGTCCTTGATGACAAAGAGATTGTCGATATCGCCGGGCTGGAGCAGCATCAGGTCGAACTCCGGGAGGACGACATTGTCTATCACGGGAAGCACGGGCTGTTCGGATCGGGTCGTCGTCAGCGTATTACCGCGGACAGCCAGTCCTGCCGTGCTCATATATACGGAAAGGATGCTGGTGAAATGGCGCCGCTCGATCTCGGCCGCCGTCAAGGGCTTCGAAGCGGTCACCGGCGAATACCACTGGGAAGAGATCTCTGTTTCCTCCCGGTCGGCGGAAACGACGGCCGCATCCAGCAGCGTACTGCGGTCTCCGTGCGCCAGGTAATAGGCCTCGTCGGCCTGGCGCATGAATGGATCCCCTTCCGTGCCGGCCGAAGCCTCGGGATGGACCGGGAGGGCCGATCCCGCGGCGGAAGGCCATTGCGGAGGATCGACGGACATGATGTTGCCTTTGCCCCCTTTCCGCGTCTGTCCCTGCAGCGTCACCTCGGTACCTTCAGGGAATTCCGTCCGGAAGAGGAAGTTCCCGTCTTTGTCCGGAATGGTCGTCTCAACACCGGTCAGCGAATCCAGCGTAGCATACAGGGAAATCCGCCCGCCTTCCATGGATGCGAATATCATGGGGTCTGCCTTCCCGTGGATCTCCACCGCCAGTTCCGGCTGCGAACCCGGCCTTTCCATCCGGCCTTTCAGCACGGAAGGCAAGTCATAGCGGCGCCAACCCTGGGTCAGCATCAGGGCATCCCGTTCCTTCTCCCCTTCTTCCGACAAATAAAGAGCTGGCGTTTCGACAAGTCCCCGCAATTCCGAAGTCAGCAACAAGGTCGCAGCCAGGCTGCCTGCGCGGTCCGGTAAGGCGGATGCGCCGTCCACCACGCTGACAGCCAGGACCGCATCCCCATCCGACACCTCCTCCGGCCAGGGAAAATGAGCGCAGACCCGTTCCCGGGCCGTATAAGACGGGGCGGAGAGCTCGGCTTCCGGAGCCATGCAGGCGGAAGCCGGCAGATGGAAATACAGGCGCTCGCTGAGGATATTCAAATCACTGTCCAACAGGGCAAAGCCGGTCACACCGGCCGGGAGCAGGGATATCGGGCAAGAATAGGCCGGCAACGCCGGATCCCAAGCGGTATGAAACAGGGGCTCGCCGTTGTGATGGATCAACAGGGACACCGGATCGGCCGGAGCATCCGCCCCGCGCAAGAGACTGATATGGAGCGTCGGTCCCACAGGGATAAGCTGCAAGACACGCGCAGACGTCTGTGCCGCCGGCAGATCAAAGCGCCGGGAGGCGCCGTCTTCCGTCGTGCACATGGCATAATAGTTCACATCCTGAGCCGGTTTGAGCAGGAAGCTTCCCATTCCGCGGGCAAAAGGGCCGAAACGGGTCACTTCCTCCCCCGCACCGTCATACACGACACCGCTCACCGGCACTCCGAGTCCGTCCGGCCGGATGGCCTTCACACCCACGCGGCAAGCCCGTCCGGGGACCAGATAACCGCCTTCAGGAAGCAAGGCCACGTCAAATTCATCTGCGGGCCAAGGGATGCGCAGGTATCGCTGATACTTCCGCATGTCCCGGCGCAAACCCAGCAGCAGACATCCTCCGGCCGCCCCTCTGGGCAAGCGTCCCTCAAAGACCCCGTCCCTGGACTTGAGCTGCATCATCCCCTTTCCTGGGAGTTGGAGCGTCACCACCTGCGGCATGACAGTTTCTCCGGAATTCCGGTCAAGGAAACGCAGACGCAGAAGGATTCCCCGTTCCGTGAAAGTGAACTCTGGCCGTGTCTCCAATTGCAAGGAATAAGGATCCATGACGCGGACGGTCTTCCGGAAGAGCGTCTCCTCACCCCGGTCCAGCATATAACGGGTATAGGCACGGATGGTGTAGTCTCCCTCGGGAAGGGATTCTTCCAGGTCCAGATACCCGGCATGGATGCCGAGACTGTCCGGGCGGACCAGGATCCGGCTGACCAGCTCGTTGAGAGGGTTGAACAACTCAACGTGGACATAACGGCTCAAAGGGGCCGGGATGTTGCCGGTCGCCCGGACCAGGTGGGCGCGCAGCCAGATCCGCTCTCCGGACAGGTATGCGCCCTTGTCGGTCTGAATATGAAGCTTCTCCTGGGGATAGAGCAGCAACTGACGGCTCAGACGGGCCGTTACGGTATCCTGGGCGACGGGGTCCTGTGCCCGCGCAAAGGGCGTGGCAAGGAGGAGCAAGAAGATGATCAGGCGGGAAGGGCGGGACATCCGGGGAAGGTATTACATGAGACGGGAATCAGAAGCAGAGCGCCAGGGTAAAGTTCAGAGAGAGATAGCCGCTGTCGCTGCGGCGGAGGTTGACGTCGGGCACAAGCTCTTCCCGGCGTTTGTCATAGACATCCAGCGGATGGTCGTAGGCCCCCTGTAAAGACAAGGAGAAATCCAAGGCGAAATCACGGTCAAGCATCAGCCGGTATCCACTTCCTAACTTGCCGATAAATACCGGCTTGCCGGCGAAGGAGCGGGCGCCGCACCAGCCTCCCTCAAGGAAGGTTTTCCAGCCGTCCCGGTCATATCCGCTCCAGAAACAACTGGCCCGGAGCGTCACGGGCACGACGCGGCGTCCCTCATAGATCCCGGCCCAACCGACCAGCACGTCCGTGGCAAAACGCCGGGCGAAACGGGCGCCTACGAAGCCATAGATATGACCGTTGGACTTATAACTCAGATGACTGTCCCGGGAATCGATCCTTGCGCCTGAGGGAGATGTATAATTGTAGTGATAAGCTTCAAAGAAAGAAGCGGAATAACCCCACTCCACGCCATAATCCAGATGGTCATACCAATCTCCCTTTTCCGCCGCGGAGAGCAAGCCGGAAAGCAAGAGGAAAACAAGGATGGCACAACGTCTGTTCATCAGAAAGAGTATTGGATCCGCAGATACGGCAAATAAGAATGCGAATAACCGGCCCGGTAAAGGCTCATGTCCGTGTAGCGGCTCTTGAACTGCAAGGCGAAATCCACCTGGAACTCCACGGAGACCGTAATCCCCTTCAGGCAAAGCGCCCGGAACCCGATATCACCGCTCACTCCGCCTGCAAACCCCAGATGGTTGCTGAGGTCGCGAACATATCCCGCCATCAGACCCGGGCCTGCATAAAAGGCATATTTACCCTCCGACCAGTCCTTGAGCACCATGTTGAGATAATACGTCATCTTGACGCCCGGGGTCGAAGCGCTGCCATCCAGGATATCGATCAGGTCGGCCGTCAGGGCCAAGGAACGGAACGACGTGGCATCCCGATAGAAATCAGCGCAAAAACCTACCCCTTTCGGAGACTGTACGACCCCCAAAGCAACCGAACGCCCCTTCTCCGGAGAAACACCGAAAAGCCCCTGCGGAAGCAGCAGCATGACGGTCACCGCCCAAAGACGGAAGGAAAGGTCAGGTTTACGGTACATCATGCCAAATTTAAGAAAAAACTCAGCAATTACGATAATAAATCGTATCTTTGAGAGACAAGAAAAAATGATGGATCCCGTAAGTACAGCCGTATCCCGCCTGGCTCCCCTTCCGGAGCGGATGCGCCCCGTCACCCTGGAGCAATACGTCGGCCAGCGTCACCTGGTCGGCGAAGGCTGCATCCTTCGGCGGATGATCGAGAGCGGCGTCCTTTCTTCCTTCATCCTATGGGGGCCTCCCGGCGTCGGCAAGACCACGCTGGCCCGCATCATCGCCCACACCCTGGACCGGGAATTCTACACCCTCAGCGCCGTCAGCGCAGGCGTTAAGGAAGTCCGGGAAGTCATCGACAAGGCTAAGAACAAATCTCTCTTCTCCAGCTCTGCGGCTCCCATCCTCTTCATTGATGAGATTCACCGTTTCAACAAGGCACAGCAAGATGCGCTGCTGGGCGCTGTCGAAAGCGGCACCATCGTGCTGATCGGCGCCACGACGGAGAACCCTTCCTTCGAGGTCATCACTCCCCTGCTTTCCCGTTGCCAGGTTTTCGTCCTGAAGCCGCTGGAAGCCGCCGACCTCCAGATCCTGCTGGACCGCGCGCTCAAGGAGGATGAAGAGCTGAAGCACCGGGACGTGCGCGTCGAAGAGACGGAAGCCCTCTTCCGCCACAGCGGCGGCGACGGGCGCAAGTTGCTGGGAATCCTGGAGATCGTGGTGGACTCCCAACTCTCCCAGCCCCAGGCCGTCATCAACAACCGGACGGTCACGGAATGCCTGCAGGAGAACGTCGCCATCTACGACAAGGGCGGCGAGATGCACTATGACATCATTTCCGCCTTCATCAAGAGCGTCCGGGGCTCAGATCCCAATGCGGCCGTCTATTGGCTGGCGCGGATGCTGGACGGCGGCGAAGACCCGCTCTTCATCGCGCGGCGCCTCTGCATCCTCGCGGCCGAAGACATCGGTCTGGCCAATCCCAACGCCCTGCTGCTCGCCAACGCCTGCTTCGATATCGTCAACAAAATCGGCATGCCCGAAGCCCGGATCCCACTCTCGGAGGCTACCATCTACCTGGCCTCCTCACCCAAGAGCAACAGCGCCTACATGGCGATTGCAGGTGCCCTGGAAGCCGCCGCCTCCGACAAGATCGCTGCCGTCCCGCTGCATCTGCGCAACGCTCCCACCAAACTGATGGAAGAGCTCGGCTACTCCGACGGATACAAATACGCACACGATTTCCAGGGCAATTTCGTCGATCAGGAATTCATGCCCAAGGCCTTCGAGGGCCACGTTTTCTACGAGCCGCAGCAGAACAAGCACGAAGACACCCTCAAGGCGTACCTCCTCCGCTGCTGGCCGAAGTACTATAATAAAGGATAGACGCTCAAGGCCGGAGGGGTGTCGCTTATTTCATTCCGTACTTGCGGAGAATGCGGAGGATGGGTTTTTCGATGCTGCGGGCCCAGAGCGTGTAGCCATAGTCGTCGGGATGCGTGCCATCCACCGAAGTCTCATGGTACGAATCATTCGCGCAAGGCCGGATGAAATACACATTCTTATACTTCTTGCACGCCTCCTTCATCATCTCCTCCGCCGCATCATGCTTGGCCTGCTCCGTCTCCCGGCGCTCCAGATCGAAATGCGAGCTGCAGCGATGGATCGTCTGCATGAAAATCAACGGGATATCCGGATGCGTTTCCTGGATCTTCTCGATAAAAGGGAACAAGCGCTCACGGATCGTCTCCCCAGCAGGATTAGAGAAAGCATCGAACACCAGGGCATCCACGTCCGCAGCCTTCAAAACCTCTGCGAAATAAGGCTGCAGCTTGCAGTTGCCGCTGCAACCCAGACTCAACATCTGGATACCCGTATCGCGCGTGAACTGGTCGGGATAACTCATGCCGGTGCGGCTGATGCTGATCCCCTGCGTGAAACTAGAGCCGAAGATGCCGACCCGGTGACGGAACGGTGAAGGCAGCGCCTCCAGGACACATCCCTCAGGCACACCGATCTCCAGCGAATACAACTCGCTGTACATCGGCAGATACAACATGCACTCCTTCATAGAGCGGTCCATGTGAGAGATGAGCGTGACCGCCTCTTCATCCCTGCCTTCCTTGGAAGCGGCGAACTGCCAGCGTCCGTCAGGCATGCGGACATACAGGTCGAAACCGCGGAGCGCGATCCCCATCGTATTGGAAGCCCGGTTCTGGTAACCCATGTCACAGCGCAGCGAAATCTCAGGCGCATCCGTCCGGAACAGGACCGACAGCCCGGCCGCACAGCGGATCTGGATATTTTCCGACTCCGTGAAACCCTTGAAACGGACCGTATCCACCCGGTGATAAGGATTGGGCGTATCATAAAACAGTTTCCCCGCGAGGGTCAGCTGAGTCGCATCCGTATAGACATAATGCTGGGCAGACAAAGTTCCCAGAGAGAGGAAACAAAGCGCAAGTGCAGTTGCAATCTTTTTCATATTTAAGATATTGATTATCAGAAAGGATAGCCCACACCGAAATGGACGGCGAAACCGTCGTTCCGGAACCAGAGCGAAGGTCCCCGCCACAAGTCAGCGGAAGGTTCATACAGTTTCAGGCCCATGTCCAGGCGCGCTACCAGGAAACTGAGTTTGAAACGCAGGCCCACGCCCCAGTCCATCGCCAGGCTCTTGTAAAAAACCTTGTCGAAGTTGCCTTCCGGCGCCGTTTCGTTGTTGATGGTCCAGACATTGCCCAGGTCATAGAACAAGGCACCTTCCAGCTTCCCGGCCAGGGTAAATCGGTATTCCAGGTTAGCCTCCAGCTTGACGTCGCCGGTCTGGCTCGGGATACTGAAAGCCGTATTGATCCCCGAACGGCCCGGACCCAGGGTGCGGGTCTGCCAACCGCGCATGCTGTTGGCTCCGCCGCAGTAGAACTGCTTTTCGAAAGGCAGCGCCGTCGAATTGCCATATGCATAACCGATCCCACCGGTCAGCCGGGCGGCGAGCGCCTGCCCGTCCTCCAAACCGAAACGCCAGGCGCGCCCCAGGGTGAATTCTCCCTTGACATATTGCGTGTAAGGCACGCCGAAAAGCTGCCCCTGACCCAATTCACTCTTGGGCAGCATCGAACGGAAAAGGCTGATGACATTGCCGGAAAGGTCCGCTGCCGCCCGGGCGTACCAGGCAGGTTCCAGATCCGTCAGGTCACCGCCGGAGGTATAATACAACATTCCGCCCGCGC
>JAEEGJ010024057.1_pt1 | contig 12681 bp, 10 predicted proteins | sample 8958761 | NCBI WGS metagenome assembly JAEEGJ01 (sample SAMN16246546, study PRJNA631951) | gut metagenome | biome: gut microbiome; feature: rumen; material: RS-attached | host: Bos | place: Iran: Karaj | collected 2018-10 | reverse complement strand
AGGATATCGCGGCGTAAAGGATAAGACACAGTTCGGTTATTTGCAACCACTCCATCATACCGCCGACTTCCGTCATATCGAACCCGAAAAACCGCAGCGTGAAATACGCTATGGAACAGGTCGCGCACCACTCGGCGACGCTCAATAAAAAGGAAAGGATAAAAGTTAAGGGCGCGGCGGCAAATCTCTTTATGCAGCGGGAGTTGTGTATGACCGTCCTCATGGTCTTGAAAGCGACCTTGTCGGGGTTTCTCACTATTTTAAGTTTGCCGCCTAAACATATGACGGCGTAGACTATTTTCGAGCCTAATCTCGGCATAAGCGAGAAGGTTACGACCAAGGTAGGCATGAAAAGACAGCAAATAAGCCCCACTATCGCCATTACCGAGATGACGGGCGGGAATATCGAAGTGAATTCCGCGGAAACGTTCAACGTGTTGTGTTTAAAAAACGCCAAGGAAATTATACCCATCACGACGAAAGCGAGTTGGTTCATAAAGAACGCTATTATGGGCATGGAAGACGCAACGCCGCCGTGTACGCCGTGTTTTGAAAGGTGATAAATCTCGAAAGGCTGTCCGCCCACGGCAAGCGGGGTGATATTGTTGTAATAGTAGCCGATTATTCCCGTTTCAAGACAGGTCTTAAAGTGCCATTTTTTGGTCATGGAGCGGCACACTACCGAAAGTTTCGCCCCCTTTATAAGGAAACAGAACGCCAAAGAAACGAGCGCGAATACAAGATAGTACCAACAGGAAGAAAAAATGTTCCAAAGAGCGGCGGCGTCCACCGCGTCGCCGGCTTTGCCCGAAAAGAAATCCCTGTAAAAGGTGAACGCCAGAACGCCCACCACGAATATCACGAATACCGCCGTAAACAGGCGTTTAAAGAATTTCTGGCGTTTGTTTATGAATTTCTCGTCTTCGTCGATGCCGAGAAGTCTCGTCATGACGAGCTGTCTGCCGATACTTTTCTTCTTTTCCGGAGGTTTTTCGGGTTTGGCCGCAGGTTTTTCCGTCGGGGCGTCCGAAACGGGTACTTCCACTATTTTAGGTTCCAAATCTTCGCCCACTTCTATCTGCGAAAGGCTTATCCGCTCTTTTTTCTTTCTCATATATGCATTATATTATATAAGATAAAACGCCGAATGTCAACGGAAAAGCCGACAGATTTTCCACGGGGGAAAGCGTTTGACTTAAATTTCGACAAGTAGTATAATGGTAAAGCAACTACTTTTTGCGGAGATCAAAGTGAAAAACAAACGACCTAAAATTATCTTCACCTTTACGGAAGCCGGTATGGGGCATATAACCCCCATGGCGGGTATGGCGAAAGCATTTTCCCTTAAATACGGCGACAAATGCGACGTTAAGGAAAGTTACGTCTTTTCCGACAGCAAAGAAAAGAAAGTGCGCAAAATGGGCGACACGCAGGTAAAGTTTATAAAACTTCTGTCGAAAAGCTGGCTTTACAGGAAGATAGAAGGGTTTTCCTACCGATTTTCTTCGCGTTTTACGCTTAAAATAATAGACTTGTTTTTCCGCGGCGGCAGAAAGAAGTTTTTTAAAGAGTTCGCAGAAGTGAAGCCCGACTTATTAGTGTCAAGTTTCTACCAGCCCGCGCACCTTGCGAGGGAAGCAAACGACAGGAAACTCACGGACACTCTTATCGCGACCTATTCGCCCGATCCTTATATCTATCCCGCGTGGGACAGAAAGTGCGATCTTATGCTGGTCAATAACGAAGCCGCGGAAAAGTGCGCTATTAAAAAAGGGTTTAAAAAAGAGCAGGTAAAGCGCGTGCCCTTTATATTCAGCGACAAGGTAGCGGAAAATAAAAAAACGAGAGAAGAAGCCCGTGCGGAGTTGGGACTTCCCGAAAAGGGGGTTACGGTCCTTATAACCAGCGGGGCGTACGGCGCGACGAGAAACAAAAAACTCGTTCGCCGACTGTTTGCTTCGGACTTAAATATAAACGTGGTTTTCGTTTTCGGTAAAAGCGAAGGCGAGATACCCAAGTTTATGAAACTTGCCGAAAAGAAAAAGGACGGCGTTAAGTTTTTCCCCGTGGGCTTTACCGATAAACTTTCCGACTATATGATAGCGTCGGACATAATAATCGGCAAGACGGGGTCCAACACGGTGGCGGAAGCGGCGCATTTCGGAAGACCTATGATACTCAACGCCACGGCGGGCAAACTCGAAGAGATAACGGCGGAGTATTACGAAAAAACAGGCGTGGCGGTAAGGATGAAATCGGTAAAGAAGATCGCCAACGTTATAGAAATGGAGATAAGGACGGGCAACGGCTTTATGAAAGAAAGCGAAAAGTGCGCGCCGTATAAGGACTGTACGGGCGCGGAAAAGGCGGCGGACCTTCTTTTCGAATTGTTAAAGACGCGCTATCCCGACCTGTAAGCCGATAAACGTAAAACGATTTGAAATTTAAAAAACTCCGCCCCCTTTGACCGTCGGTCAAAGGGGGCGGATAATTTTGCGCAAAATTTTTAAAGTTTAATCTTTTCCGTTTTTAAGCCTGAATATTTGCCCACATACGGGTTACGGCGGTTTTTCCGCTTCCGAAATCTTTCATGACTCCGCAACGGTCAAGCGTCTCTTCACTCGGGAACATGGTTTCCATAAACATTTCCTTCCAGCCTTCGGGAGTGTCTTCGAACATACCGTCTTCGTCTTCCATATACGCTGCGTACAGTTCGTCGTAAGCCTCTGCAACGGGGGAAATGCAGCCCGCGTATTCGCTGTTTTGTACGGCGATCTCCGTCGTGCACAGGAATTTAAGGAAGTAGTTTGCCGCAGTTACGTTTTTGGCGTATTTGCTTATAACGAAGGCGTCTATATAGACGTTGCCGCCTTCTTCGGGTACGACGTACCAAAGGTTACGGTTGCCGGGAAGAGTTTCTCCGTTCTCTTCGTAGTCGTTCATGACGTAACCGGCGTCGCACGACCACATAAGGGCTACCGCAACGTTACCGCGGCCTGCCGCCATATTGAATTTGACGTTATCCACGTCCCATATCGCGCCGCCCGCCTTTACGGCTTTCAACGTGTTTTCCGCGTTTTTCACGGTGGTTTCACTCGTATCTTCGAAGACCGACTGTATTTTTTCCTTCATCTGTTGTCCCGTAAGACCTGCGAGTTCTTCTCTGGCGTTATATATGCACGCCGCGGCGTAAGCGTCTCTTACCGAGTCTTTCACGGAACGTCTGCCGGCGAATTCGTCGCCGAACAGCGCTTCCCAGCTCGTTATCTGTTTTTCGGTTTTCGTAACGTCGTAAACGAGTCCCAAAGTCCCGTACATGTACGGTACGGCGTACTTTAACTGCGGATCGAACTCGCGGGTGCTGTCGATATAATCCGATTTGAACAGACCTTCTTCGGAAACGTCTATTACCGACTTATCGTATTCGAGAAGAAGATTTTTCGATATGAGATACTCTATCATATAGTCGGAAGGGCAAAGAAGGTCGTAATCGGCTTTTGAGCCTTCTACGGCGAGTTGGATATTTTCAACCGCTTCGAAAGTGTCGGGTTCGACGGTAACTTTTTTGCCGGTTTCCCGTTCGTACCACGTTTCGAAAGTCTCGAATATACTTTCGTCTATATATTCGCCGGGAAGATAAATTTTAAGCACTTCGTCCCTGTTTTTGGAAGAACATCCGAAAACGGAAGGTACCGCGGCAAACATCATGGTTGCCGAAAGCAGAATGCTGATGAGTTTTTTCATTGTATTTCTCCTTTTGATTGTTTTTCGTTTTGTCTTTTTTTATTTTTGACCGCGTTGTACACGATAAGGGAAACCAACACTACGGTAAAAATTATCGTGGACAGCGCCCTTATTTCCGAAGGGATACCCTTTTTGCGTACGCCGTCGTAAATAAACGTCGAAATGGTTTCTATGCCCGAACCCAAAGAGTTTATGTTGGTGATGACGAAATCGTCCAAAGACAGAGTAAACGCGAGGGCGAATCCCGACACCATAGCGCCCGCAAGTTGCGGTAGCATTACCGTAAAAAGACTTCTCATAGGTCCCGCGCCCAGATCCATACTCGCTTCCAGAAGGTTCGGGTTAAGTTGTTTTAAGCGGGGAGAGACGGTAAGCAGAACGTAAGGGGTGGTTATGACCGTGTGCGCCACGACTATCCATAACAGGCTGAAATTGACGGGAAGAGATAAAGTTTCCCTTAAAAACAGCATGAGCAGATAAAAACCTATCGCCGTAACGATTTCCGCGTTTACAACGGTAATCTGCGAAGAAGCGTCCACAACGGTACGCGTTTTGCGCCGCATATAGTGTATGCCTATTGCCGCCGTAGTTCCGAGAGCGGTGGCGAAAAACGCCGAAACGACGCCGATAAGCAAGGTGTTTTCGGTGGCTTTCAGCAGATCTTCGTTTTCAAAAAGTTTGGAAAACAGGCTTAACGTAAAGCCGCCGAAATCGTCGCCCACCGACTGTGCGGGACTGAAAGAATACGCCACTATCATAAGAAGGGGAACGTATATCGCGATCAGAACGACTATGAGTACCGACCATTTTACGGCGAGAGAAAAGGAAGCGGATTTTTTCATTGTGCGGTCTCTCCTTTGGGTGCTTTCGCCGTTTTACCCGTCGCAAGTTTTCCGATAAGCATTACCGCTATCACCAGAAGAAGAAGCACGAATGACAGCGCGGAACCGCCGCCGAAGTCGTGCGCTTCGAACAGCGAAGCGATCTTCGCGCCTATTACGGAAGTATTCATATCACCCATCATTTTCGTTATGGCGTAGGAACTGAAAACGGGCATGAACATCATGCTTATCCCGCTTATCACCCCCGGCAACGACAGCGGAAGGGTTATTTTCAAAAACGTTTTCGTCGAATTCGCGCCCAAATCTCTCGACGCTTCGAGATAACTTTTATCTATGTTTTTAAGTATGGTATATATCGGAAGCAGCATATACGGGAAAAAGTCGTACACCATACCTATTATCGCCGCCCAGAACCCCTGGTTTATACCTATTACGTCCAGAAGGGATTGCAGGGCGAAGATCCTCAGCATGAAGTTTATCCACATCGGGATAACGAACAAAAGAGAAAGGATCGGTATCCTGTCGAACGGCGAAGAAGCGAGAACGAAAGCGACGGGATACGCGATAACGAGACATATAGCCGTCGAAAGCGCGGCAATTCCTATCGTTTTCCCGAAAGATCTGACGTTTTCGGGATCGGAAAAGACGGTTACGAAATTTCCGAAAGAAAACGCCCCGTCTTCGCCTTTAAAGGCGTAAACGAGAATAAGAACGAGGGGAACGATAACGAACACCAGCGTTACGGCAAGGTAGGGAAAGGAAAACGCCGTAGGGCGGAAGACGGTGGGTTTTTTACGCATCTTCCTTCTCCTTTTTTTCGACGTAGCGTTCCAGCCTTACCTTATTCCCGTCTATTTTCACACCGACTCTGTCGTCCATATCCCACTCGTCCGCCGTGTCTATGTAGAAGTCGTCGTCGCTGTCGGTAAATATCTGTACCTGATAGTAAGTTCCGCGATACACACTTTGCGTTACGTTCGCGCCTATAACGCCGTCTTCTTCGTCGTCGGTAAGTTCGACGGCGGTGAAAGGAACGAAAACCAACACCTTATCGCCTTCTTCGAACCCTTCCGTCGGTATTTCGAATTCTCCGTCGCAGAAACTTACCAGATTTTCGCCGACCACTTCGCCTATGAATTTGTTTATGGTCAGCATCTTCTTCATTATGTGTATGCTGTCGGGCAGAATTTCCAGAGAGACCTTTGCGTCCTTAGGGAATTCCGTCTGCGACTGAACGGTAAACTCGTAGTCGTTCGCCATAACTTCCATTTCGTAGTAAGTGCCCTTAAATACCGTGGAAGAAACTATTCCGTCGAAATGCCCGTTGCCGTGATCTTTTTTTATTATTATGTCTTCGGGGCGTATTACCACGTCGATACGTTCGTTCTTTTCAAAACCTTTGTCCACGCATTTAAGCGTCTTGCCCAGAAAGGATATGGAAAAATCTTTTTCCATAATACCGGAAATTATATTCGATTCCCCGATAAAGTCGGCGACGAAAGCGTTAGTCGGTTCGTCGTATATTTTTTTGGGGCGCGCTATCTGCTGGATAACGCCGTCGTTCATGACCACTACGACGTCCGACATGGTAAGCGCTTCTTCCTGGTCGTGCGTGACGAAAATAAAGGTTATGCCGAGATCCTCGTGCATTTTCTTTAATTCCTTCTGCATTTCCTTGCGCATTTTAAGGTCCAGAGCGCCCAAAGGCTCGTCTAAAAGCAAAACTTTCGGTTCGCATACGAGAGCCCTCGCTATGGCGACTCTCTGTTGCTGTCCGCCGGACAAAGAATTTACGTCCCTGTGTCCGTAATCTTCGAGACCGACGAGTTTCAGCGCCCTGTCCACCTTTTCTTTTATTTCCGCCTTGGTAAACTTGCGCAAACCGCCTTTCGCCGCGGGGTCGGGCGTTTTTTTGAGTTTCAGCCCGAAAGCGACGTTTTTGAAAACGTTAAGGTGCGGGAAAAGCGCGTATTTCTGGAATACGGTGTTTACCGGACGTTTATAGGGAGGTATTGCCGTTATCGGCACGCCTTCTATGTATATTTCGCCCTCCGTCGGCGTTTCAAATCCCGCGATAAGCCTTAAAAGAGTGGTTTTGCCGCAACCCGAAGGTCCTAAAAGCGTAACGAACTGTCCCCGCTTTATGCCGAGATTCAAGTCGTCTATGACGGTAACACCGTCTTCGAATACTTTCGTTATGCCCTTTATTTCTATTATGTTGTCGTTCTTTTTACCCGATCCGTTCGCCGTCTTTACCGCGACGTCGTTATCTTTGGCGTTGTTTTTTAAAGTCATTAGTTTCTCCCGTTAAAAAGACGGCGGGGAAGATACCCAGATAAATTCCGCGTCCTGTTCTTTGACGTTTTCTATTCCGTGCACGGCGTTTGCCGTAAAGTAAAAACTTTCGCCCTTTTTTACCTTTATCCTTCTCTTGCCGAGTTTAAGTACTATTTCGCCCTTTATCACGAACCCGAATTCTTCCCCTTCGTGCGGGAAGTCGTCGTCGGTGGACTTGCCGCCCTTTAATACCATATGCACGGGTTCCATGGCGTTTTTCTGGGCGTTGGGCACCAGCCAGTTTAAAACGTACCCGTCCGTAACCTTTTCTATAAACTCGTTCTTGTTAAAACTTACCTTTTCTTCTTCGTCCGCCTGCGAAAAAAACTCTTTCAGGTTAGTTCCGAGCGCGGAAAGAATATCTATTAAAGTTGCGATCGACGGACTCGTAAGATCGTTTTCGAGCTGCGAAATATAGCCTTTGGTAAGTTCGCACCTGTCGGCAAGTTCTTCCTGCGTCAAAGCGCAGGCGAGCCGCAGTTCTTTTATTTTTTCGCCGAGAACCATATTTCCCCCCTTGGTTTAGAGATTATTAACAAAAAGTTTAATAAAACTAAACCGCAACAATGGGAATATTATATAACATACGGGGCGTCGTGTCAACGATTTTAAGGGCGTTTTTTTGGTGTTTTAAAAATTTTTTTATGCGCGGAGAAAAGCCTAAAAGGTTTGCAAAAAAAACGAATATAATGTACAATGGTAGAGAAGATAAATTTCGGGGGTCTTTATGGCTGAAAACAGATACGGAAAGACGACGAAGAGAGTCTCCGCGGCAAGGGGCGGTAATTCTTCCGCAAAAAGCACGGCGAAAAAGGCGGCGGGAATAGGCGCGGCGGTCGTTACGGCGAAAGCGATAACGAGGGCGCACCCCAAGACGGTGGCGGCGGTTATAATAACCTTTATATTGTCGCTGGCGTTGGGCGTGGGGGCGTGTTTCTTTTTAAACCGCAACGACGAGTTCGAGATGCTTGGCGAAGAATACGTTACGCTGGAGATAGGCGAAGGGTACGCCGACGAAGGGGTAAAGATAGTCGAATTCGGCAGGGATATAAGCGACAAGGCGCAGGTGGAAACTTCAATGCGTTACGAAAACGGCAAGTATTACGCCGAAGGGGAAGAGACCGCTTATTACATAAGTTATACCGTGAACACCCTTAAATTCGGCAAGATATATCCCGTAAAGAAAATAAGGATAGTTACGTTCGTCGAACCGACGGAAGAAGACGCTATCGCGGCGGCGGGGGATTAAGTTATGAGCAGAAAGAAATTTTCCTTGGTAAAGACGGTCATATTATCGGTGATAGCCGCGGCAGTCGGACTTGCGGGCGGGTTTATCGCCCCGCTGTTTATAGCGGAAGACCGTTTTACGGCAAACATCACGACCGACGAACTTACCGAAGCGCACGGATATTATTATTCGGGCGATATTTCGGACAGCGTTATATCGGTGGAAGACGCCGACCTTTCGGTACATTTTATCGAACTCGGCAACAAGTACACGGGTGATTGCACCCTTATAAAGACGGGTGAAACCGAAGTTCTTATCGACTGCGGTTCGCGGGAGCAGAGCGTACCTTTCGTTAAAAGTTATCTCGATAACTACGTGGAAGACGGCGTTATAGAATACGTTATAGTAACGCACGCGCATCAGGACCATTACGCGGGGTTCGCCACCGCCGAAAACAAGGATTCAATATTCGACCTTTTCGAGTGCGGCACGGTCATAACCTTTTCAAACACCAACCAGAAACCCACCGCAAAACTCTACAACAATTTTAAGCGCGAGATAGAAGAGGTAAAGGCGAGGGGCGCGGAAGTTTACGACGCGTTATCCTGCGTGAACAATACGGGCGGCGCGCAGGACGTTTACCAACTTTCGGGCGGCGTGAATTTAGAGATACTGTACCACGCGTTTTACAACGAGGGCGCGCATGCGGAGAGCGAAAACGACTATTCGGTGTGCTGTATGATAAACTGCGGCGAAAAGAAACTGCTGTTTACCGGCGACCTTGAAAAAGACGGCGAAGAATCGCTTGCCGACAACTATAAGACGAAACACGGTCTTAATGCGGGCGACTTCGTGGAAGTGGAACTGTATAAGGCGGGACATCACGGCAGTAAGACCAGTTCTTCGGAATATTTTTTGAGCGTGTTTCAGCCCAAGATATGCTGCGTGTGCTGCTGCGCGGGCAGTACGGAATATACCAAAAACGCCAACAACACCTTCCCCACGCAGGCGTTCATAAACAACATATCTAAGTACACCGACAAAGTTTACGTTACCACGCTGTGTATAGACTACGAAAAAGGGGAATTTAAGAGTTTCAACGGCAATATCGTCGTGGCGTTAAAGGACGGGGCGGTGTCGGTGAACTGTTCGGACAACAACGAGATACTCAAAAATACCGAGTGGTATAAAGAAAACAGGACTTCCGCATACTGGGACGCCGCGTAGCGACAAAAGAAAAAACGAACGAAGTAAAAGAACGGACGGAGAGTTACTCTTCGTCCGTTTTTACGCATCTGCCGGTTACGGCGTCCTGAAACATTATAAAAAACCCGTCGCCCTTTAATTTGAATATCGATCTCGGCACGAAAGAAGAGTAGCCTTTAAGGGGTTCGGGCGGGTGTTCCGCGTAGTGGGAAGGCACTCCGTAGCAGACGTATTTTTCGACGCCCGCTTCCTTTACGAGCCCCACGACGTAATATTTGTCTCCCGAATAGTTGATTTTCGCCCACCTGCTTTCGGGTATCACCTTTTTAAGCGACGGTTCTTCGGGGAACTTGGAAAAAATTTTATCGAGTTCCGCCTTTACCTTTAAGTAATAGGCGGCGTTTTCGCCGTTTTCGCTTTTATAAGCGTCCGTTTCATCTTCATAAGTTTTAAGGACTTCTTGGTCTTTTGCCGTTTGCGTCTGGCTTCCGAAAGAAGCAGCGTCATTTTCAGTTCGTAGGCTTTCAATTTTGTTTCTTTCCTTTTGGTCGTAAAAATTTACGGCGGCGACCGCCTGGTCGTCGTAAGAGACGGAAGGTTTTTTCACGGTCTTTTCGCGCCCTATGAAACTTTCGTACACCGCGCTTTTGAATTCCTTGACCGTTTTGCCGAAGTTTTCGGTCTTGCGGTAGGCGACGAGTATAGGGATATCGTCTTCTATAAAGAACAATCCCGCACCGAACCCTTTTTCGAGAGAAAGGGCGGGGCTGAAACTTTCCGTTACCGATTTCGGCTGACTGCCGAGCCGTACGCGGCAAAGTTTCCCGTCGCCGCATAGAATAAAAAGGGAGTATTCGCCGCGCGACGACGCGGCGACGCCGATAAAGGATAAAAACGCGGTAGTTACTTCGTCTTCGGTCTCTATCCTGCATATTCCGCACAGCGGCTTATCGGTGGAAGAATAGCCTTCCGCCGTCTGTTTAAGTACCACGACTTTTTTTTCGAACGCCATATAGATCCCACACGTTTTTCGGGTTATAACTATTTTATATGTCAGGGAACAGCGAAAAATAATCTTTTTGGGCAAAAAAGGTCGGAATAAGGCGAAAATAAAGGAAACGGGGTAAAAGAAATAATTATAGTTTTAAGCGGTCAATAAGTTTACTTTTAGCGCGAAAAATGTTATAATGTAAAAAATTTCGTTTTTTATACGAAGGCGAAAAAAAATCGCCTTCGGGGAGAATGTGTTATGAATATAAAAAACAAGAAACTCGCGGCTTTTATAGAAGAAGCGAAAGAACTCTGTCAGCCCGATAAAGTGGTGTTTATCGACGGCGGCGAAGCGCAACTCGAAAGTTTAAGAGAACAAGCGGTAAAGGAAAAGATCCTGATAAAATTAAATCAGGATAAACTCCCCGGATGTTATCTTCACCGTACCACGGTGAACGACGTGGCAAGGGTGGAAGGCAGGACGTTTATCTGTTCCAAGAATAAAGACGATTCCGCGCCGATAAACAACTGGATGGAAACGGAAGAAGCGTACAAACTCTTGAAAGGGCTTTTCAAGGGAGTTATGAAAGGCAGAACTATGTACGTTATCCCCTATTCTATGGGCGCGGTAGGCAGCAAGTTCTCCAAAATCGGTATAGAACTCACAGACTCTATCTACGTCGTCTTAAATATGGCGATAATGACGAGAGTGGGAAACAAAGTGCTCGAAGCGTTGGGCGACGGGGATTTCGTAAAGGGACTCCACTCGTACGCGGAACTTTCGGAAGAAAAGCGGTATATCTGCCATTTCCCCGAAGACGACACCATAATGTCGATAAACTCTAACTACGGCGGCAACGTGCTTTTAGGCAAGAAATGTTTTGCGCTCCGCATAGCGTCGTATCTCGGCAAGACCGAAGGCTGGATGGCGGAACACATGCTTATTTTGGGGATCGAAAACCCGAAAGGCGAGATAAAATACGTTGCGGCGGCGTTCCCGTCGGCTTGCGGAAAGACCAATCTCGCCATGATAATCCCGCCGGAAATTTACAAGAAGAAAGGCTATAAATGCTGGTGCGTGGGCGACGATATCGCCTGGATAAGAGTGGGCGAAGACGGAAGGCTTTGGGCGGTCAATCCCGAAAACGGATTTTTCGGCGTCGCGCCGGGCACGAGTATGAAGTCCAACCCCAACGCGCTGTTATCCACCAAAAAAGGCACTATCTTTACCAACGTCGTGGAAAATCTGGACGACGAAACGGTATGGTGGGAAGGTCTCGATAAAAACCCGCCGAAACACGCTTTGGACTGGAAAGGGAACCCCTGGAACGGCGATATGAAAGATCAAGACGGCAAGCCGATAAAGGGCGCGCACCCCAACAGCAGGTTCACCGCACCTACGGCAAACTGTCCGTGTCTTTCCGATAAGTTCGAAGCGCCCGACGGCGTTCCGCTTTCGGCGATAATATTCGGCGGAAGAAGGGCAAAGACCGCACCGCTCGTTTATCAGAGTAAAGACTGGAACAACGGCGTGTTCGTCGGCAGTATTATGGCGAGCGAAACCACGGCGGCGGCTACGGGTGCCGTCGGCGTCGTAAGGCGCGATCCCATGGCGATGAGACCGTTCGTCGGATACAATATGGGCGACTACTTTGCGCACTGGATAGAAATGGGCAAGAAGATAAAGAATCAGCCCAAGATATTCAACGTAAACTGGTTCAGGACCGACGAAAACGGCAACTTTATCTGGCCGGGGTTCGGCGAAAATCTCCGCGTTATCGACTGGATATTAGAGCGTTGCGAAGATAAGGTGGACGCAAAAGAAACGGCGATAGGCTACGTTCCTTACGCAAAGGACATCAACGTAGAAGGGCTCGACGGCATTACCGAAAAGACGGTGGAAGACCTTCTCTCCGTCGACAAGGAAAGCTGGGTAAAGGAAACCGAAGGGATAGAGAGTTTCTATAAGGAACTCGGCGAAAGAGTGCCGAAGGAACTTTACGACGAACTCGGCAAACTTAAAGCGAACCTGAATAAATAAGATAAAACGCGACATATAAAAGAATACGGGGACGGCGAATTTTCGCCGTCCCCGTAAATTTCTGATGTTTTCTTTTTAGCCTTTGAAATAGCCGATATTGCTTGCCGCATCTTCTTTAAATGTGAGATTGCAGATGGACGCTACCAAGTCGTAGATACCGAAAGTGATGATCCCGAGGAAGAAGTAAGCGAGCGTTCGCGACGTCCGGCCGTGAGGTTTAAGAGAAGTGTGATTGATGATTATGGTGCCTATCCAGCCGAGGAAGAGAGTAAGCAAAGAGCGAACCATATTGT
>JAEEGJ010024053.1_pt1 | contig 12682 bp, 9 predicted proteins | sample 8958761 | NCBI WGS metagenome assembly JAEEGJ01 (sample SAMN16246546, study PRJNA631951) | gut metagenome | biome: gut microbiome; feature: rumen; material: RS-attached | host: Bos | place: Iran: Karaj | collected 2018-10 | reverse complement strand
TGCACCAGAAACGAAACCATCTGCATCTCCAGCCTTAAGAATAAGGGCACCGTACATTGTGTGGTCTTTAAGAATTGCAGCCTTAGCAGCAGCTACATCAGCATATTCTGGTGCCCCAGTCTTCTTATTGATTTTTCCTTCGCGTGCCTTGAAAAGAAGTTCAGCGTACTTATCTGCATTTGCATCTTTAGCAGGGTCAACAATTGTAACTCCTGAAAGATCAGCATTGCTTCCGCTTGCCTTAATATCCTCGTCGCTTCCAATCAAAATGATTTTTGCGATTCCATCTTTTACGATTTTAGAAGCTGCTTCTACAACACGTTTATCTTCGCCTTCGCAAAGTACGATTGTTTTGTTTGCAGCCTTAGCTTTGTTAAGCAAGTCTTCAACGAAATTCATATTTATCCTCTTTATCTATAAAATTATGCACTGTAAGAATACAACTCAGTGGCGTTTATTTCAACCTCTGCCGGCTGAGCCAGTCAAAAAGTGAAAGCCCGTTTTCGTCTTTACACTGATCGTTCAAAACGTAAATCCAGCTTGCGTGGCCTTCATACTCATAAGGCTCGCCGTAATGTCTGTCGCCTTCTTTTGCGTTGCGGTCTTTAAGAACCGTTCCGCTCAAATCAAAAACTCCCGAAAACTTTGAAACCTTAAGATTTCTTGCACCTTCTTCCTTAAGACGTTTGATTGTAGGAACACAGTTATTAGAAGGTTTTACAGTTTCATCATTTTCTGCATAGGTAAACCACATTGGCTTTTCTGCAAGCATTTTAATCTGAGATTTAGAGATTTTGCTGTCCAGATAATATTCGCAGGTTGGGAATGCCGCTGCAAAAAGCTCCGGATGCTGAATCATCATATTCATTGTCATATAGCCGCCGGCAGAAGCACCGCCAACATAAACTCTGTTGCGGTCAATTTCCGGGTGCTTATCAAGAAAATCTTTAAGAAGGGCAGTAACCGGCGCGGTGTAATAAGAAACGGCCGCAAAAGGAGTAATTTCTACTTCCTCTTTTTCAGGTCTGCCTGTAAGGCTGTTGAAAAATCTGCTCAAAGGCTTTGTGATTTTATTTACCGGGCCGTCAAAATCTACCGGAGCCCAGTAGTGAACGCCGAGAGTGCTCTGTTCTGTAGTTTCGAGCCAGCCGGTAGGACACTGAGGAGCAAGGATTGCAACTCCGTCCTTAAAATAATGCTGGATTGTATCATCTGCAAGATTTGTTGCCTTTGTTCCAAGCAGAACAAGGTACGGATTATTTCCGCTTTCTCCGATTGTGTGGAACCAGAGAATAAGCGGAATCTTTGTGTTATCAGATTTTTCCGGTGGCAGATAGAACATATAAGACAGAGTTCCAGAAGCAGTGGCAATTTCAGTTTCGATTTTGTAGTCGTATGAGCTCTTTGTGAACTTAGAGACTCCCTCATTTACAAAGCCCTGGCACTTTGAGAATTCCATATCAAGTTCATCATTTGTAACTTTATAATGGAAGTAATTATTAAAAACTCCGCTGGAAATAAAGCCCGGGAATGGAGAAGCGTTCTCGGCCTCCGGATATACATCTGTAAGAATAGTTATATAGATGCTTTCTTTATCAGTTTTATTTCCTTTTGAATCAGAACAGAAAACGTCTGTGATTGTGAGTTCGCCCTTAGACATAACTCCATTCTGATAAAGGGAGCGCTCAATTTCAAAATCACTAACCTTGAGAGTTTCCGGCTTTTGAAGCTGATTTGTATTGATTACGATTTTATTAACACATGGACCCCAGTCATAAGAACCGACATAAACGGCCATCTGTTCCTTCCCAGGCTCAAGTGCTTTGTAGAAGTTTTGTGAAAACAATGCTGATGTAAATAGAAGAACTAGAAAAATTAATATATTGCGTTTCATATTGAAAATCTTATCAGAAAAAAAGGCAAAAAAAAAGCCGGCGTATCAGCCGGCCTGTAATGTGCTCTCAGTCAACCTAAGGACTGGCACTATAAATGTCCCAACAGTAAGCCGTTGGCGCTTTAAGAATGTCTACGTATTATACAACCTCGACCAGGTGATCTCTCTTTGTCGGAAATTGCATATTGCCTCCCATTCAAGCAGCCGGTGGTACGTCCTCATCTCGTTCCTTGCTACAACTTTATGATAGCATACATTTCTAATATTGCAAGAAAAAAATTTAAAATATTATGATTTGAGTTTTTGGAAAGGCTGATTTATAATATGAGCCGATGCGGTTGATTCATAACATACGGAAGATTCTCGTAGATTTCAGATATGTTGAAATCTTTCAGGCGATTGCGATTTATTTTGCGCTGCTGTATCATGTTGCTTTTTTTATAACCTTTGGCATTCTTAAGATTTATCCTCTGTTTTTCTTTAACATTTACAGTGTTTCCCTTTTTTCGGTGATTGCTATTATGAATCACCGCGGGCATTCTTTCAGCCGGCTTTTTGTGCTATTTTACATAGAAGTTGTAGTTCATCAGCTGCTGGCAGATTATTACCTGGGCGGAATGGCGTCTTTTCACTTTTTCATCTTTCTTACAGGAATTGTTCCGCTTTTAGCTTTTAGAAATCATTTTAAGCAGGCCGCTTTTTACGGAATCATTTCAATCATTCTTTTTTCTGTGCTTGAGGTTATTGCTCCATATATTACACCGCAATATCAGCTTTCTAAAACTGCCCTGCTTGTAATTAAATCTGTAAATATTTCAATGAACTCAATTGTAAATATTTCCGGACTTTTAATGTATTCGTATCTAGTGCACTTTGTTGAAGGCCGGCTTCAGGATAAGGTTCGCGAAAAAACAGACGAAGTACAGCGAAAATCTGAAAAGCTTTTGAAGATTCAGGGCTATGGAATCAACAGGCTGGCAAACCTTGTAGATAACCGCGACGTAGACACCGGCGACCATATTCAGCGCACAAGTGCTTATGTTGAACTTATTTCAAAAGCCGCAATGGAAAAAGGCTTGTTCACGAATGAAATAAATCCAGAGTTTATTGAATATATGAAGCGAGCCGCACCACTACATGATGTTGGTAAAATTATTGTTCCAGATGCAATTCTTAAAAAGCCCGGTAAGCTTACTCCAGAAGAATACGAAGAAATGAAAATGCATGCAAAAGAAGGCGGCAGAATCATAAAAGAAGTTTTCGCACTTTCTGATGATAAGGAATTTATTCGCATTGCAGCAGAGGTTGCTTCATGCCATCACGAATGGTGGAACGGACTTGGCTACCCTAACGGGCTTAAGGGCGAAGAGATTCCTTTGAGCGCACGAATTATGGCTGTTGCAGATGTTTTTGATGCACTTGTTTCTAAACGCTGTTATAAGCAACCATATTCTGTAGAAGACGCCTATATGATTATAAAAGATGAAACCAACACTCATTTTGATCCAGTGCTTGCAGAACTGTTTATGGAACAAAAAGAAGAGATTGCCGAGGTTATGAAACGCTTCCGAAGATAAAAAACATCTGACTCACAAAACTTCAGTACTACTGAATATCTTTATTGACACTGAATATCACTTTAAATATACTTAAAATTATAAGGTATATTTAATGAAATCTTCGGATGCTATACAACAAATACTCCCCGCATTTGAGCAGTATTACACAGTTCAAAAAGATAATGTAACTCCTCCGTTCTGCGCAGAAGCAGAGTTTCGCTCCCACAACGAACAGTATTTTCTTGTCCGCACCGCACACATTGCAGATATAGATTCCAATGAATTTGTTTATTTCGCAGCCCCGGAAGAGCTCTCAACCGGGAAACTTGATGAACTTGTAAACGCAGCCTGGACTTCGGGACTCGCAAAAGTTACCCCCTACAACGGGCACCGCAATTCTGATGTTTCTCTTTTGATTTTCATTAAATCGATTAACCCCGAAACAATTAATGCAATCAAAAAAACTAAGCTTTATAAATCCTATAAATTCAGCTTTCATGGCTGGAGTCACTTTAAGCTCGCAGTTTGTAACACATCAGATATGCAAGTGTACACCAACCGTCAGGGAAAGGATTTTGCTAAGCTGATTAAAAAGAATCTAAAAACTAATTTACTCAGGAGGTAAATTAAAAATGACAGCATTACTCATAATTATTGCTGCAATCGTTTTGCTCTTGGCCGGCTATATCTTCTATGGCTCTTGGCTTGCAAAACAGTGGGGAATTGCCCCTACAAGAAAGACACCGGCTAACGAAAAGACTGACGGTGTAGACTACGTTCCGGCAAAGCCTGCCGTTTTGATGGGACATCACTTCTCATCTATCGCAGGTGCAGGTCCAATCAACGGCCCAATTCAGGCTGCTGTATTCGGATGGGTTCCAGTATTCCTGTGGTGTGTAGTCGGAGGTATTTTCTTCGGTGGTCTTCAGGACTTTGGTTCTCTTTTTGCATCTCTCCGCAATGATGGAAAGACTGTTGGTGAAATCATTAAGTCTTCTATGGGCTCAAAGGCTAAGAAGCTCTTCATCATCTTTGCTCTGCTCGTACTTATTCTTGTAATTGCTTCTTTCGTAAACGTTGTTGCCAGCACATTCCTTACAGCTGCTGACGCTGCAAAAACATTCGGATTTGTTACTAATCCAACAGGAAACCAGACAACTGCTATTATTTCCCTTCTCTTCATTGTTCTTGCAGTTGTTTATGGAATCCTTACAAATAAATGTGGTCTTAAAACTCTTCCTGCAACAATCATTGGTGTAGTTGGAATCGTATTAATTGTACTTCTTGGTTTGAACGTTGGTTTTGCAATGACTCGTACAGCATGGATTGTTTTCATTGGTCTTTACATCGCTATTGCTTCTCTTATTCCTGTATGGATTATGCTTCAGCCACGTGACTACCTTTCTTCATTCCTTTTGTATGCAATGATCATTCTTGCTCTTGCCGGAATTGTATTCTCTGCATTCACTGGTAACGCAAGAGGCGTAACATTCGCACTTCCTGCATTTACAGGCTGGAATCAGAAAATTGGTCCTATGTTCCCTACATTGTTCATCACAATCGCTTGTGGTGCATGTTCAGGTTTCCACTCATTGATTTCTACAGGTACTTCTTCTAAGCAGCTCGACAACGAAAAGAACGCAAAGGCTATCGGTTACGGTTCAATGCTTATTGAATCTGCACTCGGAATTATTTCTTTGATTGCAGTTGGTGTTGTTTCAAGCCAGTTCCTTTCACAGAATGATGCTGGTCAGTGGGTATTCGCTGGTTCTCCACCTAACGCTTTTGGTACAGGTATTGCAACATTGTTCAGCAATCCAGGTTCACCAGTATTCAACACTGTAAAAGCTCTTTTGACTCTTGCAGTTTCTGTATTCGCACTTACTTCTCTTGATACTGCTACACGTTTGAGCCGCTTTATGTTCTCTGAACTCTTCCTTAAAGAAAATGAGAATAGCTGGAAAGATGCAACAGGATTCAGAAAGGTAATTGCAAATCCATTATTCGGAACAGCTTCAATGGTTCTTATCGGATGTATTCTTGGTGGATTAAGCCTTTCACAGATCTGGGGCCTCTTTGGTGCTGCTAACCAGCTCTTAGCCGGTATTGCTTTGATGGCAGTTGCTGCATGGCTTGGTCAGGCAGGAAAGAACAACAAGATGTTCTTCATTCCAATGGCATTTATGCTTGCTGCTACACTTGCAAGTCTTATCATCACTATTATCAACAAGATTAAAGCAATGGCTGCAGGTGCTGCCGGAGCTTTTGCATGGGGTAACTGGTTCCAGTTATGCTTTGCTACTGCAATGACAGTTCTCGCTGTAATTCTTGTTATCGAAGGTATTCAGACTTTCGCTAAACAGGCTAAGCGCGCTTAAGAATAATAACTGATATATCATCCTTATGAGGAGAGCCGGCACAGAATGTGTCTACTCTCTTCATAAGAAGTTCCATAATTTCTTTCGAAGATTTATTTCCATTATTACGTAAAGTTTCAATTACTGCCTGCAAACCAAACTGCTGCTGTGCTTCGTTTGCAATTTCTGTAAGGCCGTCTGTATAAAGCAGCACAATATCACCTGAATGCAGTTCTGTTTCAACCTGAGAATAAGTAATATCAAAACCGCGTAAACCAACCGGACCAGAGAAAGGACTTCCTACATCAGGAAGAATTTCTTCAACAGTCTCATTTGCGGCACTATATAAAAGCGGATACGGATGTCCCGCATTTGAAAGAGTCATCAGACAGCTTCCATCTTCATTTTCTTTTGTGCTCAAAAGAATACCGGTAAGGTAATTATCAATACCCTCTTTTGCAGTAATGAATCTGCTGTTAATAACACTCAGTGTATCTGCAAGATTTGCTCCAGACTCAAGAGATTCTCTATAAGTCTGCTGAATAATATTTTCCGCAAGCATTGTTACAAGGCTGGCTGCAACACCGTGACCCGAAGCATCAAAAAGAGAAATACCGTTGAGCACAGGTCCTTCATGATAGAAATTGAAAAGGTCTCCAGAAACGATTGAACGAGGCTTATAGATAACAGAGAAATCCCAGTTATTAAGCTCATGATCTGGAGCATGGAAGAACTTCTTCTGAACAATTGCTGCCATCTCCATATCCTGCTGGGCAGCCTTCTGATCATTTTCAAGCTTTTTATTTACATCAACAAGTTTTTCTGTCTGAGTTTGAATTTCAAACTCGAGCTTTTTATTAAGATATTCAAGACGTCCTGCAATGCCGTTGTATTTTACACTGAAGTAGACGAACAGAATGATAATAAAGAGCATCCATCCGATTGCAGAGTAATACATGTGCTTAATATCCATTGCAAAAGTCTTAAGCGCAAAGTCTATGAAGATTGTTACAAGGAGTGGAAGCAAAGACAAACCAAGGAAGCGAGCTTCTTTCCAAACCGGAGACTTTTTTCTGCAGTGAATAGCAGTAATCACAATTGGAGAAATAAAGTTATAAGCGGCAATTACCAGTACCGGGTAAGTAAGTCTCATAAGTGTATGATAGTCCGGAGCAAGAATTACTACCGCAGAGTTTACAATAAAGGTTGCCGCACGGATAATTGTATCAATAAGATTTGCCTTAACATGCAGATAGTCCAGAACAAACAGCGCAAACTCTGCCTCGAGTGCAAAGAAACAGATACATTTTGCAAACTTAAAGAACAATACGAATGGGAAACCGCCGTGGAAACCAACCCACGGAACATCATTTACAAAGAAGTTTGAGAAGAAGATGATGGAAAGAATATTAAGAACAGCAAAACGCAGATAGCTTCTTTCGCGCTTAAATGCAAAGTAAAGCATGAGGAAGAAGATTCCACAGATAAGCATACCACCTTCAAAGAAGACGTAAACACGGGTACGATAGAAGGTCTGATTATCAGAAGTCTTCCAGCAATCCTGGCGTTTTCCAACGAACACGCCGTCTGTAATAGAAGCCGCACCGAGTGCAAAAATCTTAATGTGAATTACGTTTACCCCATCCTGATTCAAGAAGGATTCCGGGAAATCAAAAAGATGAGCACCATAACCAGCTTCCTGAATTCCAGGACTGTCCGGACCTTCGCCCATTACACCATAATCATCTATATAATAACCATTAAGATAAAGCTCTTCTGCAAAGTGAAGATATGGAACAACCATTGAAAGGTCATCATTTTTAAGTTCTTCCGGTAAGGTAAACTCAGCCTTTACCCACACGTAGTCTCCATGAGTACCGGCTACCTGCGAAATATTTTTATAGCCCATGCGCTCAAGCTTTTTATAAGGAAGATTCTGTGCGTCTTCTATAGTATCTTCATAATTTCCGGGAGCCCAGCTGAAATAATCATCTATATAAAGTCGGGGTTCATTATCCGGATTATCGTTACAGGATGTCAGAGAAAAACAAATTAAAATAGTTATGGCTGCAGAAACTGCAGCGATGATGCGTCTGAGACTTCTTTTCATGATACTATTTATTGTATCAGATTATAGAGAATAAGCAAGAAAAGACTATTTAAAACCGAAATCTGTCACTCAGGCAAAAGTTGAAGCAACATCCTTCAAAAGATCAATAATCTTGAGCTGCTGTGGACAATGTCCCTGACAGTTTCCGCATTCTACACATTCTGCAGGATTTCCTGTCTTTTTAAGCTCTTCATTGTAGTGCCACTTGTAAGAAGCAACACCGTAGCGCTTACTTTCGTTGTAAAGCTCGAACATACGCGGAATATTAATCTTCATAGGACAACCACCGTTTGTTTCATCAACACAATAGCGGCAGGCTGTACAAGGAATTGCAATTGTAGATTTAATGAGTTCGGTAGCCTTCTTTACGCATTCCTGTTCTTCTGCATTAAATGGAACAAAGTCTTTCATATAAGACATATTGTCTTTAAGCTGTTCCATATTGCTCATACCACTGAGAACAACAAGAATATTATCCATGCTTGCACAATAGCGTACAGCCCAGCTTGCCATACTTGCTTTTGGATCATAGTCTGTAAAGATTTTCTTTGCATCGTCCATGATGTTTGCAAGGCTTCCACCCTTAATTGGTTCCATAATAGAAACCGGGATTCCGTAGCGCTTACAGATTTCATAGCACTTGCGACTCTGAACATTGTCGCTTTCCCAGTCGATATAGTTAATCTGGAGCTGAACAAGTTCTACTTCAGGATGTTTAGAGAGCATCATTTCAAGGGCATCTGCACTGTCGTGAAAAGAGAAACCAGGATGCTTAATCTTTCCTTCTGCCTTCATTTTCTGCATCCATTCAAAAGCACCAAGCTTTTCTGCAGTTTCAAAAACATCACGGTTTAAGGCATGAAGGAAGTAATAATCAAAATATTCTACGCCGCATTTTTTAAGCTGTTCATCAAAGGTTTTCTGAAGGTCTGCAGGATCTGTTTTACCCCACAAAGGCATTTTAGAAGTAACCTGGAATTTTTCACGAGGATAGCGTTTTGCAACGAGCTCACCGAAGACTCTTTCTGAGAATCCGCCATGATATACCCAGGCTGTATCAAAATATGAAAAACCTTCTGCCATATAGGCATCAATCATTTCACGTGTTTTTTCAAGGTCAATATTTCCCCAGGTTTTATCTTCCGAGTAAGGAAGTCTCATTAATCCAAAGCCGAGTTTTTTCATAGCGGTTTTCTCCTTTCGTAATTTTAATCATTATAACCTAAAAATCTCAATCTATGTTGTAAAAATCGAGGCTTAAATTGTAAAAAAAATCTTCGGTTAAAATAACCATGGTTATTTTTCCGCTCAATATAGGAATTTGCCCCTATGGTGAATAAAAAAATCCGGGGCTATCATAAAACTCTAATTTATGAATTTTTCACAAATTGTTGTGAGGTATGCACAGTGTTTTTTTGTTGTGTTTTTGTAAATTAGAGTTATAATAGAGTTAAAAGTATTTAAGGTTAAAGTTATGAAAGTACAAGATAAGGTTATTAGCGAGGAAGACATCTCAACCATAAAGGAAGCCGTGCAAAAACGGAAGCCTGTAGATTTCTTTTGCTATACACTAACCCCAGAACAAAAAGACAGATTCCTCTCAGTACTCCGTATATTTCTGGATGAATGTAACCAGTCTTATCTTTTTAATTATCTTTCATACTGTCTGTTCGAACTTCTTGATAACGCAAGTAAAGCAAACGCAAAACGCATTTATTTTAGAGAACATAATCTGAATATTAATGATGAAAATGACTATAAAAATGGTATGAAGGATTTTAAGGAAACCCTTAACGAAAACACCCTTCACTATCAGGAAGAGCTTGAAGAAGGACACCTTCAGGTTCACATGCAGCTTTCAACTGATGATGTTATTTCCATCACTGTATCAAACAATACAAAAATTACAGACCACGAATACCTTCGCATTAAAGATAAAATCGAAAAGACAAAGGTTTACAACACCATGGCCGATGCCATTAACGATATTGACCAGACAGAAGGTTCAGGACTTGGAATTATTACTGTATTGATTATGCTTAAGAAACTTGGTCTTGCTTCTGATCATCTGAAATTCAAAACTACAGACACAGAAACCATTGCATCTATTGAGATTCCTAAAGACACAATGGAAGAAATTTAAGGTCCCTTCGACTCCGCTCAGGGACCGCGTTACGCACTCAGGGAGTGCGATTTTATTTCATCAATTGGGCGAGCGTTACGCTGTCTAAATATCCCTCTACAAGTTCATCGAGTTTTGTCCACATTGGAAGTGTTCTGCATTCTGCTTTGCGAGGACACTCTTCTGCACCCTTTTCAAGACATGCAACCGGAGAAAGGCTTCCTTCTGTAAGACGGAGAATGTCACCAACTTTATATTCTTCCGGCTTTTTATTAAGACGATATCCACCACCCTTTCCATGAACGGCATCAACAAATCCATTCTTAGAAAGAAGTGTCATAATTGCTTCGATATATTTCTGGGAAATCTGCTGGCGTTCAGCAATCTCCTTAAGAGGTACTCTGTCTTGTGTATTTTGTTCTGCTAAATCTATCATTACGCGGAGCGCATAGCGTCCCTTTGTGGAAACGATCATTTTATCCTACCATCCTTGTATATAAGTAGATTATAGCACAAAACGATAGAGCATGCTAGGGCGTCCGCCGGTTTCGTAATTGATTTCGCCATTAACTTCGCCCTTTTCCACAAGATAGCTCATGTAATGACGAACTGTAACAGAGGAAAGTCCTACATCTTCGGAAATCTGATCACCGGAAACCCAGCCTTTTTTTTCTTTGAGATAATCTGTAAGCAGGTCCAGAGTTTTTTTCTGAATTCCTTTAGGAAGCTCATTGTTCTGTAAATGAAGCTGGCCGCTGTTCGAAATAAGACTGTCTACATAATTCTGGTCTATAGTCTGCTGGGCACCCCGGAAAGCCTGGTCATTGGCAATAAATTTTTCCAGCGCAACCTGAAAGCGTTCATAAGCAAAAGGCTTAATCAAAAAATCAATTACTCCAAGATGCATTGTTTCTTCGAGGGTAGCAGGATCATTTGCGGCAGTTACCATAATAACTTCGCAGTCCAGCTTTTTTTCGCGGATTTTCTTGAGGGTTTCAACACCGTTCATAAGCGGCATAAAAACGTCCATAATTACAAGATCAATTGAAGAGTCTTTCGAGTCTGCGCCGTTTGTCTCTTCAAGATATTCAAGAGCTTCCTGTCCGTTTCGGCAGGTTTTCTGTACACAGAAGTTTTTGTTTTTGCATACATACTGCTCGTTGATCATTGCAACCATCGGGTCGTCTTCTACAATCAGAACCTTATACATAACTACCCTTTAATTCTACCATAAAAGATGTACCAATGTCTTTCTCAGACTCGAAACTGATTGTTCCGCCAAGACTTTCTACCAGCTGCTTTGTGTGGTACATTCCTACGCCACGGCCAGTTCCCTTTGTGGAAAAGCCTTTTTCAAAAATGCGATTGCGGATTTCTTCGGGAATTCCGCAGCCGGTATCACGCACGGTAATAAGAAGCTCGCCGGGCTTTGTAAAAACACCGAACTCAAGTTCACGCTGGCGGCTCATATCAGAAAGCTGCATATTCATTGCATCCAGAGCGTTGTCTATAAGGTTTCCGGCAATTGTTACAAGAGCTTCGGAAGGTACTGCAACCTCTGAACTCTTAAAGCGGATTCCTTCCTTCAAAACAAAACGTACGTTGCATTCAGAAGCACGGGCAATTTTTCCAATAAGAAGAGCCGCAAAAGAAGAATTATCAACAGCATTCATTACAGTACTCAAAGTCTGGCGCTGGATGATGGAAATATTTTCGATATAAGAAACCGCTTTATCATATTCGCCAATCTGAATCAGACCAAGAATTACATGAAGCTTATTTGTAAAGTCATGATTGTTTGCACGCATTGAATCAACAAGATACTTTGTGCCCGAAAGCTCTTCCATAAGTTTTGTGTATTCGGTGCGGTCGTGGAGCAGGGCTACGGCTCCGCTGATGATTCCATTTTCGCGGACAGGAACGCAGTCGATTAAGAGGGCGGTCTCGTTTTCGGTTTCTTCCTGAATTCCGAATTCGGCGTTGCCGGTTTTTAAGACCTCGGAGAGGTATTTTTCTGCAAAAACGCTTTTCTTTATCTGACTGATTTTTTCGTCTGACTGGCAGCCAAGCATTTTGTCTGCGGCTTTGTTGGAGAACTGTACATTGTTTTCGCTGTCTACGGCGATAATACCGTCGTAGGTTGATTCCAGAATGTTTTCGCGAATGCGGAACATTGAAGAGAAAGTGTCCGGCTCGTAACCCATCAGGCGGCGTTTAAGCTTGCGTGAAAAGGCCCGGCAGATTGCAATTTCAATTATGATTGCCGCAACTGTTACACTGAGGAAAAGCAGAAGAATCTTATAAGTAAAGGAACGGATAGAGGTCTTGAGCATGATGGCCATAATAAAGCCAATGTAGTTTCCGTCTTTATCATAAATGGCGGAATAAGTACGGCGCTGAGGGCCTGAAGGACCAATATCGCTTTCTGTATAAAATCCATTTGTGTGGCGGGCAAAATCCGGATGGGTTCCGTCGTATTCAGTTCCAATAAGATTATGGTTTGTGTGGTAAACGCGCATGTTATTTGTGTCTACAATGGAGATAACGTCTACATCCGCCAGCTCCGCTGCAATCCCGTCCATGCATATACAAAGGTCGCGGCGGGGCGCTTCCCTCATAAAACCATAAATCCTGGTAATC
>JAEEGJ010024052.1_pt1 | contig 12682 bp, 9 predicted proteins | sample 8958761 | NCBI WGS metagenome assembly JAEEGJ01 (sample SAMN16246546, study PRJNA631951) | gut metagenome | biome: gut microbiome; feature: rumen; material: RS-attached | host: Bos | place: Iran: Karaj | collected 2018-10 | reverse complement strand
AGGAGAACATCGAGGTCTTCGACTTCGAGCTGAGCGACGAAGAGATGCAGCAGATGCGCGCTCTCGACAAGGAGGCACGTTATTTCAATATGCCCTACGAGGACCAAAAGCGCTGGTTCATGCAGTGGAATCCCACGGACTGATATTCACCATCAGATAACTTCCCTCAACTTTCGCACTTGCGAAAGTTGAGGGAAGTTATCGGGAGTTAGTGCCTTTGGGCGCTAACTCCCTTCATTTTCATCAAGTCAAGCGAATGCGAAACTTGAGTAAACGCATAAAATAGGGTTGATGGCAGCGGTTTTCGGGTTGTCAGGTTCGGCAATTCGATTACCTGCAAAAGATTTTACGTGCTGTTCCGTCTGCGTTTTTGATGATATTGAAGCCTTTCCGATTTGTTTGCAATAACGTCCCATTCGGCGAATAACGGAGGTGGATTTGCGATTCATTTCTATCCATCATGATGGGGTCGATATCGCTCATATCTTCCTCCACGATGTTACTGAATATCTTGAAGGTATCATCTGTTTGGTAAGCTTGGCTTGTGCCTATGGGAACATGCAGCGTGCACCGAACGGTCCTCGAGCCACTGAACACGTTTCTCTCGCACGTGGGTGGAGTCTGACAGTCGCAATAGATATCTTTGAGAGCAGTGCATTCAGATATCGCGGATTCGCCAATACTTGTCAAAGTCGAGGGTATATATAATAATTCGAGTTTCGAACATTGGAACAAACTGAATTTTCCTAAGGACTGCACACCTTTGGGTAGGTAAAGTGTGGTGAATGGGCATTGCACGAATGCGTATTTTCCAATTTTTGTGATGCTCTTGGGCAATGTGATTGCCTTCAGACTGTGGCAATGATAAAAAAAGTGATCAGTAATCTCGGTCATATTATCTGGCAGGCTCACTTCTTCCAAATATTCGCATTTGGAAAAGATGTCTCTTCCAAAAAAGGTCACCGAGGAGGGGATAGCCACCCTTTCCAATCCCGAATACCAGAAAGCGTTATTATGTATCTCGTTAACGGTAGAGGGGATGGTGATTTCTTTCAGACTTTCACAACGAGTAAAAGCGTCTGTTGGGATGACTTTCAGCGATGCGGGGATGTTGATTGTCGCCAATTGCTTGCATGCGCTAAATGCTTGTTGACCTATTTCAGTAATGCTGTCGGGCAGGTGAAGTTCCTTCAGTGAGTTGCAACGATAGAATGCCCAGCCGTCAATCATTTTTGTGCTTTTTGGTAAATTGATGTCACTCAGCACTTCGCATAATTCAAAGGCTCCAGGGCCGATGACTTCGGTGCCTTCGTTCAGCTTCACTTTTTGCAAACTACCACAACGGTAAAACGCACGATTGCCGATTTCTTTCACACCTCCCGGTATTTCGATTTCCTTCAGTATGAAATTTTCTTGGAAGGCACCAGGATGCAACTCCTTGAGAACGGGTGACAACCTCACGGTCTCAATACTGTCGCATCTTGCGAAGGCATTGGTCTCGATCACCGTCACTTCATCAGGGATATACAATTCTTTCAGACACATGCATCGTTCGAATGCTAATTCGCCAATGTATTTTAATGACGCAGGGAGCTTTACATACTGCAGAAACCAGCACATTTGGAAAGCGCAACGGCCTATGCTGTCGATGCCATTGGGCATGATGCATTCTAAAAGGTTGTTGCATCCACCAAAGACGTTTTCGTCAATCTTCTTCGTATCTTCAGGTAATGCGATGGCCACTAATCCGTAGCACCATGCGAACATCTCGCGTCCGATGACGCCCGCTTCTGTTTTATTTCTTAAGACGCCATAAGGTTCGCCACCCTCCACGATATGAGCCTGACTTAAATCAAGAATTCTGAGGTTGCAATCCACGAATTTGCCGTTGCTGAATCCTAACATCGTTTGCAAGGTGGTGATGTCAGTAGCGTTGAGATTTCCCATGACCCTTAATGCTACGATGCTGTCCTTGTCGTCTCCGAGTGTCGTTTCCAGTTTTCCTGCCTCAGGTGTCGTAACCTCATAGAAAGTGATTTGCGCACACAGATGCTGCATCAGCAACATCAGGAGCGTCATTAAACCGATACGTCTAAAGTTATGAATAATTTTCATTGAGATTCAAATTATATAGTTTACCAACCATTTGCAAGTTCCCTGGCAGTTCGGCTTGGCTATTGATGCCAGAGTCGCAGCCATTCTCGTCTCTCTGGTAGTCATTATCCGCTTTTGTTTGCGATTCATACGAGATGTACGCTGCAAATATACGTTTTTTTAGGATTAAACAATCAAAATAGACCGATTTTTTCGTTTTTTTTCCTCATTTTTGAGTCCGGTATTTGTTTTTGCAAAATATGTAGCCATTCTATAGGAAGTAAATGCCAAACTATATTCATCGGCATTATGCAATATACAACCATGATAAAATGCGCCAACATACTTTCGCGATTGCTGCCGTGCTCATCGAAGTAGCTTAACTTATTCAAGTTTCGCAAATACTCAACTAGTTTGGGTTGTAAGGTTTTAAGGTCACGAGGTTATAAGGTGAAGAATCCTTCTTTACGTGGCAGCAGAGTGTATTAACTTTAAAACCCCTAAGCGAAGCGACCTAAAATCCTTATAACCAAAACGAAATTGGAGCTTGCGAAAGTTGATGGGAGTAAACTGAAGCTAGCGGGAGTAAATGGGAGTTAACGGACGCTTCTCTTGGACGTGACTTAAAGGGGACAACGTTTCTTGGGTCCCGAACTCAACAGGGACAGTAACGTCCGATAACTCCAGCGCCTTCAGGCGCTAACTCCTATTAACTCCGTGCCCTTTGGCGCTAACTCCCTTCATTTCCATCAAGTTAAGCGAATTCAAAACTTGAACTGACGTAGTGTCATTCATTCATGGATGATGACAGATAGAACTTGGGGGAAGAAGCGCACGTCTTTCGAGGTCGAAAGCCGGTACATTGCATTCACGCAATATCCGGCAGCAATCCATGACCCGACCGACAGCTGCGGGGGCGGCATGCTGCCAGACTCCTTCCCATATCGTTCGATGATGTGCTGAAGCCAGCTTTGTGGATTCTGCCAGAATGCACAATATTGGGTTACGTAGCGTGCCATTTTCAGTTCGAAACCGGATGGGTCGTCCGATAATGATGTGATCGGTTTGCTATTCGGGCTGACGATGGTGAGAAATCCTGCCCAACCGAAATTGTAGGGATGCAGGATGGGTATCCCCCTCGTGCGGCATTCTTCGTCGAAAGCGAATGGGATGTCGCTATTGAAGTCCAGTGCATTGATGGCTATGTCATGGCCATCGATGAACTGCGAGAGGTTTTCGTGCGTGATCATCACGTTGTGAAAGGTGATTTCTGCCTGAGGATTGATTGCCAACAAGCGTTTTGCCAAGGTTTCGGCCTTGTATTTCCCGATGTCGTTCTGGCAGTAGTTCTGGCGGTTAAGGTTGCTCTCCTCCACCACGTCGCCATCGACAATCGTCAATCGTTCGAATCCGAAACGGATGGCACATTCGGCGATGATGCTCCCGATGCCGGCACCTCCCAATAGGATTCGCTTTCGGCTGATGATGTCCTGCTCTTCAGGCGGGACGTACAGCCTGTTTCTACTGTATCTTTCTTTCATTGTTTGAAAAGTTTTATTCAACAAATGACGTTTTATATCTGTTATAATAATCTTGAAGGTCGCTTGCCCATGAATAAACTGGGGTGGTGAGTGAACCTAAATATTCGATAGGTTTGCCCAACGGATGAGTTTTGATGCTGAGGAGGTTCATGACTCGCATCAGATGGTTGTCCACTTCGGCAAGCATGATGGCATTTCCTGCCTCTACGATAGGGATGATGGCGAAATGCATCAATTGCTTGAATAGAATAATTGGGGATATACCGCAATAGGAATTCACTGCAAATCGCCCGACATGCCAAAACTGAACTTCCTCTGAAGATTCAATGACTTCCGCTGGGTTAATGTCGAAGATTTTCTGCATAGGCAACGTCGCTTTTCTGTTCCATCGGCATGTGCGGATGCTGCCAATTATCTGCCCCGATTGGCTTCGTGCCACGTAAGTCAGCGAATTATCACTGCAAATCATTCGTTCTTCATCGACCAGACTCGATGTTTCTTCGTCTATAGTGCCTGTGTTTGTTTCTGACGAATGATGAGAATAATTCTGCTCAACAACGAAATGAATAAGCTCATGCAGCTCTGTTGTCTGCAATCGGCTGATTGTATAGTTTGTTTCCATTTCGCTAAATGCATATTTGTAAGTTTAATATATGGACAACTTTTCCCAGTGTAGTATTAAACTTGTAGGGATTCGTCAGCCGGATAATCCAGCCAACGAATCCCTATTCAGTCAAAACCGAAGGCCGAATGTCGCGTAAAAGCCCTTAAAGGTTTTCAAATCTTCGTTTTTGAAATCGTGAACACGATATTCCACACCCACCAGAGGCACCAGTCTGCGACGAGCTCCATTGACATTTCCCCTCCAATAGATGCCGAGGCCATAACCCACATTCTTGTAGTCGGAGATGCCTATTGGTGCCGTAATGTTCGCCCTGATTTCATACACACCAAAATCGCTTGGATCTATAGGCAATGGTGCAAAGCCGATGCCGCCACCTAACCCGAAAGCATAGTTGTAGTCATGGGTCACACCATTCTTGGGGATGAAATATTGGCCAGTGCTCAATATTTGAGCGGAGAACCGTTGCGTGAATTGATAAATCGCGCCGATTGATACATCTGTCGCCATCGTGGAATGAGAGGGGGCGTACAGGCCGACCCCAGCCTCTATGTGCAGGTCTTTCAGTTTCTCACCAATTTCGTTACTCGTCTGGGCCGTTGCACTCATGAACATAAAGGAAACAAGAAGTGCGGCTAAATGAAATCTTTTCATAATCTTTGGTTTTAATTGTTTCTCTACTCATATCGCTTTTCGATTCCGCGCGGAATGAGAATCATTTCCGCTGCAAAGATAATGGGAATCTTTCACAATGGCACTACACTTTTGGGTAATTCGGCGAATGGGGAAGTAAGAATTACACAAAAGTGTAGTGAACGCAGCGCAGATTAAGGCGAACGGGGCGGATGGATGGCATTTGCGAATGGCATTTGATGGCATTACGGGGAACTCATTACTTAATAAACGAGATAAAAGTTGCAGCAAAAAGAGAAAATACCTATCTTTGCATGCAAATTCGAATTCTTCTTAGATACAGATTTTATGGAGGTAAACACATCCCGCTTTTTCATACCTGAGAATGCCGTCACCGAGACGGAGGGCCTGGACTATGGTGCGGCAGATCTGCTGATAAGGACTGCCGAAGCGCTGTCGCAGACCATCTACCAGAGCGTGTATATCATCGACTATTTCAAGCAGGGTTTCCTCTACGTTTCGGACAATCCGCTTTTCCTGTGCGGACATACCCGTGAGGAGGTGTTGGAGATGGGATATGATTTCTACATGCAGCATGTTCCAGCGGAGGAACTCGATATGTTGAGTGAGATCAATACTGCGGGATTCCGCTTCTTCAATGAGATACCGAAGGAGGAACGACTGGATTACAGCATCTCCTACGACTTCCATCTGCTGAGCGAGAGGCGGAAGCGTCTCATCAACCACCAGCTGACTCCGCTCATGCTCGCCACGGATGGTAGGGTCTGGTTGGCTGTATGTGTCGTTTCGTATTCCGCGCAGGGCAAGCCTGGGCAAATTGTGGTGAGTAAGAACAATACGAACATCTTCTGGCACTACTCGTTGGACGATCACCGATGGCATCAAGGGGAGCGCGTGTCACTGAGCGAAGAGGAAAAGGCCATTCTCCTCCTTTCGGCCCAAGGGCTGAAGATGGAGGAGATAGCCGGTCGTATCTTCAAGTCGGTCGATACGGTGAAATTCTACAAGCGGCGTCTCTTCGAGAAAATCGGAGCCAAGAACATCACCGAGGCGCTCTCCTTCGCCACAAACAATAGGCTGATTTAGCGCATTTTTCATGTTTGGTTTTGTTGAATTTCTTCGCGCGAGCTCGTGTATGTGACGCGAGCGAGCTTCACACGCGTACTCGCACACACGCCTCATACGCATGCTCGATACTATTTTAAAGAAAAAGGAATAAATAAAGATTTAAAGACACACTGTATATTAAAAGGGGGGGACACGCTCTTTTTGGAGCAAAAAGGAAATCCTGCGGTATAAATTCGGATATTTGTCGTTTGGGGTACACTAACGGCCGACAGAATGCTTGCCACGTTTGGAGAGAGTACTCTGACGGCCGTTAGAATATTTGCCACGATTGGAGAGAGCACTTTGTCGGCCGACAGAATACTTGTTCCAAAACGAGCATAACCTTTCCTGGCTAAGATTGATCATGCAACGATGGGCGAGAGTACTCTGTCGGCCGACACGATGCTTTCCTCGATGGGACGGAGTACTCTGTCGGCCGACAGAATACTTGTCCCAAGACGAGCATAACCTTTCCTGGCGCGAATTGGTTATGCGAAGATGGGAGAGAGTATTCCGACGGCCGACACGATGCTGGAAAAATTGGAGGAAGTACTCTAACGGCCGACAGAATGCTTGCACCAATTGGATGGAATACTCTGACGGCCGACAGAATGTTTGCTACAAAAAATATCCCTCAGCACTAAATAATAGCACTGAGGGACTGTCGTATAAGACGAAAGTGTTATCGAAATCTTGTTACTTCACCAGGATGAGCTTGCCATTCACTACGCAAAGGCCCTTGGCTGCAGTAAGCTTCTGGCCAGCGATGTTGTAGATGGCGCGATTGGCTACAGGTGCAGCCTCTATTTCGCTGATGGAAGTTTCGCCGCTGGTCACAAGCACCACTTTCGTAACCTTGGCATCGATTCCCTGGAGAACGAGACCGTAGTTGGTGAGCTCGTTAACCATTGTAGAGGTATAGGGGTCGAGGTTGTAGGGCTCAACTGTGATGTCGGTGTCGGTGATGGTTACCGTATAAGTGTCAGCTCCACGTACTTCGATGGTAGGAGCAATGGCACCCCAGCCATCAGCAAGCGACTTGACAAAGACCTGTCCACCCCATTCCCAGCTGACAGCCTCCACGGGTTCTGCCGTGATGAGGAGTTTGTCACCAGCCTTTGCGTCGATTTTGCCGATGCTGACCGAACCGCTCCAGCTCTCGTCGAAGGTATATTCGCCTTCCCAGAGGGTCTTCTCGGTTTGTGGTGCGATGTCGCCTACAAGGGTCACATGATCCACTGCACAATCGTTGTAGATGTTGATGGTGATGCCAACGTCGTGCCATTCGCCAGGAGTGGTGCCTGCTGTCTCCTTGATGGCAGCCACGGTGTACTCGTAGGTCCAGCTGCTGCCAGCCATGCCTGTCCACTGCACAATAGGGCTCCAATTATCGGAATTGGCAAATCCGCCGATGCCCCATCCTTCGCGGCTGTCGGCCGAATTGTTGACGATGTAGAAGCGTACGATGTCGGTGTCGGCAGCACCCAGGCCATCGATTTCGGAGATGAGGAGGGTGTGACCCTCGACAAGGGTGAGAGGAGTCTCGGTCTCAGCAAAGGCGAGGGCAGCGCCCAGGGCCAGTGCGGAAGTAAGTAGAATTTGTTTCATAAGCTTTAGAGTTTGAAGTTTGTGTATGACTGATAATGTTTTTCCATACTGAATTTGACGGCGCAAAGATAGTTTTTTTCCACAAATTCGCCAAATATTATTTCTGTTTTGGATAAGAAAAATCAAAAATCGGATAAATAATACATAAAACAGCCAACTTTTTCAGTCCATTTTTGTTTTTCTCAGTCAAATTTTGTATCTTTGCACCATAATTTCTAACACATATGAAACATATTTTTTCGCTTTTTGTTCTTTTCCTCTGTGGCTTTTCGTTGCATGCAGAGGAATTTACCCATCTGTCTGTTGATTTCCCCAAAGTGGCAGCCTATACCGATAACCTCGGCTATGGTTACGACTTGGGCACCTCGTGGGATGGCCGCTCGACGGCTCCTTTCTTTTTCAGCGTCAATGTGCCCGATGGCAACTATCGTGTTACAGTAACCATCGGCAGCAAGAAGCGCGCTGCCACTACAACCATCCGTTGCGAGAGCCGCCGCCTTTATGTCGAAAATCTTGCCACCAAAAAGGGTGAACTGGTGACGCGCACCTTTGTGGTCAACAAGCGCGATTCGCTCTTCACTGATGCCAAGGGAAAGACCGATAAGGTGAAACTGAAGCCCGGGGAAGGAGGCAAACTGCATTGGGACCGAAAGCTCACCTTCGAAATCAATGGCGATGCCCCTGCCATCCAAAGCATTTCTATCGAGCGCGACGAACAGATATCCACCCTATATCTCTTGGGCAACAGTACCGTGGTCGATCAGAGCAACGAGCCCTGGGCAAGCTGGGGACAGATGATTCCACGATTCCTCAATGAAGGTCTTGCTGTGGCCAATTATGCCGAAAGCGGATTGGCCGTAGCCACCTTGATTGGTCAGAATCGCTGGGCCAAGGTCCATAGCCTTCTTCGCGAAGGAGACTACGTGATACTCGAATTCGGCCACAACGACCAGAAGACCGACGACCGCCCCGGCAATGGCGCCTACTACGCCTTCAGCCATCAGGTGAAGATGATTCTCGACCAGTGTCGCCAGAAAGGAGCCACCCTCATCCTCTGCACGCCCACCATGCGCCGCAGTTTCAAGGACGGTGTGAACCAGAACACCCACAAGGACTATCCTGCCGCTATCCGCGACATTGCCGAGCGCGAAGGACTGCTCTGCATCGACCTGCAGAAGATGACGGGCAAGTTCTACGAGGCGATGGGCGAAGAGGAATCGAAACGTGCTTTCGTGCACTATCCTGCCGGCACCTGGCCCGGCCAGGAAAAGGCTTTAGCCGACAACACCCACTTCAACCCCTACGGAGCCTACGAGATTGCCAAGATGGTTGCCGCCGCTCTCGCACAATCCGAAATGCCCATCGGCACGTTTGTACTGTCCGAATTCAGCGAATTTGACCCCTCCCATCCCGACGACGTCGAGACCTTCCATTGGAACAACTGCCCCTTTGTCGATATGACCAAGCCAGACGGAAATTAACAAACAACACACACATTATGAAAAAATATATTTTCACTCTTGCCTTCCTTTCCCTCGTTTTTGCTGGCGCAGCCCAAGTCAAGGACGTCAACGGCATCAACGATACCACTGTCGATAACTACAAGCAGTCGGAGGATGCCGATTCGAAATATGCACGCCCCGTCCCCGGCTCCAGCCGCAAGGGCAACAATCCTGTGCTCTTCCTCGTCGGCAACAGTACGATGCGAACCGGCACCAAGGGCAATGGCAACAACGGCCAGTGGGGCTGGGGTGCCTTTGCCTATCAGTATTTCGACGAAGAGCGTATTACCGTCGAGAACCATGCCCTCGGCGGCACGTCGAGCCGCACGTTCTACAACCAGCTTTGGCCCGATGTGCTCAAGGGTGTGCAGGCCGGTGACTACGTGCTCATCGAACTGGGACATAACGACAATGGCCCCCTTGACACCTGGACTGCACGAAACAGCATTGCCGGCATCGACCCCGACACCTGCGTCACGGTGACGCTCCACGATTGTCGTTCGAAAGACTGGAACGGACGCGTCGAGACAGTCTATAGCTACGGACAGTATATGCGCATGTTCATCAACGACGTGCGTGCCAAGGGGGCCTATCCGCTCATCGCTTCACTCACCCCCCGCAACTCTTGGGACAACGAAACCACCATCACCCGCAAGTGGAACACATTCACCCCGTGGGGCAAGGCAGTCGCCGAAGAGATGAATGTGCCGTGGATAGACCTCGAAGGCGTCAGCGTCTCGCGTCTCGAGAAGTTCGGACATTGGAAGACCGAGTACATGTTCTACTATGTCGATAAGATCCACACTTCGCGCTTCGGAGCCGAGAACAATGCTTACAGCGCAGCCCTTGCCATCCAGCAATGCGAGAACTGTCCGCTCAAGGATTATCTCAAGGACTTGACGCCTATTCATGTCGATGTGAATCGTACGTCAGGCAAGACTGTTGTTTGGCTCTGCGGCGACTCCACCTGCAAGAACTCCGACAACGATCCCAATGGCATGTGGGGCTGGGGCAGCCAGGCCTACACCGTCTTCGACACAGCCACCGTTATCTTCCAGAACGAAGCCATGGCAGGCCGTTCGTGCCGCACATACCTCAACGAACGCCGCTGGGAGAAGGTCTATAACTCGCTGCAGCCGGGCGACATCGTCTTCCTGCAATTTGGTCACAACGATGTGGGCGACATCGAGAAGGGCAAGGCGCGTGGCGAAATAGCCTTGGGCACTGATTCGACCAAGGTCTTCAAGCTCGAAGCCACAGGTGAATACGAGGCCGTCTATAGCTTCGGCTGGTATCTGAAGAAGATGATTGGCGATGCGCGCGAAAAGGGAGCCATCCCCATTCTGCTTAGTCTTACGCCCCGCAACGAGTGGCCTGGCGGCAAGATTGAGCGCCGTAACGACAGTTATGGCAAGTGGTATCGCGAAGTCATTGAAGCCACCGGTGTGCCTTTCATCGACGTACACAACATCACAGCCGACTATCTCGACAGCATTGGCCAGGAAGCCGCTAAGGCTTACTACAACCACGACCACACGCACACCAGCCTCCTCGGTGCACAGCAGAATGCCAAGAGCGTTGCCCAGGGCATGCGCTCGCTTGGCTATGATCGATTGCTGAAGTAATTTTTTGTTTTTTAGCCGATATGCTGGCATTTCGGTATTTCGTTATCTCGGTATACCGTAATTCCGTTATTCCGATATACCGAGATAATGGCATAACGAAAACTTATCCCTCTCCAAAACAATGACCTCACCCAAATACCTTCTTTCCGCCGGCGGCTGCCTCATGGGAGCTGTTGCTTCGCTCACTAGTTGCAGCAGTCAGAAACCCAAGGAAGATGTGCCCGCTCATCCCAACATCATCTATATCCTGGCCGACGACCTCGGCATCGGTGACATCCAGCCTTATGGACAAAAACTGATTCAGACCCCCAATCTCAACCGATTGCAGGAGCAAGGCTTACGCTTTACACAGGCTTATGCTGGAACAGCTGTATCAGCACCTTCGCGCTGTTCGCTGATGACCGGTCTGCATACGGGCCATGCTTTCGTGCGCGGCAACAAGGGCGTGGATCCTGAAGGTCAGGTGGCGATGCCCGAAGGAACGTTCACCATGGCCACGATGCTAAAGGAGCAGGGCTATGCCACGGGATGCTTCGGCAAGTGGGGACTGGGTTTCCCTGGTTCGGTTTCCGACCCGACGAAGGTGGGCTTCGACCAGTTCTTCGGCTACAACTGCCAGACATTGGCCCACGACTATTACCCCGACCATCTGTGGAACAATGAAGCGCGTATCGACCTCCCGCAGAACTACGAGCAGCGCGAGGTTACTTATTCGGCCGACACCATCCATCAGCAGGCACTCCAGTTCATTCGCCAGCATGCCGACCAGCCTTTCTTCACCTTCCTCAGCTATACGCTGCCTCATGCCGAGCTCATCCTGCCGCACGATAGCGTCTATGACATGTACTGCCGCCTGATTCCCGAAGCCGACGAAGTGCCTTTCGCCCCCAAAGACCCCAATCGTCGCGGTGCTTACGGTGCCACGGCGCGACCCTTGGCATCATTCGCGTCGATGGTGACGCGCTTCGACCGCTATGTGGGCGATGTGATGCAGCTGCTCGACTCGTTGGGTATCGCCGACAACACGGTGCTCATCTTCACTTCTGACAACGGTCCGCATCGCGAAGGCGGTGCCAATCCCGACTATTTCGACAGCTACGGACCCTATCGCGGCATCAAGCGCGACCTCTATGAAGGCGGCATCCGCATGCCCTTCCTGATTCGCTGGCCTGGCCACATCAAGGCTGCGGGTACCGACTGCGACCACATCATCGCTTTCTGGGACATGCTGCCCACCTTTGCTGAATTGGCAGGTTATGAGAAACCACTCCAGACCGATGGCATTTCGTTCGTGCCGACGCTCTTAGGTCAGGAAGGGCAGCAGCGCCACGAGAGCCTCTATTGGGAGTTCCACGAGCAGAACGGAAAGCAGGCTGTGCGTCGTGGCCAATGGAAGGGCGTGCGCCTCCAGGTGGGCACCGACCAGCCCGTCTTCGAACTCTATGACCTTAGCAACGACATCCACGAGGACCACAATGTAGCCGCCGAACATCCCGACATCGCGGCTGAGCTCAACGCCATCATCGACAGCTGCCACGTCGAGTCGGAACTATTTGACTTCGGACGCGAGAAAACCTCGAAAGGCATCACACACTAAATACTTCATCTCATGCAACGCACACTATCCTCTTTGTTTGTCCTTCTGGTTTCGTGTTCACTTCTTGCTGCCCCCGTCACGATAACCAAGAAGGGCACGCAGCAGCGTTTCCCCGACGGGACGGTCATCGAACCATGGTTCCTCGATGCGACTGCACCTGTGCTATCAGATCTCGGCACGGCTTACCGTCTGGATGACTATGGAATCATCAGTTCGCCCTATCAGGTGCAGACCGAGGCCATCCAGCAGCTCATCGACCGTGCAGCTGCCGATGGGGGAGGTGTGATTGTAGTGCCCGAAGGAATATACAAGAGCGGTGCACTTCATTTCCG
>JAEEGJ010024051.1_pt1 | contig 12682 bp, 10 predicted proteins | sample 8958761 | NCBI WGS metagenome assembly JAEEGJ01 (sample SAMN16246546, study PRJNA631951) | gut metagenome | biome: gut microbiome; feature: rumen; material: RS-attached | host: Bos | place: Iran: Karaj | collected 2018-10 | reverse complement strand
ACGAATCCTTGGGATAGAGGTCGAGGGCATTCAGCACGTCGTAGATGCGGTCAACACCAAACGAAATGCCAACACCCGACAGGCCTGGCATACCGAAAATACCTGTCAGGTTGTCGTAGCGACCTCCACCACTGATGCTACCCATGGGAGTGTCCAGAGCCTTGACCTCGAAAATGGCACCCGTATAATAACTGAGTCCGCGAGCCAAGGTGAGGTCGAGCTGGAGCTCGTTATTAAGTGAAGAGTGATTGCGTGCCACACTCCTACCTTTAGGTGGGAGAAGAGTGAAGAGTGAAGAATGCGAAGCCACACTTCGATCTTCAGTCGAAGAATTTGCTTCCGCACTACCATTCAACATATTCAGGATATAACGAAGCTCCTCGACGCCCTTCAGGCCTATCTCGCTGTCTTTCAAGACTTCAGCGATAGTGTTCAACTTTTCCTCATTGGTACCTTCAAGCATGATGATAGGCTGCAGCTTCTGAATCTGCTCGTCGCTCAGACCGTCCTCACGCAACTCAGCATTCACATTATCAATACCAATCTTGTCAAGCTTATCAATAGCCACCGTGATATCCACAATCTTATCAGCAGCGCCAATCACCTCGGCAATGCCCGTCAATATCTTGCGGTTGTTAATCTTAATCTGTACACGAACACCGAAACGAGTGAATACCGTATCGACAATCTGCATCAGTTCAACCTCGTTGAGCAGCGAGTCGGAACCCACCACATCGCCATCAAACTGATAGAATTCACGATAGCGTCCCTTCTGCGGACGGTCGGCACGCCAGACGGGCTGCACCTGATAGCGTTTGAATGGCAACTGCAGTTCCTCGCGATGCATCACCACATAGCGGGCGAAGGGCACGGTGAGGTCGTAGCGAAGACCTTTCTCGCAAATCTTCGATGCCAGACGCAGCGTGTTACGTTCCTTGAGCTCCTCATCGTCAATCTTCGAGAGATAATCGCCAGAGTTCAGAATCTTGAACAGCAGTTTGTCACCCTCCTCGCCATACTTGCCCATCAGCGTGGCCAATGTCTCCTGTGCAGGCGTCTCAATCTGTTGAAAACCATAGAGTTCATAGACACTGCGGATGGTGTTGAAGATATAGTTACGCTTGGCCATCTCAACAGGGCCAAAGTCGCGCGTTCCTTTGGGAATACTGGGTTTCATAATTACATTAAACATTAAACATTAAACATTAAACATTATTTTTCTTCGTCGAATTTATGATATTAACCAATGTACCAATTATTTTACTAATATCTTCAATGATTGAATCATAATGTACCTTTTCTATATATTCTGTTTCAACGAGTAGGTCTAACCAATATTTAGTTTCATTAGCTTCTTTAAGTGCTATGCTCATTTTGCTGACAAAATCCAATCGGCTTTGTGCGAAAACGCTTTCACTAATATTCGCCCCAATGCTCGTACCGCTGCGTAACACCTGCTTTGCCATCACATATTCTTTCTTTTCTTCTAAAAGATACTTATATAGTTTTATTATACGAATAGCAAAAGCTTTAGCATCAACAACTATCTGATTGTCAACCTTCATAATGTTTAATGATAATGTCTAATACTCTATCTTAATTTATATACTACTTCTGAGCGAAGCGAATTTAATGTTTAATTTTTAATCTTTAATGTCTCACGATTGTTTGAGCACGGTCAGGACCAATGCTGATAATCTTGATAGGTGTCTCGAGTTCCTTCTCCAGGAAAGCGATATAATCCTTGAACTGTTTGGGGAACTGGTCTTCGCTCGTGAACTTCGTCATATCAGTCTGCCAGCCGGGCAGTTCCTCGTAAACGGGTTCAATACCCTTCTCGATGTCGTAGGGGAAGTCGCGTGTCTCGACACCATTGACCTTGTAAGCCGTGCAAGCCTTGATGGTGGGGAAGTCGTCGAGCACGTCGCTCTTCATCATGATGAGCTGTGTAACCCCGTTGACCATAATAGAATAGCGAAGGGCTACAAGGTCAATCCAGCCGCAACGACGTTCACGACCCGTCACAGCGCCATACTCATGACCCAAGTCGCGAATCTTCTTGCCTGTCTCGTCGAATAACTCCGTGGGGAAAGGACCTGCGCCGACTCGCGTGCAGTAAGCCTTCATAATGCCAAATACCTCGCCTATCTTGTTAGGACCGATACCCAAACCTGTGCAGGCACCAGCACAAATAGTGTTCGATGATGTTACGAACGGATAGCTGCCAAAGTCAACATCGAGCATCGTACCTTGAGCACCCTCACAGAGAATGCTCTTGCCAGAACGCAGCACCTGATTAATCTCGTGCTCGCTGTCAACCAAGTGGAACTGACGCAGATACTCAATACCTTCCAGCCACTTCTTCTCTACTTCGTCGATGTTGTATTCAAAGTTCAGCGATTTCAGAATAGCCTCATGGCGAGCCTTGTGGGCAGCATACTTCTCCTCGAAGTTGTCGAGGATATCGCCCACGCGCAGACCATTACGCGATACCTTATCTGTATATGTCGGACCAATACCCTTACCTGTCGTTCCTACCTTATTCTTACCCTTTTGGGCTTCGTAGGCTGCGTCGAGCACACGGTGAGTAGGCATGATGAGGTGAGCTTTCTTTGAAATATGCAGGCGCTCCTTCAGTGCATGGCCACTGGCTTCCAGTGCCTTAGCCTCGTCCATGAACAGGTCGGGAGCCAGCACCACGCCATTACCGATGATGTTGACCTTGCCACCCTGGAAAATACCTGACGGAATGGAACGCAACACGTACTTCTGGCCCTCGAACTCCAAAGTATGGCCCGCATTGGGACCACCCTGGAAACGGGCTATCACATCATACTGAGGGGTCAACACATCGACCACCTTACCTTTACCTTCGTCGCCCCACTGGAGACCGAGCAGGACATCAACTTTTCCTTGATTCATTGTTGCTTATTATTATTCTTTAATTCTAGTTTTCTTTGTTGTCGAGTGATTTTAGCCTGACAAGTACTGCACACGCCATAGACATAGAGGCTGAAGCCATCCTTGCGAAAACGCTTGGATCGTACACCATTGATAGCTCGCGTAATGGCAATCGACTTAAACTCAGTTACCTTTCCACAGATGGTACACACCTGATGGCAGTGACTATTGTTATCATAGCAGGCCTCATAGCGCGTAGTCCCCTGAAAACGGTGGCGAATCACCAACCGCATTTCCATAAAGAGCTTCAACGTATTATACAATGTGGCCCGACTGACGGGGAAACGCAATTCCCCGTTCAACTTCTCGCCCAACTCCTCAAGCGTGAAATGTCCTACCATACTATAGACAGCATCCAGAATAGCATAACGCTCAGGAGTCTTGCGATGATTGTTCAATTCCAAATAGCTCGTCAGTATGTTTCTGACTGTCGCCTTATCGCTTTCTCTCATTTTATGTGGTTAAATTGGTTAAAAACCGCACAAAATTACTACTTTTTCTTCAGAATAAGGCAAGATTTATTTAAAAAAATTCTAAATTGATGGATTTCATAGCACTTTTTGCCATTCGCTCGTACACAAGTCCCAATTCTGCAAAGTGTACCATACTTTGCATAGCAGCTTTGCGCACAGACATATAAGGTCCTTGAAGTGCAGAAAGTGCTTGATCAATATATTCATTGATGCCTCGCTCGTTGGGTTCCTGGCCGTTCATAAACAATCGCGACAGGATATGAAAGCCACACAGCTGATAATACTCCTGGTCGCTGGCTATCCACTGGTAAGCTTTTTCTGGCGCGTATGGCAGGTATTGCCACAGATTGAACGCAGCCTGTTCGGCAATCTCCTGGGAAGGTATCTGCTCCATCCAAATATCGCACACTTCAGGCAACATCCGCTCAGGTGGCATCAGCATCGTAGCCAATATCTTACACTCGCGGATGTTCTCTTTCCACAGTGCTATAGCGAGGTCGTATACATTAAACATTAAACATGAAACATTAAACATTGCCTTGATTTCCTCGGCTTTAGCTTTCAGACGAGGCAGGGTAGCACCCCAATTGAGGTGATAATTCAAGCCCTTGTCGCGCATCGACTGGGCCACCGAACCATCCATCATCTGGCGGAACGACTGCTTGATTTCCTTGATAACATCATGAATATCCATATCCTGAGCGAAGCGAATTTAATGTTTAATGTTTAATGCTTAATATTACAACGTTCCGTATTCTTGTCCATAGCGCAGCATCTGTTGGACATACCCTTCCGAATAGTCAACTTGAATATCACAGATATCCCCATTCTTATCATAAACAGGCAAGAGTCGGGGATTAATGAAACCTTTGTATGGTGCCAGATTCAGTTTCTCATAACGAGCCAACACCTCTTGATGCAGGTCGGCATCGACTTTGATTGCATAACGCTCAACCAACTGTCGGGCAGCCTCGTAATCCCCTTCACTCTTAATACGTTGAATCTCGGCAAGCAAACGCGCAAAAAGACCTCGTAAAGCCTCGTAATCACTAATTTTCACGAAAGTCTTCCCTTCGCGTTTTTCCAATGTTATGACGCCCCCACCTTGTTCATAGCACCAATGAGCTATCAATGCGCGATTACGCATGTGAGCCTCCTCTATCTGCCGACCAGGCTCTATGCGAATCAGCTGGGTCATCAGTCCATTCATGATGTAGCTGTAATACTGCGACTTATATGCCTCTGCATCAGGTACGAGACCAAGGTCAACCAGCTTCTGATCAGCAATATAATAGAGTCCGAAAAGGTCGGCTCGTGCTTCCTCGATAGTGTTTCCATACGCCTTCAACGCATCTGGATCAGTACCTGGCAACAGTTGTCCGCTACCGTGTCCCAGACATTCGTGAAGGTCGGTATGCAGGTCGTCACACACATCACCATATTTATATATAAGGGCTAACGTAGCTTCATCGATGACAAATTCCTCTTTAAAACCGCTGCCATGAGCCGCCTTGTTGTAGGCATCAGCAATGTTTGAAATGGTAATACTCTTGGAACCATGCTCTGCACGAATCCAGTCTGCATTAGGCAGATTGATACCGATGGCCGTCGAGGGATATTCATCGCCACCCAGCATAGCCGCACAAATGGCATTAGCAGTTACCCCCTTAACATGTGGCTTACGAAAACGCGGATCAACAGGTGAATGATCTTCAAACCACTGGGCATTCTGGCTGATGGTCTGCGTGCGCTTCGTTGCCTCCAGGTCCTTATACTCTACAATACCTTCCCACGAGCCTTTCAGACCTAACGGGTCACCATAAACCTCAATGAACCCATTCACGAAGTCTATCCTACCCTCATGTTCCCCAACCCACTCTATGCAGTAGTCGTTGAACACGCGCAGGTCGCCAGTCTTATAATAGTCGATGAGCAGTGCTATCACACGGGCCTGCTTCTCGTTTTCTGCTACACCTTTAGCCTTCTCAAGCCAATAGACGATAGGACGGATGGCATTAGCATAACGTCCCTCTGCCGACCACACCACCTCGTGAATACCGGCATCGTCCTTGACCAACGTCGAATTTAACCCATACGAAACAGGCTGTTTGTCGTCTGCTGCAGCATCCTTCTTTTGCTGGTAGTATGCTTCAGCCTCCACTTGCGTCACTCCGTCATAGAAGTTGCAAGCCGATGTGACTACCAAATCGTCTCCATCTGCCTTGTTGACGCGTTTAGGCAACACCGTCTTGTCAAAGATGACAGGGAAAAGTTCCTCTGTCAGCTGTGATACAGATCCGTTACTCTTCAGAGGAAGTCTGCCGACCTCTATCTGGCTGACAACCTGCTTCAACCATGCCTGACTGAAACCTGGCTCAAACTTATCACAACCATAGTGGTGATAGATACCGTTTGAAAACCAGAGACGCTTCAAATAGATTTCCATTGCCTTAAAATCAGCTGTCTCATGGTCAACAGCTGAATCCGTATAAACTGCCTCCAATAATTTTCGGATGCGGAGGTTATACTTGCCAAACTGGTCGAAAGTGATATCGCGACCATAAAGCGTGGCTTTCGACAAATAGTAAACCAACTCTTTCTGGCATAAAGACAATTGCTCAAATCCCTCTAATCGGTATCTGAGCAATTGTAAGTCTGCGAAACGTTCTTCGACATAGTCGAAATGAACGCCCTCATTTTGATACTTCATCATTCTTCTGACTTGTCCTTCTCTGATTTTTTCTTCTTGTTCTTTTTAACCTTCTCACCTGGATGCAGGTTCAGGAACTGAAGACGATAATCGCGCGGAGTCATGTTCATCAACTTGTAGAACGAGGCATAGAACGACTGGCGATTAGCAAATCCCACCATATCGCTGACTTCCTCAATACGCAAGTCCTGATAACGACGATCTACCAAAATGGTCATCGCTTCCTCAATACGGAACTTGTTGACGAACGAAGTGTAGTTCATGTGAAACCTGACATTCACTACTGCAGAGATGTAACGAGTGTTAGTCCCCAGATCTTCGGCAAGTTTTTTGGCTGAGTAATCTTTATCCTTATACTTCTTCTGCATGACGATAATGTCCAGGATTCGCTCCTTCATCTCGTCCATCAACTTAGGGTTTACAAGAGTCCTATAATGGGCCTCTTTCTCTTTTTTTTCTGTAATGTTATATTTTCCCATACCCTAAATAGTTTTTACATTGCAAATTTACGAATTTTTTTCGACATCTGAGCATATTTCTAAATTAAAAAAAGTTAATTGTGCTGATTTTTCTATATCAGAAAACGTGTCGAGAGTTTTTCAATTCGTATCAAAAACGATTTTCTTTTATTCATTAAACATTTAATAACATAAAAAATGCGCCGAAATCAGATTTTTTTGACTACATTTGCAGAAATTTTGTAGCAACTACATGTTTATAACAACTTAAATAACTATTTTTTAATTTATGAACGACAACAAAGTTATGAATCGTGCAGCGGATAACATCCGTATCCTTGCTGCTTCTATGGTTGAGAAAGCAAAGTCAGGTCACCCCGGTGGCGCCATGGGTGGTGCAGATTTTATCAACACTCTGTATTCAGAGTTCTTGGTTTATGATCCTGAGAATCCCGCTTGGGAGGGTCGCGACCGTTTCTTCTTGGATCCAGGTCACATGGCTCCTATGCTTTACAGCCAGCTTGCCCTCATCGGCAAGTATACACTTGAGGACCTGAAGAATCTGCGCCAGTGGGGGTCTGTAACCCCAGGTCACCCAGAGCGCGAGATTGAGCGTGGTATCGAGAACACCTCTGGTCCTCTGGGTCAAGGTCATTGCTTTGCCGTAGGTGCTGCCATCGCTGCCAAGTTCCTGAAGGCTCGTCTGGGCAACGTCATGAACCAGACTATCTACGCCTACATTTCCGATGGTGGTGTACAGGAGGAGATCTCTCAGGGTGCTGGACGTATTGCTGGTAACTTGGGGCTGGACAACCTCATCATGTTCTATGACGCTAATGACATCCAGTTGTCTACCAAGACCGAGGTTGTGACTTGTGAGGATACAGCCAAAAAGTACGAAGCTTGGGGTTGGTATGTGCAGAAGATTAATGGTAACGATGTTGACCAGATTCGTGAGGCTATCAAGAAGGCTCAGGCAGAGAAGGAGCGTCCAAGTCTGATTATTGGTCATTGTATCATGGGTAAGGGTGCCCGCAAGGCTGACAACAGCTCTTATGAGAGCAACTGCGCTACTCACGGTGCTCCTCTCGGTGGTGACGCTTACATTAACACCATGAAGAACTTGGGTGCTGACCCTGAGAATCCTTTCCAGATTTTCCCTGAGGTAAAGGAGTTGTATGCAAAGCGTGCTGAGGAGCTGAAGAAGATTGTTGCTGAGCGCTATGCTGAGAAGGCTGAGTGGGCTAAGGGACATCCCGTACAGGCCAAGCAACTTGAGGAGTGGTTCAGTGGCAAGGCTCCAAAGATTGATTGGAGCAAGGTTGAACAGAAGGCTGGCAGCGCTACCCGTAGCGCCTCTGCAGCTGTTCTGGGTCAGCTGGCTGAACAGGTACCTAACATGATTTGCGCTTCTGCAGACCTGTCAAACTCTGACAATACCAACGGATTCCTGAAGAAGACCAAGGACATGGTTCGCGGCGACTTCAGCGGTGCCTTCTTCGAGGCTGGTGTGGCTGAGTTGACAATGGCTTGCTGCTGTATCGGTATGGCTCTGCACGGTGGTGTTATCCCCGCTTGCGGAACGTTCTTCGTATTCTCTGACTACATGAAGCCCGCTGTTCGTATGGCTGCCCTGATGGAACTGCCCGTGAAGTTCATCTGGACTCACGACGCCTTCCGCGTTGGTGAGGACGGTCCTACCCATGAGCCCGTAGAGCAGGAGGCACAGATTCGTCTGATGGAGAAACTGAAGAACCACCACGGCAAGAACTCTGTATTGGTAGTTCGTCCTGCTGATGCCGAGGAGACCACCGTTTGCTGGCGTATGGCTATGGAGAACGTTGATACGCCTACCGCACTCATCTTCTCTCGTCAGAACATTGAAATGCTGCCCGAGGGCAACGACTATAACCAGGCTACCAAGGGTGCATACGTAGTAGCTGGCTCAGACGAGAACTACGACGTCATTCTGTTGGCTTCTGGTTCTGAGGTTTCTACCCTCGAAGCTGGTGCTAAGCTGCTCCGCGAGGACGGCGTGAAGGTACGCATTGTCAGCGTTCCTTCTGAGGGTCTGTTCCGCAGCCAGAGCAAGGAGTATCAGCAGAGTGTTCTGCCCGCAGGCAAGAAGAAGTTCGGTCTCACAGCCGGTCTGCCCGTGAACCTCGAGGGCCTGGTAGGTGCCGACGGTACTGTTTGGGGACTCGAGAGTTTCGGCTTCTCTGCTCCTTACAAGGTGCTCGACGAGAAACTTGGCTTTACTGGTCAGAATGTTTACGAGCAGGTTAAGAAGTTGCTCGCATAATTTAATGTTTAATCTTTAATGTTTAATATTAAACATGGAAGTTAAGACAGTTGGCGTAGCTTGCGATCATGCAGGCTACGCACTTAAGAAGTTCGTGCTCCAATACCTGGAGGAGAAGGGCTATCCCTACAAGGACTATGGTACGTGGAGTGATGCCAGTGTCGATTATCCCGACTTCGGTCATGCATTGGCTGAGGGCATCGAGAGTGGTGAGGTGTATCCGGGTATTGCCATCTGTGGCAGTGGCGAGGGTATCAGCATCACACTGAACAAACACCAAAAGGTACGTGCCGGCTTATGCTGGATTCCTGAGATTGCTCATCTCATCCGTCAGCACAACGATGCCAACGTACTGGTAATGCCAGGACGTTTCATCGACAACAACATGGCTCGCAAGATTATGGATGAATTCTTTACTGCTACCTTTGAGGGCGGACGCCATCAGAAACGTGTGGATAAGATTGCGATTAAGTGAGCAAAATGAAAGCATGCTTTCATTTTCGAACGTGAGCAAACTCGACCAAAGGTCAAGATTCCTGTTCAGAAATAATAGTAATAAAAGAGAGGTGAGCCTCTAAAGTTCACCTCTCATATAATAAAAATTAGTGCCATTGATTTACTATCTCCTGATTTTCCTCTTCATTCTCTTGTCGTTCATTATTCTCGTGAACGTCACCGCTGTTTCCTGCCCCTCTCCGAAGCAGGTTAACTTGCGTCACGTCTACAAAAAAGCCGTTGACAAACAAACCATTCTTCTTGATTTCCTTCACATCCTTAGACGTCAACCTAACTCGATACGAGGTAGCGGCCTGACCAATCATCGTACATCCCCATCGATTTTGCTCACTGGCATTTCCCTCAAGTGTCTGGTCCGTCGAATTATATACCGACTTGATCAGCCAATAACTGCGCTTAGGATCGCTCGTGTCTGTTGTAAAGACAAACTCGAGCTTATCACCCTCTATAGCTGTAGAAAACTGCTTGGGATTGATGACAAAACCGCCTTCCCAGTTACCAAACTTGCATTCTCCTTCCCAAATTGGTTTGGAATCCCACGAAGTGGTGGCTGGCGAAAGCGTGACTTTCTTGATTACCAGTGTGGAAGGAAGAGATGTCTGCAATACTACTTGGTCAACTTGTCGCATATCCAAGCCGTCAAAGTAACAGGTTAGCTTCTTAATACCAGGTCTTCCATAAGTACGCATCACCGTTCCCAACATAATCTGCGTTTCTACAGTTGTGGTATCAGCAAACTCAAAGGTTACGGACTCATATTTTGTCCAATCGACTGGTAGGTTATGCTCTTTGACAAGGCCAATCAATCCACCAAAGCGCACAGAGTTATACGTAATGCTGCCATCGCTATTAGTCTCAAACCGCTCATGAACATTCCAAACTGCCTTGAACTTTGAGGTAATGTCATATTCATCATCCTCATGCACCCAGGGAAGTGTGCATGACGAAGGCAATATAATAGTAATCATAACGAGCAGCAAAATGCTCATCCGAATGAATAGCTTCTTCATAGTCTTTAGTTTAACGTCGCAAAGATAAGAATATTTTTTTAATATTCCACAAATTTGGCACCAAATTTCCACTAAAAAGCTATTTTTTCGTCTTTATACCTTATTTATATTATATATAAGGCTTACTTTTTAGCAGGGACGAAGGTTTCGTAGGTCTGATCGTCGTAATAAACGCGGATTTCAGTGACTTTACGAGGTGTTTTGTCAACTATTTTTATTTCTTCACGAACAATTTCCGGATGTGTAGTTTTTACACCCTGTTGAATTCCAAGTGCGAATCCACCATTTTGTGAAGAATTGACTGTATTAGGGAGTGAAGAATCGAAAATCAAATTCTGTTCCTGGCCCTTCATCTGACCACCCGAAATTGGTTCTTCAGTACCCTGAGGGTAGGAGTTATACATGTCACCAGTACCATAGAGTAACCACTCGATACTGATGTCAGGAATTTTCGTTTTGATGGCATCTACCACCTGAAGGGTAGGACGGGTACGTCCATTGAAGATACTACTCAAGGTAGCGGGTGACTGTTGGAGGAAATCGGCAAACACCTGTTGGGTCATGTGCTGATCCTCCATAATCATGCGAATTCTGTCTTTTGTTTCCATTTAAGTCTAAAATAGGGGCAAAAATGCCGTTTTACGTTCAGTTTACAAAGGTAAAACATTTTTTTGATATATGCAAGAAATCTAAAGAGAATTTTGTTTTCTTAAGTTCAAATTTTCGCTTTTAAATTCTAAATTCTAAAGTTAGAAATCTTGTATTCATAGCTTTAGGATGATAAATGTAAATTTATGACTACAAAGCATGACAAAGGTTTTATAGACTCAAAATCTTTAATTAACTGGTTATAAACTCGTTATTTACGCATATTCGGCACTCATAGTTATCTATATGCAAATTTAGTGCTGTAAATATAGCTAACTCTTTGCCGTATTGTTTAATGAATACGATATATTAACTGATTTATAAGTACTTACGTGTAATATTGGAACTTGTATATGAATAAATATTGATAACTGAATGCAGATATTTTAATTTGTAAATGTAAAACCAAAGATGTGTTATTGCTTTACATATTAAATAAATTAGGTTTAATAAGTTGAATTGTGAAAGAGTATGCTTTTGCTTTTGATTTCCAAATACGAAAACCTAAAACTAAAAATTTATTAAACCTAAATCTATTCTCTCTCAAATCGCGAAAATTATGCATTCTGAACGAATTCTGGATCGTTCTACGAAAACTGAAAAAAACGCGAAATATGAGGGCTTATTTTTGGTATGAAACCCTTTACTGATGGGCATTTGGTGGCAAAAATCCTTGTATGGGAATTCTGTCATTCTAGAAAAAAATGGCCTCGTTTTGAGGTCATTTTTCAATGAAATATAAAGAAAATTAACTCTTTCATGAGCTCTCCGGGACCCGTATTTGGGTTATCTAACCCCTTACTTTTGGCATCCATTTCTCTAATTTTACCAATTATCTGGAGAACTTTTGTTCCTGTATAATTTCGCATCCCAGTCAGGTAGTCACGAGCACCCCAAGGACTCTTCATTTCCAACCATTGAGCCAATGCCTCCTGACTACCCTTTTGAGGACAATAATAGGCAATCATCAAATTTTGGAAGTAATTAAAGAGCAATGGGAGAAAAGCATAGATACTACCAGCTTTCGGATTTTCGTCAAAATATTTGATTATGAGGTTCGCTTTATATACATTTCGGTTCACAATAGCATCACGAAGCTCGAATCCATTAAAATCTTTGCTCACCCCTATCTGATCTTCTACCACCTGTGGCGTCACTCTCCTATCCTGTTCTGGCAAGCTAAGCAGCACTTTGTCGAGTTCACTGGTCAATCTGCTTAGATCAGAACCTATCGAATCTGCTATCAGTTGAGTTGATTTGGGGTCGATAGAGGCTCCTTTTGCCTGCAGATAGCGCTCGATGAAGGGCGGAAGGTCCTTTTCCTTCAGCTTCTGGCTCTCAAACAGCACGCCAGCGTCGCGCACAGCTTTCATGTAGGCCGTCTTGCGCCCGTCAATCTTGCCGTTCTTATGACACAGCACAAGAATGGTGGTGGGCATGGGGTTCTTCAGGTACTTCTCCAGAGGCTCTGTATTCTTGATATTCTGCGCCTCCTTGACGATAACCACCTGATATTCAGCCATCATCGGATAACGGCGTGCCGTATCGGCAACCTGCGAGGCATTGACGTCAGAACCGAAGAGGATGGTCTGGTCGAAGTCGCG
>JAEEGJ010024045.1_pt1 | contig 12686 bp, 7 predicted proteins | sample 8958761 | NCBI WGS metagenome assembly JAEEGJ01 (sample SAMN16246546, study PRJNA631951) | gut metagenome | biome: gut microbiome; feature: rumen; material: RS-attached | host: Bos | place: Iran: Karaj | collected 2018-10 | reverse complement strand
CTTTATTGGCATCGCTTTGTCAATTATAGGGACGGGATGAAAATGAGAATAGCGATTTGTGAAGATGAGCATATATATCTTGAACTGATAAAGAACAAGGTGGTTGAATACTTTAAAGAAAGACAGGTCAGCATAAACACTGACTCTTATACCGATGCATCTCTACTGCCTGTAAAAATAGATGAAGGCAAGCAGTATGATCTGATACTGATGGATCTGCAGATGAAGCACAGTGACGGGATGGAGATTGCAAAGGAACTAAGGGCGAAATCAGTGGATATACCTATCATTTTTGTGACAGGCATAGAAAACAGAGCATACCAAGGCTATAGTGTTGATGCTTTGGACTATGTGGTAAAGAAGGACATGGATACGAGACTGCCTGAGGCACTGGATAGGTTCCTTGAAAGGCAGAAATCAAATACTATTGCTGTACCTGAGAAAAAGGAAGGAACTGTCATTATAAAGGTTAAGAATATTCTATGGGTTGAGTCTGAAGGCAGAGGAAGTAAATTCATGCTTAAAAGAGACACGGGCGGTGTTATGGAGACTGCGACAAAGGAAATTGTGAGTTCTTTGCCAATAAATAAAGTATCCGAAATACTTTCTAAAAGTGATTTTGTAGAGATTTACAAATCAATCTTCGTCAATATCAGAGAGATTAAGAGAGTTGGAAATGACAATGTTGTGATGTCAGATGATCATAAACTTCCGCTTAGCCGCCGTAAAAGAAATGATGTACTGAATGCGGTCTTGGGAAGTATGAAAGGCTTTAAGATATGAGAAAATATTTAACCATATTTATAGCCGGGATTTTGGCTTGTATTGCTTTTGGGTATCTGCTGACATTTTTCTTTAACAGGAATCAGATGTATGAGTATAATGTTCGTGGAGATAGCAATAATGCTTATACATGGGATAATTATTCATCGTTCTTACTTACATCCAAACAGGTAAATACAGCTAACGAGATCTTGACTGGCTTAAATTATGATGAGTATGCTGAAAAATTAGATTATTTTACGCAGGAAGCCAATAATCTGGAAAAATATAAGAAACTGATACTTGAGGACAAGGCCAATATTAAAATTAATGAGACCGATAGGGATTATATTATAATAGATGGCATAAGGTACTATAGGGATGATATAAATGAGATAACAGACAGATATGAGGCTTATTATCCGGAAATGGTGGATGAACAGATACTGAACTGCCGTTTGTCGAGTGCAAGCTTAAGATATGCATTGGAGTATGAGCAGTATGTTCAATATGTAATCGAAAATTCGAAAAAACTTTCCGGCATTAAAGTATTTAATGAAAATACAAGGAATGATATCAAGTCAAAGGGCAATGACTACGAAGAACTGACTGATGTGAAAATAAAAGCCTGCCTAATGGCCGGATTCGAGAAACTGATCGACAACCCATTTGGTGATCTGATGGCTCTGTTGATGGTGATCATATCAGCCTCTATAGTCGTGCGCTATATGCGGAAAACCGAAGAGAATATTTCAGTTGAGAGAAGGGGTAACACCGTTTTTAAAGCAATATTTGTTTTAGGTATGGGTTTGCTTATACTGGGAGAGATAGCGGCTATAAACTATGTATTCCCGGTAGATGGACTGAGATATCCCATACAGACAGTACCAAGATTTAAAACTTGTACTCTTAGCATTAGTATTGGATTATTTCTCGTTATAAGGACTTTGATTAAAAGTGCTTTATATTATGTGCTGTTTTTGGCTTTGGAGCTTGCCTTATTAAAGAAAAAATACCGGACAATTATTGTTATATCGGCATTATTGGTTTTGCTGGAAATAACATTGCTTAAGGGGACACCTTGCGACCTGTTGAATGTGGTGAGGCTTGAAAAAACTCTGTATTATTCATATAAAGAAATACTGATATTTATAGCTATAACATCATTTTTACTGCTTATACTTATTTTGGTATTTGAGTTACGATATCATAGTTACATGAGCCTGGAAAGGGAAAGAGCCGAGCAGAAATATCTGGCAGATATAAATGAAAAGTATAATGAGATGAGGACTATCAAGCATGATATGAATAACCATCTCGCTGCCATACTTTTTTTGATGGATGAGGGTAAAAATGATGAGGCTAAAAAATACATCAGAGAACTGACGGGTGTAACTTCTAAGACGGCAAATATTAGAAAAACCGGTATGAAAGCACTGGACCTGTTGCTTTGGAACAAGGTATCGCTGGCTTCAACAAAGAACATAGATATAGAGATGCAACTGGATGATGAGTATAGCGAGATAAGCATATCCGAGTACGAGATGTGTTCCATGTTTGCAAATATCATAGATAATGCGATAGAAGCAGTGGAGAAATTAAAGACTTTAGATTGGGATACTAAAGAGACTAGTGGAGATGAGAAGAAAGAAAGTAGAAAAATAATCCTTAGAACTAGCAGACAGATGGAAATGATGTGCGTTTTCTGTGAGAATCCATATGCTGAAACTAAAAAAGAAAACGGAAACTTTGTGTCAACAAAAAAGGATGCCGAAAATCATGGACTAGGATTAAAACAGATTCGCCGAATAGCTGAAAAGCATGGCGGCACAATGAATATCGATGACAGAGACGGAGTATTCAGGCTGTCAGTTATAATGAATGTATGAGTTTTGTAAAACCAAAGGGATGGATTTGCGGTTAACGGTAAAAATCAATCGCAGAACCGTCCCTTTGATTGATATTCAAAAGCATAACTACCACATCTGCATATATTTTGACCACATCTGCAGAAAGGCTTTCCTTTATAATTCTTTGTGATAGAATGTACATCAAGAAATCTTATTTATGCATAAAAGAGATATGAAATCTAGCAAATGAACGGAGGAATACTTATATGAAAAAGACAGGTTTTATTCAAATTTTAGTTATGATAGTCCTGTTTGTTTTTATTCTGTCTGGCTGCAATGAAAACGGAAAGTCTGATGCTGATAAAATATTCAATGAGAATGAGAATTCAGACATTAATACCGGTAATTTTGATGGGAGCGTTGTGACAGAAGATAAAGACAATCAGAATGATAATATCGCAAAAATCGATGGAGATTCTAAAACCGATGGTGTAGTTACGAAGGATATTCCCTATAACCCTTGGGGTGCGTCGAACAACAGATATAATAACGGTCGCCTCTGCATTATGGAAAATGAATATGGCTATTATTTTAACCTTGGGGCTTATAGAACAGCTAAACCAGGTCAAAGTGTTCCGTATAGCAATATGACTAATAATGTTATGTCGGTGGCATTTCATGATAAAGAATCCGATGTGAATGTTTTATTATGCAACAAACCGGAATGTATGCATTCTGGAGATGAAAACTGTGTGGCTACGTATAAGGGCATTATAGTAGTAAATACGGTAATGTATGAAGGAGATCTTTATGTATATGGAGAAGAAGTAAACGGGAGAAATAGCTGTGTCAATCTTTATAAAATTGCATATGATGGCTCAAGTATTGATAAGGTCGGCACGGTATATGAGATAAAAAGAGAAATAGGTGGCAATGAAGACAATACGGTAGCTACAAGACCGTCAACAGGTGCAGGATACTATAAGTTTTATTATTTTATAATTCATAAAGGGTACGCTTACCTGCCTTATTATTGCAAAATAGGTTCAGCATCAAAGGGTTATCAGGGTGGTGGACTTAGAAGGATGGATCTTAAGACCGGTGATGTTGAGGATGTATATTCAGTTCCTATACATAATGGTGGATTTCCCTGTAAACTATATGCAGAAGGCGACAGAGTGTATATGTATTTTATAGGTCAGTCCAGTTCCTTTGGCTGGCAGTATTATGATTTAAATACTAAAGAAATAAAACACACTGAATGGGATATAGAGTTTGCACGGTTTTACGATAAAAAAATGAAAAATATGGAAACATATTATCAACCTCTTGCAGAAAATGACAAATACGGATTTGATTTAGGGAGGAAGTATTTGGAAGATGGAACTATAGATGAAAATGCTGAAACGATGGTGTTGGTAGCTCATGAAAAGTACTGTTTTGATAAGGATAAAAAGTTTGATGTAGACATAAGTACAAGTGAAGTAGGACGTCACTTTGAAGATGGTATAATTATTTATGATGATAAAATAATCATATGTGGTGAAAAGAAACTTGTAATTTATGGAATAGGTGACAGCAACTGGGGGAAGAAGCTTGGCGAATTTACTTATGAAAGTGGGGCTGAGCTAAATGAAGCAAAGGAATATACTGAAAGATCATCAAGGTATGAAGAGGAGTTTAAACTGGATAACGGTAAAATATACAAGGTAGTATCAGAAGAGAAGCGACCCAATAATACTAATTATGTTGCATTACACAGCTTTTACTGTTGCCCGATAGATAAGATATTAAAAGGTGAGGGTAGCTGGGAGCTTGCATTTACCAACGAGTGGACGGAGTGAAAATCAATCAGAGGGACGGTTCTCTGATTGAATTGATTGTTGAGGAATTTCGAATATGCTAAAAATAGAGAATCTGGTAAAGAAATACGGCGATTTTACGGCTCTTAAAGGTATAAATTTGGAGCTAAATGAAGGAGTAACCGGTATATTAGGAGCAAACGGTGCCGGGAAATCTACACTGCTGAATCTGATAACTGACAATATAAAAAGAACCGAGGGTAAGATACTGTATAACGATAAGGATATTCTGTCTCTTGGTGCCGGATACAGGAAAAAGGTCGGATATACACCGCAACTGCAAGGTATGTATGAGGATTTTACTGCCGGTCAGTTTTTAAGGTATATAGGTGCCCTAAAGGGTATGAAACACAGAAAATGTAAGCAGGAAACCGGAGAACTGTTGACTATGGTTGGACTGGGAGAATATGCATCAAAGAAACTTGGGAGCTTCTCCGGTGGTATGAGGCAGAGAGTACTGCTGGCTGCAGCTATGCTGGATGATCCTGAAATACTGATACTGGATGAACCTACGGCAGGACTTGACCCGGAGGAGAGGATAAGGCTCAGGAACCATATCGCGGAGCTCGCAAAAAACAGGATAGTGCTGCTGGCTACCCATATCGTGAGCGATATAGAGTGTGTAGCAGAAAAAGTCATAGTTATGAAAAAGGGTGAGGTTATAAAGTACGCCTCACCCACAGACCTTATGGTTGAGATAGAAGGAAAAGTAGGAGAGCGTGAGGGAGAGTTTGATGAATTAAACACTCTAAAGGACTCACTAAACAAAGGACAGATAATGAGGCGTGCATCAGGGTATGTGCTGAGACTGGCTGATAAGAATCTGCCGGAGGATTTTGAAAAGGTAGATGATATCACACTTGAAGATGTGTATTTATACTATTCCGAACGATAATAGTATCATTGTCATTCTGAACGAAAATGGAGTTGACATTATATGGTGGAGTTTCGTAGAATATACGGGAAGAAGACTTTGATGCTGTTCTTCCTTCTAATGATCATAAATATAGGAATATTCATATTTGAAGCTAATCCCAATAAAGAGATAACGATTACAGGCGAGCTCCTGAATGAATATTTGTCCGAATATCCGGAGTTCCTTAATAAGACAATAAAGCAGGGTAAGGCGCGTACCGGGATAAAGCTTTTCCAGCAGGGCTTTGCGTCCGAGGTTACATCGAAGTCTGTCGAAAGATATGAGGCGCTCATAGGGACGGAGCCGAAGGCGGGGGACAACAGAGGCATGGTACTTTTTTTACAGTCACATGTTTCGGAGTTGTTAGTTTTATTTTTTATGCTGCACATCGTGACTTCTATGTTTGACGAGAGAAAAAAGGGCCTCGTCAATATGGTACGAGCCACTTCCGGGGGCAGGGCAGCGCTATTCCTATACAGAGTAGGAATATTGATAATTACGGCACTTTTCGGCACGTCAATTATGATGGGGAGCAATCTTATAGGAGTCGCATTTACCTTTGGAACGGATGATCTGCTCCGTCCGATACAGTCGTTGCCGGAGTACCAGAAATGTCCCTATGGTCTGTCGATACTGGGTTTTTTGATAGTGCTTGTAATGATAAAGGCATTGGCGATATTCCTTGTGGGCCTTCTTATGTATGTTTTGAGAGGTCTGGTAAACGGCTTCTTCTTTTATGTAATAATGGGAGGCCTGGTTATCGCCGAATTGTTGTGCGGAATACTTATCTCGCCCGTTGCTTCTGTTAATCTTTTTAAATATATTAATCTGTTCACAGTTATAAAATCAGAGGATTTCTTCAACGGATGCGTGTACCTGAATATATTTGACAGTGCTGTGGATGGGGTGAAAATATCCTGTATTGTCTTTGTAAGCTTGTTGGTGATACTTGGACTGCTCGGTTTCATGATCCATGGAAAAAGATATGCAGTAGGTACCAAGGGTGGAGAAAGACTCGGAGCTCTTTTGGGGAGATTAAGAGAAAGATTTGCTATACAGCATACATTACTTGGCTGGGAATGCTATAAGCTATATATAAAGCAGGGCGCGGTCATTTTCATAATAGCCTGCATCGGTATTCACATCCAGCAGTCGGCTAAATACGGATATTATTATCCGGTACCTGCGCAGGAAAAACTTTACTACATAAGCTATAAAGGGGAGATAACCGAAGCGAAAGTAAATAAGGCAGAAAAATGGATGAATACCCTTAAGGATTCACAGGAAAACTATGAAAAAAGACTTGAGGAAATAGAAAATACCATACCCTTTAATTCTCAGAGGTATCAAAGTACTGTTGCTGCATTAAACAATAACATGGATTTGCAGAAGGCATTTGCTCCGGTTTTAGAGGATCTGAGAAACGGCTATAAATATACTATAGAAACAGGTAAAAGTGTGAGTCTTGTTGAGCCTTATACTTATGATTTTCTGCTCAACAGGGATGTACAGACAAGACAGCGTGCGGCATTTCTTTCAATAGCTGCGATCATAGGAGCATTGGCCGGGATATTTGCTTTTGAACGCCATACGAATATGGAGCAGACCATAAACTCGACATACAGGGGCAGAAAAATAGCTTTAGTTTATAAGCCGGTCCTGATCTTCCTGACTTCGTTTTCTATCCCTGTGATCATTTCTCTGGTACAGATGATAAACATAAACAAAAACATGGCATTCCCGGACCTGGATCAGGCGGTGCAGGGGATGAGATATCTGAATGATTTCGGGATATATATGTCGTTAAGGTCATTCTTTATATTTCTGCTTGTTATAAGAGGACTTTTCGGAGTACTGATAGGTACGATAACAGCGGTGCTCAGCCGCCTGGGAGATGATAAGTTTGTCATCATATGCAGAGCAACTATAGTGATAGTGATATGGCTGTTTTTGGCAGAACTCGTACCGGGATTGGAGTTTTTAAGTCCGATAAATCTGCTGGGATATACATGGGTGTGAGATGCGGAGCATATCGTTTTGTTACCGAGGAAACACCGAAGGAGTATTTTGGGTGACATTGACCTATATACATCTTATCCGGCTGCTATGCAGTCACGTTCCCATCGTGGGGAAGAATAAAAATCCTTTATTAAAAAGTATAAAATATAGAAACTAACATATATAGGAATAAATCAGATATGAATAGCACATATAGGAGAATGACATGAAAAAAATTTCTGCATTATTTTTGATATTAGTTATTGCCTTTTCAATTGCGGGGTGTGGAAAAAACCAGGATACTAATACCGTTAATGTACGGGAAGATAACGGGAAAAATGAAAGCAACGAAGAAAAAGTTAGTGCCGTAAATGATGTGAATAACAACGGAAAACTTAGCATTATGGAAAGTGACCTGGGATATTATATGAATCTCGGGTATAATATAAAGGAAACGGAAATAATAGGAGATGTAACTAAGGACCAGATATTTTTCTCCATGTGTTTAAAGTTTCATGATAAGGAAACCGGTACGGATATTCCTTTGTGCAGCAAGCCTGAATGTGAGCATAAGGGTGATGATAAATGCGTGGCTACATATAAGAATATCATAGTGATAAATACCCTGAAATATGAAGATGCGCTGTATGTATACGGAATTGATAAAACTGACGGAACCTACTGCTTTAACCTGTATAAAGTGGCACCGGACGGATCGAGCATCGATATGGTGGGAACTGTGTTTGAGGGATTGAAGGAAGCGGGTGGAAATGTTTGGATCATGCCCGGATTCGGAAGAACAGAGCAGTATTATTTTATAATCCATAGGGGATATGCATATCTTCCTTATTATTTTAGAGTAGGGGAAGGCCTCGCAGGATATCAGGGTGGCGGGCTAAAGAAAATGGATATCAAAACCGGAAAAACGGAAGATGTGTATGTTGTGAAAAATGGAAATGACGGATTTCCTTTTGCACTTTATGCGGTAGATGACTACTTGTATACATGCCTGATAGGATATAACAATATTTATGGATGGAAGGTTTATGATATAAAGAGCGGGGAATTCGGTGTAAATCCCTGGAAAACTAATAGTGAAGGAAGTGATGAGAAACCGAAATTTATATTTGCCCCTGCGGCTGAGAATGATAAATACGGTTTTAAACTTGAAGTAACAAAAAATACTGATTCGAAAGATGCGAATTCACATAATATGCCATCGGATGATGACGTGGAATATGCGATAATTCCTTATGAAAAATATAATGCATCTCCTGTTGAAAGCAAAAAGTTTAAGGTCGATATAAAGTATAGTGAGATAGGCTACGGAAATTCTCTGTCAAATAAAGGGATAATGGTTGATGGTGACAGGTTGTTCGTGACGGGAGCATCAAGAATACAGATTTACGGGATAGGAGAGAATGACTGGGGTAAAAAACTTGGGGATTTCAGTTTTGAAAGTGTGTATGGGGAAGGGTTTAATCCGGCCTTCTATGATTACAGCACCACCAGACAGTCTTATAAGCTTTGCAACGGAACGTTGTATAAGATAGTGTCGAAATTTGAATATGAGGATATATATGAATATTATGTATACAGCTGTGCCGTAGACAGCATCATAAAGGGTGAGGGCAGCTGGACACTAGCATTTGATAATATCTGGAAAGAAGAGTAACAACTAAAAGACCGGAGAACACATTTACAGTTCTCCGGTCTAAATTTTTGTCAATGTAAGCTCCAAAACACTTTCAGAGTTTCAACAGTAATTATTTTATATCTTCCCACTTCCAGCTTACTACCTCAGGGAGGTCTACACCGAAGTCGTGGATGTACTGCTTATGCTCTACGAGCTTGTCGCTCATCTTCTGGTAGAGGTATGCACCTGTATTTCCTAACTGAGGCAGGAACTTCAACGCATCCTGAACTAGGTGGAAACGGTCGATATCATTCTGTACACGCACATCAAATGCGGTAGTGATGGTACCTTCCTCTTTGTAGCCGCGTACATGCATCAGTCTGTTGTTGTGACGACGATAGGTCAGCTCATGGATAAGAGTTGCATATCCGTGGAAGTTGAATATTACAGGCTTGTTTGTAGTAAAGAGCATGTCATACTCTGCATCTGAGAGTCCGTGAGGATGCTCAGCCTGAGGTACCAGCTTGAACAGGTCGACTACATTTATGAAACGGATCTTGATGTTAGGCAGCTCTTTTCTGAGGATTGATACTGCAGCTAAAGCCTCTAATGTAGGAGTCTCGCCTGCACATGCAAATACGATGTCAGGCTCCTTGCCCTGATCGTTTGATGCCCAATCCCATATGCTGATACCCTGTGTACAATGCTTTACAGCCTCGGGCATTGACAGCCACTGAGGACGGGGATGCTTTGAAGCTATGATAACGTTTACATAGTTACGGCTCTTTAAGCAGTGATCCATAGTTGAGAGCAGAGTGTTTGTATCAGCAGGCAGGTAGATACGTACAACGTCTGCCTTCTTGTTTGCAATATGATCCATGAATCCGGGATCCTGGTGTGTAAATCCGTTGTGGTCCTGCTGCCATACAGTGGAGCACATAAGGAGGTTCAGGGATGCAATTTCCTCTCTCCAAGGGAGCTGGTTACATACCTTAAGCCACTTTGCATGCTGAGCGCCCATGGAGTCGATGATCCTTGAGAATGCCTCATAGGTATCAAAGAATCCGTGACGTCCTGTGAGGAGATACCCTTCAAGCCAGCCTTCGCACATATGCTCGGAAAGCATGGAGTCCATAACTCTGCCGAATCTGGAAAGATGATCGTCCATATCAGACTGTTCTGCGTTCCAGTCTCTGTTTTCTACTTCAAATACAGAAGTGAAACGGTTTGAGTTATTCTCATCGGGTGAGAAGATACGGAAGTTCTTTGCTTCAGCGTTAAGCTTAAATATATCACGGATATAAGCTGCCAGATTTGCTGTATCCTGGCTCTCTTTTGCTCCGTGCTGCTCTATATCAAAACCGTACTTTCTAAAGTCAGGGAGACGGAGGTCTCTGAGCAATCTGCCTCCGTTTGCATGAGGGTTCATGCCGAGTCTGCGGTCACCCTTAGGACAGAGCTCCGTGATCTCAGGAAGTACCTTGCCGTGCTCATCAAACAGCTCTTCGGGCTTGTAGCTGTGGAGCCAGTCGGAGAGCATCTGGAGATGCTCGGGCTTATCCATCATGATGGGTACCTGGTGAGCGAGGAAGTTACCCTCTATACGGTTTCCGTCAACTACCTTGGGACCTGTCCATCCCTTAGGAGTTCTTAGGACTATCATGGGCCATACGGGACGTGTAGCATCACCGGTCTTGCGGGCATTAGCCTGGATATCCTTGATTTTCTCGATAACGGTATCCATGGTCTCAGCCATAAGCCTGTGCATGGTCATGGGATCATCGCCCTCTACAAAATAAGGCTCCCAACCGTTTCCATGGAAGAAATCTATGAGCTCCTGCTTTGAGAGACGTCCGAAGATGGTAGGATTAGCAATCTTATATCCGTTAAGATGTAAAATGGGAAGTACTACTCCATCGCCTACGGGGTTGATGAATTTGTTGCACTGCCATGAGGTAGCCAGAGGTCCGGTTTCAGCCTCACCGTCACCTACTACTACTGTAGCTATGAGGTCGGGGTTATCAAAGATGGCACCGCAGGCATGTGCGATAGAATATCCGAGCTCGCCGCCCTCGTGTATGGAGCCGGGAGTCTCGGGTGCACAGTGGCTGGGTACTCCGCCGGGGAATGAGAACTGCTTAAAGAGCTTCTGCATACCCTCTTCATCCTGGGATATATTGGGATAAATCTCGCTGTATGATCCGTCGATATAGTCATTCGCTATAAAGAAGTTTCCTCCGTGACCGGGGCCTGAAAGAAGTATCATATCAAGATCATAGCGTTTAATGACACGATTTAAGTGAGTGAAAACAAAGTTCTGTCCGGGTACCGTTCCCCAGTGACCGACTATTTTTTTCTTTACCATATCGCTAGTCAACGGCTTCTTTAAAAGCGGATTATCCAGAAGATAAAGCTGACATGCTGACAGGTAGTTTGCTGTACGGAAGTACTTGTCCATTTTTGCGATAAGCTCGTCAGTGATAGGACCTTTTTCTAAGATAGTATTTTCCATATTTACGCCTTTCTACAGTAAACTGTAAGTGAGTTTTTTAGGCACACTATGTGCTGTTACTATTACCTTACTCTAATTTCACTTACAAGTCAATATCAATAAAAACGAATTTTTGATGAATAAAAAAGGAAATTTTGGCTAATATTCTCGATGAAGTTAAAATTTTTTGAAAAAAGATATATAATGTATGCAATATGATCCTTTGTTTTTTCGTCTTTATTAGTGAAGCTTCAAAAAACAGTGCAGGGAGGTGAGAGGTATTGGATGATTCAGTGATAATAGAGCTGTTTCGCAGCCGGTCCGAGGAAGCTATAAAGGAAGCGCAGAAAAAGTACGGGGACTACTGCTTTCATATAGCGTTCGAGATCATAAGGAACAGGGAAGACGCTGAAGAGTGTGTAAATGATGCCATGCTGCGTGCATGGGAGTCGATACCTCCGAATGAACCTGAGTATCTTGGAGCTTATCTGGGCAGGATAGTGAGAAATCTGGCGATAGACAGGTTAAAGGAGACCACAGCTCAGAAGCGAGGATTGGGTGAGGTACCTCTTGATATATCGGAACTTGAGGACTTTATCTTTCAGCCGGGCAGTGTCTGGGAAGAGATAGATGAACAGGTGCTGATAGCTATCATCAACAGCTTCCTTGATGAACAAAAGAAGCTTTACCGTATAGTGTTTATGCAGAAATACTGGTATCTCATGGAGATAAAGAAGATAGCGGAACTGAATGGTATAAGTGAGAGTAAGACAGCTTCGATACTGCACAGACTGCGCAAGAAACTGAAGAAAAGACTAGAGAAAGAAGGGTATACAATATGAGTAGACTGATCAATACACTGTCAGAGATTGATGACAAGTTTATAAATGAAGCAAATCCCTATAAAAATGGTTATGAGAATAATGGGCAAGTAGCTGAAACATTTGCGAAAGAAGATGACCAAAAGGTGACTAAGATAGGCCGCAGACTACCGAAGATAGCTGTTGCTGCCATCGCATTTGCATGTGTGTTAGTTCTTGGTGGAGGCGTGGTATGGGCTATGACAGCATCACCACTTAAGGACTATTTGTTTAAGAATAGTGACAAGGAGTTTGAACAGGTATATACAGAAGTAGGAAAAGAATACATTTTCGGTAATCATAAGGTGGTT
>JAEEGJ010024044.1_pt1 | contig 12686 bp, 9 predicted proteins | sample 8958761 | NCBI WGS metagenome assembly JAEEGJ01 (sample SAMN16246546, study PRJNA631951) | gut metagenome | biome: gut microbiome; feature: rumen; material: RS-attached | host: Bos | place: Iran: Karaj | collected 2018-10 | reverse complement strand
CTGAAATCATATCATGAATAGTCAACACAAAAGGTTTACCATTCAAATATGGAAGAAAATAATCGCCAAAGAAGGTCGGGTGGAAAACATCATAATTTCCAGTCTGCAATAGCTGAACAGAAAAATTCTGATTATAGTCTGGATAATATCCTCCATGTGTCAACTTATCATACAACTTATGTAAACGTCCTTTAGCATAAAAGTGTCTTCTGCAAATAAAGTTTTCGTATTGGTATCCAACTGATTTTATGCCATTCATTCCCTTGATATATGCATTATCAGATTCTCGAATCCCTATCTCTGCATGTATATCTTGAGGCAAATGATTAAATAATTCCATAAAACAGCGAGAAACTCCTCCGTATTTCTGCATTTGGAAAGCTTGATAATCATAAAGAACTCTCACATTTCCCATTTATTGGCGCTCTATATCTGGCTTAAAGTCAATAAAACCATTATCTGTTCCATTATACTTTAAGAATTCTGTTCCATTATCAAAGATTGTAAACATACACGCATCTTGACGATCATAATAACGAACATTCGGAAGATGCGTGACAACTTGAATCATGTATTTATTGGGCATAAGCACCTTTTTCGTATATCGCAATGACCATGTTGTCTTTCCTTCACGAATATCACCAATAGGAATCTCCAAATTGCAAATTTTCGTTCGATTTAATGTCATGAGAATAATACTCATAACAGTCTTATTATCCATCTCAAAACCCTTATCTCGCTGTAGAGTCACATTAAGAGTGATATCATCGCCAAATGAGAACAATCCTCTTCTATGCTCCTCTGAACCAGTAAATTCTACAGCTGAAATAAATAAAGGGAATTTTGATGTTTCCTGAATAAAACGGCTTTCTGTGTTACCTCCATTTACATATTCAGCTACAGTTGAACGTATATCACCAGCATATTTCACCATTCCATTCTCCAACAAGAGACCATTATCACACAAATTGAGCATAGAATCCATATTATGGCTGACAAACAATACGGTTCGGCCTCCTCCTTGACTCACATCCTTCATCTTTCCAATCGCCTTCTTCTGGAATTCTGCATCACCTACTGTCAGAACTTCATCTACCACAAGGATTTCGGGTTCCAAAAATGCGGCGACAGCAAAACCAAGACGGACTGTCATACCCGAAGAATAGCGCTTCACTGGTGTATCCAAATAGCGTTCCACACCTGCAAAGTCAACAATCTCATCCAATTTACGAGTAATTTCTTTCTTGGTCATACCCATAATGGAACCGTTCATATAGATGTTTTCACGCCCCGTCATTTCGGGATGGAAACCTGTACCGACTTCAAGAAGGGAGGCGATGCGACCTTGGTAGCGGATAGAACCAGTAGTTGGAGAGGTGATTCGAGAAAGGAGTTTTAGGAGAGTCGATTTCCCAGCTCCATTCTTACCGATGATTCCTACCACATCACCTTGTTCTACCTTGAAAGATATATCGCGAAGCGCCCACACATAATCACTTGTTCCCCGTTTGCTACGGTCATTGGTTTCACCTATCTTCAAATAAGGATCTTCCTTACGAAGAATAGTCGTCGTCCACCAACGATTCAGGTCATGAGACAAGGTACCTGTACCGACACGACCGAGGCGGTACATTTTTCCGACATTTTCAAATTCTATTGCAGTCATAGTCTATAACGTTAGCCCTAACTTTTTATAATCTCATTTTTATTGTTGGAGTCGTGGACGACTCTACTCGGAAAGTAAATACGGAATAAATGCGGAGTAAATTGGAATGAGTAAATAACATGAATTAAGATTGGATGTAGTCGCGATAGTTTTCTTCTCGAAGAAGGACAAAGTCATCTGTCTCTTCTTGATAGAGATAGCGTTCTGCTGCAAACTTTCTGCCTCCAAAATTCATAAGAATTCCACGTTTTTGTTTGGTTATCCGCATATAATTAAAAAGTTGAGCACGATGTTCGCTATCAAATGTGGAAACAGATTTCAGTTCAACAATGACGCCATCAACCACAAAATCGGCTTTATATTGTTTCTTCAATTTTATCCCCTTATAAAAGGTGTCAAGCCACACCTCCCGATGAGGAATCATCCCTCGTTCCACCATCTCCATATCCAATGCCTCCTGATATATCGGCTCTTCCATTCCTCTCCCTAATACATTATAAACTTCCATCGCTGCGCCAACAATATTGTACATGCCCAAGTACTCTTCTTTAGAAATATATGTCCTCATTTGCTGAACTGAATTTACTCCGTATTTACTCCGCATTTACTTTCAGTATCCATTCGTACCCTCGAATTGATAAAGATCACACGGTATCCATGAAATTACGTTCGGTGCGTGAGAAGACGAGGACGGAGAGGAAGAGAGTGACGCACATAAAGATGGTGCTGTAAAGAAGTCCACCCCAGTCGAGCGTACCACAACCCAAACAACTGTATTTGAAAGCTTCGAAGATGGGGGTGAGGGGGTTGAGGGCAATGATATCACGATATTTCTCTGGAGCAGCTGACAATGGATAGATGACAGGAGTTGCATACATGAAGAGTTGGATACCAAACTGAATCAAGAACTTCATGTCACGGTATTTTGTGGTCATGGAAGATATGATAAGTCCCCATGACATGCCATGCATGGCAATCAAGAAGATTAAGACAGGGAAAAGAAGAATAGACGCATTGATTTGGAGTGTGCCCGTTGGAAGTGTTATTACATAATATATATATATAATGATAAACATTCCCAACTGAATCAACATCTTCAACAAATTGCTGGTGATGCCAGAAAGGGGTACAACCAATCGCGGGAAATACACCTTACCAAACACATTAGCATTGGTGCCAAAGACATCACTACTGACTGTAAAACACTGTGAAAAGTATCCCCACAACACAATACCTGCCATGTAGAAAAGAGGCTGAGGTGCACCATCTGTGGAGATACCTGCCAAACCACCAAAAACAAACATGTACATGATGGTAGTGAAAAGTGGTTGTATCACATACCATAATGGTCCCAAGATGGTTTGCTTATATTGGGTAACAATATCGCGACGAATGTACATATAGTACAAATCACGATATCGCCAAAGTCCCTTTAAATCAATATCCAACCATTTCCTATGTGGCTTTATTACTGTAGTCTGCATTCTTATAAAGGTTAGAGGTTATGGGTTAGAGGTTATTGACAATCAAACCTTAACGTAAAACTTAACTTTTTAATAATTTAAAATATTTTCGTAATTCCCGTAATCTACCGCAATGCGGTGATGTTCTTCGGTTTCCATACCCAGTATCTCTTTTTACGCTTGGAACAGGTTCTCGTAAGGCACCAACAAGGCTTCGATGTCGAAGTCCCAGCCACGAGCTTCACCTTTTTGCCTGTATTGTTCCATGAGATTCGGGTCATCAAGGAGGCTCTTGATACCTTTGTACAGTGCATCTTCTGTGTTAGATGTCATCAAACCACACTCACCGTTTTTAAGGATTTCCTTCAATTCAGGTGTTTCTGTTGCCACTACAGGCAAACCCAAAATCAGCGCTTTCATCACACTTGAGTGATAAGCAGAACAAACAAATAGTTGACCCTGAACCATAAAACGGTAGGGGTTAGGATGAGCTCCAAACAATTTCACCTTGGTTTGTAGGTCATTCTCTTGGATATAACGCTCCAATACAACACGTTCCACACCATCTCCAAAGACCCAAAGCCCAACGTCATAGTTCTCCTTGACAAGTCTATTAATGACACGGAGCAAACGTCCATATTGATACTGGGGTTCCAAGCGGCCTTGCGAAATCAAGCGAATCTTCACCGGATTTTCGTCAGGGTTACTGGCATTTAATGATTTCAAGCGTACTGACAATGAATCTATGGGATCATAAACTGTCTCAATCGGAACTGTCACATCAGGGAACTGCTTTTTAAAAGCAGCTGTAATAAGCTCCGTCACTCCAAGCACTTTATCAAATTTATTATATGCCTCCGATTCCTCTTTTACACTACCAAAATAATCGCTCGTCCAATGATTTTTGGACAAGTCCGTATGTACCCAAGCATACCGTTTAGCTTTACCCTTGGAAGCGCGACTTAAAAGTTTCATGGCAAAACCTTCAGAATAGGCAATTTCCACATCGTTCCCTTGAGGTACATAGAATTTATAAACCATTGATAGGGGCAAGTTTCGATAGACCATGGTACGTTTCAAACCCTCAGGGTCATTCAAAATGGCTTTATAATTAACATTTTCTTTAATAATGGCTTCATATTGTCCACCGCCATTGATGGCACATACGGTGACATCATACTTTGTCTTGTCGATATACTGCACCAATACAGACAAGGCTTTCCCTGCATCACCCGAATCAAGAGTCTCAACAAGGAACAGAATTTTACGCTTTGAATCACTCATAGTACTATTATGTTTTTTATTATTCGAATATTGTTAAATCACTTAATACTTAATCATCATCCTTGGTATATCCACCATAAGCAGAACCTCCATAATATCCATATCGGGAACCATATCGATGAGACCCGTAATAAGAGAAGGAATCGGTAGTTCCATTCAAAATGATAGACATCTTTGGCAAACGATTGTCATCGTAATACTTTTGGACATCAGGAAGAAGACTACGGTCAAGCATTTCTGCACGAATGATGAACAAGGTTGCATCGGCACATCGACCCACAATTGTTGCATCCGCCACAATTTCAACAGGCGGGCAGTCCAGAATGATATATGAATATTGATTACGCAACTCATCCAGCAACTTCGCCAAACGTTCGTCAAACAACAGTTCTGTCGGGTTGGGGGGAATTGTTCCCACAGGCACGACATCCAAATAGTCGTGGGTGGCATTACGAACCACTATATCGTCAAAACTATCAGTCACACCAGACAAATAGTCCGCGATACCAATTTTAGGTTTATCTACCATCATAGAAAGTGATGCCTTACGGAGGTCAAGGTCAATGGCTACCACTCGCTGCTTTTTGATGGCAAAGGAAGTAATCAAGTTGGTGACAACGAAAGTCTTACCAGAGTTTGGATTAAAGGAAGTCAACATAATGACCTTACCACGATTACCCTTGGCCGTCATAAATTCAATATTTGTTCGAATCACACGGAAGGCTTCATTGATGACATTACGAGAATGATCCTTCACCAAAATATGCAGCGTTTTATCCTCTTCTTCTTTCTCAAGTTTCAACATCACCCTGATATTGGTCCACAACTTCTTCCAAGGACCAAACAGTTTTTCCTTCATGGTGCGATGACGACGATGGATAGGAATCTCACCAATAAACGGAATTGATAACTCATCCAAATCCTTACGTCCACGTACTTGATTGTTGATAGCTTCCAACAAGAAAATAATCAACGCTGGCACAGCTATACCCACGATAGCACCAATCATCCAAATCATACTGGGCACTGGAGATGTAGGGACATTCGAGCCAGAAGCTGGCGTGATGACTCGGTTATTATAAGCGGTAAATGCCTGTGAAAGTTCATTTTCCTCACGCTTTTGCAAGAGGTACAAATACAAATTTTCTTTCACCTTCTGCTGGCGTTCTTGGTTCAGCAGATAAGTGGACTGTGAGGGAGAAGAGGCAATCTTACTATTGGCTTGTCCACGAATAGACTGTGCGGATCGCAGTTCCACGTTTAACGAGGCAATATGATTATCGACAGAAGCAATCAACGCATTGCGAAGTTCCGCCAACTGTAAATCCTTCTCTTGGATGATAGGATTTTGCAAAGAGCTGGCGCTCAACAAATTGTTGCGAGACAGCAGCAAGGCATTATATTCTGCAATCTGCCCACTGATATTAGGGCTATTCACACCCTGATTAGCAGGAATCAACGTATATTTATTCGCATCATTTGTCAAATAATTGCGCACATATCGTGCCATGTGCAGCTGGTTACTGATCTCCGTCGATTGTGCCGTCGCAGAAGTTGCCTGAGTAATATAAATACCTGACACGTCATTTTGACCAGCAGGAATCAAATTCGCTGACTTAAACTCAGAAATATCACTTTCTACATTACCCAATTCCTTCTCAATCACTTCCAATCGCTCACCAATAAATTCTGAGGTTGATACCGATCTACGATTACAATCCTTCACCCAATTCTCATTATAAACAGCAATAATGGTGGAGAGAACATCTTCTGCACGCTGTGGACTTTCATCATTATAGGTGAGCTTGATGATTGTGGATAACTCACTCACGGCACTCACATTCAAACCGGATGTAATCTGATTCACTGCGACATGAATAGGTGTACGTTCTACTCGAAGCGTAATCTCTTGAGGTGTATAATTCACAGATTTATTCACCTCAATCTGACCTATCGGCGTTCTTACTGTCCGACCAACCTTGCCTGTGATAGAGCCTGTCATCTTCTCACCACTACGAACAAAATTGCTCATTACATAAGAACCATCATTCTTCAAATCAAACATGAACTCGGCAGACTCCGAATCATTCAAATCCAATGGGATAATTTGAACACTTAAAGCCGTGCCATAAATAATCTCTTCATGGAAACGTCCTTGAGCATAACAGTTTACTTCCAAATGGAGATTGCGCACAGTGGATTCTGCCAAGCTTGAGGAACGAAGTGTAAACAACTCATTCTGAACATCAACACTTCCACCAAGTATACCCAAACCAGAGGCCGCGCCAGAAGATTGCATCTCATTTTTAATCAAAATCGATGCAGAGCGAGTATATATCGGAGGGGTTATCTGTAAGTAGAAATATGAACCTGCAAGTCCTAATGCCAAACAAAGAATGAACCAATACCACTTGGAGGCAAAGACCATCAATATTTCAAGCACTTTCGCATAGGCTGAACCACCTTTGGCTGCAGGCGATGCAGCATTCACCATTGGATAGCCACCATTCGCTGGCTGATTATTAAGAGGTAACATGTTTAGTTAAGAGTTGAGAGTTAAGAGTTGAGTGAGATATTTTTATTTGAACCACGCCATTGCACCTACAATAAAGGTGGCCATGCTAATCCAGAACGATGGCTGAACCGTAGAGTTGCCCATAACTGTTGCATTACGCTTCTCCTTCTTGTTCATTTCCACATAAATTACGTCATTCTGTTGCAGATAATATACAGGAGAAGCATACAAATCTTCTGCCGAACAAAGGTTCACTTCGTATACCGTCTTCTTACCATAATTCTCACGAATCACTTTTACATTAGTACGCAAACCATTAATATTCAAATCTCCTTGAGAACCAATCGCGTCAAGAATAGTAAATTTGTCCCTATCAATCTGAACACGACCAGTACCAGCTGCTCCCAAAATAATCACATACATATTCGAATAATCAACAGTCACAATCGGATCGCGAATCAAGCCCTTCTCCATAATTTGGTCACGGATAGACTCTTGGAGTTCCTGTCTATTCAAACCTGCCACATGAATCTTACCCAACATGGGGAAACGAATACATCCTTCTGAGTCGATCGTGTAACGAGAGCCACCTGATGTACCCAAACTAAACTGGGCAGCCAATTCCGGTCTATCAGAACTCACCATAATAGTGATTTCATCGTCTGCCCTAAATTTAATTTCTACAGGATTCTGCACAACAATAGATTTACCTGGATTAAAATCTTGGAAATAAGCAATGTCTTTAGGCACAGAGCATGAGCTCAACATGGCAAGAATAGTCACCATGGCGATTCCAAGAAACAAATTAGCCTTTTTCATATTTAATCTTTTTTAACTTTTCAAAATGTTCATGTTTTCAAAAATACCACCGTTAATGGAATTTAGGGCATTTTCGTGGAAAAACACAACTTTACTTCATCCTATCCAACTTAACAGGATGTCTTTCAGAGCGTTAGAAACGAGTTTGCGATTTATCAACCTTGTTAAAGCCACTGATTTAGGTCGTTATTTTACAAACTAAGGTCAAATTTACAAATTTCTTAAATAATACAAAAGAAAAAAGGCAAAATTTTTTTTGCCCCTTTTTCTTCCTTTTATATCTTAATACATTATGATGAGACCATGAATTCTCAATTTCCATCCGGTTTTACAATATCAACAAACGGGGCGTCATTCCAATGGAAAGTTTTCCAATCATCGGGATTTGATGGAGAAAAAGAGTGATAATCTAGTCGAATATACTTAACAATCGGCAGACTCAAAGACTTCATTCCCTCTACCATCATTTTAGAAATCTCATATGCTCCATACGGATTAAAATGCGTATTGTCTTCAAAAGCAGTTTGCTGTCCTGGATATGTTTTTGCCGGATAGTGCACCAATGCACGCTTACTCTCTTCCACACCCAATGTCTCAAAGAATGTTCGGGTCATCTCATGAAGTTCTATCAATGGAACACCCAAATCTTTCGCAACCCACCGCATCGCTTCAGGATAATTAGCATGCGTCTCCTGTATCTTACCATTTTTATCAAACGAACGACGTTGTGTCGGAGTAACAAAGACAGGAGTCACTCCCTTTGCACGAGCCTCATCCACGAACTGCTTCAGCGCATACACATAATTGTAAAAAGCACCACTACCAGGACGTTTTTCCTTTTGGTCGTTATGTCCAAATTCCATAAAGATATAATCACCTTCTTTCATCAGAGAAACAATCTTCTTCAAACGCCCTGCAGCGATGAAGGATGTTGCCGTTTCACCACTCTCCGCATAATTTGCAACTGCCACCTCATCCGTAAACCAACGAGTAATCATCTGTCCCCATGATGCCCAAGGCTCATAATCTTGGTCAACCACTGTGGAATTACCACATAGCCATAAAGTCGGAACATCATTCGCGGGTTCAATCTGAATAGAAGATACTGCTGGCGCATCACCATTCACCTCTATCGTCAACTTATCATCCCAATTCATTTTACTTTCCTCACGTTTTTTGATACGCACACGATCTGTCTTTCCATCAGGAAGCAAAATGGTGGTATTGCGCTTATTCACGATAAAAGAGCATGGCTTAAATTCACCTTTTTTAGTTTCCACATTCTGCACAAAAAGGCGACGAGATTCTGCTCGAACAGTCGTATTTCCTTTCGATTTCTTCGACCCTAACGTCACTGTTACCTTATAGTTTCCATCAGGCACTGCCACCGAAAAATAGAAGATGCCATCAGAAAGGTGGAAGGTCTCATTCTGAGACTTACGTGCCTCAGCTATCACCTCCTGAAAATCGTAACCGTAGCCCTTCTCCATCGTAAAGACGTCGGTAGGTCTCACTTGGATGGCATCCTTATCACGTCCATCAAAGGAGTATGTCTGAGCACTGGAAACTAAAAGTGAAAAAACAACTACTATAAGTGAAAATATCTTTTTCATCCTTATTGATTCGTATTAGTAGGACTCACAAGTTCGGGTTTCAACTCATCCGGCGAATCCTTTGTGTACATATCTATTTCTCCAGCCACCTTCGTGAAGAGGTCTGAAACCAGTTGTGCATCAATCGTCCATTGCGGTTTGAACTTCTCCGATTGCATATAAGCAAGGATAGACTCACGCATTTGTCGAGCTACTATTCTCTTATCCAAGTTGTTAGTAATGTCCATCGAGGTCATCACCAGTTTCCCCTTCCCCACATTCGCCTCAAAGAGCATACCAATCTTACGAGAGACAAACCAAGTGTCAATACTCTGCACCAGAGGCTGGAAGTCTTTCGGGAAGTCGGTGAACTGCATGACTTGTGCACGATTCACCAGTTCCCACCACTGCATGTCGGAATGATAATCGGTTGGGAAAAGGTCGAAAATGGGATGGGTGTTCTCCACAAAAACTCCCGTTGTATGAGGTGGACGCATCTTGAACCATGATGTATTCCAGAACACAGGAGTAAATTGCTGTACCACTTCCCTACCATATGTCACTTTACCAGCGGCACAAATCAGCACATTACCACCTTTCTTCAAGGTTTTCATTGCCTTTTCATCCAACGAATCTGTCACATATACACCTTTCGGCACCCAATCCTTTTCATACTTCACCGCATCAGACTTTGGTGTTGGATAGACCCAGAACTCCCAACGATTGACGGCGCTTCTCCAGCTCGGATTGCTTGAGTCGGAAGATGGTACATACTCCTTTGTGTTAGGGATGGACACACACAACCGCATCTTTGTTGCTTCCTTGATATCTGAAAGTGGCACGGATATCTTTCCGAGATTGATATTACCTCCTATAGGAAGGTCGCGCATGGGCAATGTTCCTTCAGCATACACTTCTTCTTCACAAGGTCCTTCCGCAGAAATATCTCCTTGCCTGAAAATGACCCAATAAGGCGTAACTCCCTTCAGTTCCTTGTCCGAGAACTGGCTCAATTCCACCTCCACCTCTAAAGTTTCATCCGTCTGATAGGTGAACTTCGGAAACTTTGCCAGTGGCACGACTGGAGCACAAAATTCACTGAACAAATCCTCATTACAGTATCCTTTCTTATCAAAGAACACATCCGTCACACCCACCAACGCCGTGCCTTGTCCAGAATAATCATTCAACGAAAGCAACTGGAAACCCGCATACCTTGGAGTCCTCAAAGTACGTTCAATCTCAGCCTTGTAACACAATGTCTGCAACTTACCCGATGCCATCAAAAAGTTATGGGCACGAGATTCCATACCATTATCCCTCAGCAAATCACGGAAAATCTCAAAGTTTTTCGCCTTGTTCACACCCGTATATTTGCTGATTTCATCAAGATTTGGGAAAGCGCACCATTGTCCAGTCTCATGACTGACAAACGGTATCGTAATAGGTGTATTCGGACTATCCTTTCCATTATACATAGTGATGTTACCCTCAAAAGTCACCACCGATTCTGGAGCGCTTCTTGTCCATTCAGCCAGACCACGAGCACCGGCCTTCACTGCATATTCCGTGCCAGGTTGCCATGCCCAACCACCTCCGACACTAAAGCCACAATACAAATGTCTTGGGTCGTATGCCATCATCGCTGCTACATGTTCCGTTGTCCACGGCACCCAGTTTCCTGCAGGTTCATTGCCAAATGCATAGAAGGTGAACGAGGGATGATTTCCGTACTCATTGACGATGGCAACACTTTCGTCCATCAGATATTTGTCAATCGGTTCTCCCCTACCCAATCTCACACCATGATTCGGCCATGAAGGACCTTCTGGCTGGATATAGAAACCCGTCAAATCTGCAGCCATGAAAGCTGCCTCTGGTGGGCAATAGCTATGAAAACGCATGTGATTGAGGCCATAAGATTTGCAAGTCTTAAATACCTTCAGCCAAGAATCCACATCCGTAGGAGGATAACCAGTATTCGGGAAGTCGCAGTTCTCCACCGTTCCACGTAAAAGAATTTCCCGTCCGTTCAGATAGAACATCTTATCCTTGATCTCCAACTTTCTCATACCAAAGACAGTTTCCCTACGACACACGGCACCATCCTTCGCTTTCACTTCCACTTCAAGCCGATAGAGTTGCGGATGGAACTCATCCCACAACAACATGCCGTCACCCATCTGTAAGGTAATGTCACAAGGCACCACCTCCGAATCGTTCAGCACCATCTCTACGGGCTTACTCTTCACCACATGCTGCTTATTCGTATTGAATGCCGTCGCTTTCAAGGTGATTGTCACCTGCTGACGTGGTTTGCAGTCAAGCATCTCCAGATGCACACGTGCGGTCTTCGAATCCACATCAGGATACACCTTTACCTCGTCAATGGAATTGAATGGACGCAGCTCCATTTTACCGACAATTCCGTTCCAATCACCCTGCGTCTGGTCTGTCACCGAATGCGAATCCTGTCCCACTTTCACCGTTTCTGGGTCGTTATCCACACAAATGGCAATCGTGTTCTCCCCAGGTTTCAACAACCCATAGAGATAAAACACATGAGGGACTGAAAGCGACTTCTGCACACCATCCACCTTCTCACCATTCACCCACACTTCCGTTGTAATATGGGGGCGTTCCAAATACAGCGTGTACATCGGCACTGCCTCACTCTCTGGCAATGTCACAGTCCGTTTATACCATGCTTTTCCCACATAATGCTTGTCTGGTGTCAGGAAGAACTGCAATTTCATGTCCTTCCCGGGGTTGCGGTATTTCGCCATATAGGGGTTGTAGAAATAGCTGGAGTCGTAGAGCGATCCCACCCATTTCGTGTCCACACTGATATCATCACCTTTCAGTCGTTGTGGCATAGAAGCTGGAAGTGTGATGACATCATGCATCCGATAGTCAGCCTGATACCACTTTTCTTCCACACCTTTTCCTTCACGGTCAATCTGAAACTGCCACGTTCCACTCAAATCAATCGTTTGAGCAGAACCCGCTAAATATAGAGGTAAAAGAAGGGCAAAAAAGTATAAACGTCTTAACATAAATAGATCATTTCTTGTTGTTAGTCAGCATAATTGGTGCACAAAGGTAAACAAAAAGCGGCAAACCCACAAGAGAATGCCGCTAAAATTCATAAAAATACGTGTAAATATGCACGTGGCTATTCTTACTCACCTGGAGCGATAGCACCTGCAGGACAAGCATCAGCGCAAGTACCGCAATCTACACATGCATCTGCATCAATAACATACTTGCCATCGCCTTCGCTGATAGCACCTGATGGACACTCACCTGCGCAAGTTCCACACATTACACAATCGTCACTAATTACG
>JAEEGJ010024039.1_pt1 | contig 12689 bp, 24 predicted proteins | sample 8958761 | NCBI WGS metagenome assembly JAEEGJ01 (sample SAMN16246546, study PRJNA631951) | gut metagenome | biome: gut microbiome; feature: rumen; material: RS-attached | host: Bos | place: Iran: Karaj | collected 2018-10 | reverse complement strand
TTCGTGATTTTGTCAACCAACCTTTTAAGCCATTTGTGGGGTTTCTTTTTCATGTCCTTTCTTGTTTTTCGATTTTTCCGTATTTCACGGCAATCTGATAGTATTCAGATAGCGGTCGCCTGCTGTATTCTTCAATCGCTCGTACTTGTTCTTGTGTCAGGTCTCCAAGTAGAGGATAGAAAAGAGTCGCGGTTTCGCCGGTTTCATCGTCCGTCAAAATAGCGTAGCCGTCATTGAATGTGCCGTGGTAGTGTTTTAACTCGCCGTCTTCGCCTTCGATGACGATTGAGTCTGCGTATCTCTGAAGTTCGTCCTGCCCGTTGTCAGGAGCGATTTCGATTTCGTGGATTTCGATGGTGGAATATTCGTCATCGCAACAGCAACTTGTGGATAAATACTCGTTGTCCTCGTTGTAATAGAAGTCGTCGTTGGTGCCTTTCATGAGTTCGTCCTTGGTAGGCATTTTGGTCCCATAGGACTCGCAGACTTTTTTGAGCCAGTCCATTTGTGCTTGTCTCGCCTCTTCCAGAGAGTTATGCACCGATGATGAAAAACTCCAATCATAGGTGCTGAACGACATGAATACAAAGATTTTCTTTTTCATAGCCTTGTTGTTTTAGATTGTTATTCCGTTTTGTCTCAAAAAGTCGTCCCATTGGCTGTAGGTATAGAGACCGCATAGTTCTCGCGACTTCTCGCGGTTGTGCGTCACCTTATCAGCAAAGGAAAGCAGATAGGCGTAGTGACCGCAAAGAGGTAGGCGGTGGTCGCCGATTGCCAAAAGGTCTTTCAATAGATTGGTGTCTGCCATGATGGATTGTTTTTGAGGTTACAAAAAGAGCCGGCGCTTTGGGCGTCGGCTCTGTGAGTTTGGTCGGTATTTGGTATTGTTACTGCTCGAACAGGCTTTTCAGTTCCTTGAGTTTCTTCATGCCTTGGTCGATTTGTGATTGGGCCTCGGTGAAATGACTTTCGATTTCGTCTGACAGCTTCTTGTAGGCCGATGTCTTCAGCTCGCCGTCTGATGACACGGCAAACTTGTCGCCTTCGCCCGTCAGGAGCCAGTCGGATGAAACCCCGTAAGTGACTGAGATTCGTGCTGCCAGGCCCTCGCTCAGCTTACGCCTTCCCGAAATGTAGGCTCCGATGTTTTGTGGCGACATGCCTATGGCCTCTCCGAATTTCTTTTGCGTCAGCCCCAGTTCGTCAATCAACTGCTTTATCCGCTCGGCCTGTTCTTTCATGATTTTTTGTATTTCTTTTTCTTTCATTTCACTTGGTTTGTCTTATTTTGAAGCCGCAAAGATAGTCATTTTGTTTACTTTTCTGTTTTTGTGTTGTATTATTTTTGGTTGGTATGATGTCATGCAGCAAGGGATTGCGGCCTGTAATACTCGCATCCCTCGCAGTAGCAGGCAAACTCCTCTGCCGTGTCGTGCTTCTCGGCTTCGTCCTCGCTGCCGTATTCGTCAACGAGAGATTCCCAGAATCCTTCGTAGTAGTCCAGGGCCGTGTTCTCAAACACGCCAAGTGAGTTTCTGTAGTCGCTGTAATACATCGAGCCTCTGACAATCTCTCCCCATAGCGTGACCAACTCCTCATGGGTCAGTGAGCCAGGGGCAATGTCCGGCTCGATGTCATTGAGCGTGGCGGTGAAGATGTGTCCGTCTTCGTCCTTCAGCTTGACCGAAACCCAGTCCTCGTAACTGAAGTCTTTGGTGAAGCTGCCGGTCTCTGCGTCTCGCGGGTTTTCGAGCATCACGGCGCGTTTCCAACAGCCAACGAGACCGTAGCCGGTGTCGCTCCACAAAACCTTTCGCTCTTCCTTGTAATGGTAGATGACGAATGCGCCTTTCTTGTAGTAGTTTTTCATAGAAGTTAGTTTTAATTGACATACCAACCATCAGGTGTGTCTTGCGTCACTTGGTCGAATGGTAGCACAACTGCGTCTTTGTAGTATTCCCGGATTCCTTCTTCGGTGATGTCGCCTTGGTATTGCTTGGCCTCGTCGAAAGCGTCGTATGCTTTCTCGCAGTCGCCATTAAGTTCGTCAACGCTGATGTAGCAGCCACTGGCCTGCACACACTGGTAGCTTTCGTCGTTCCAGTAGCAGTAGCCGTCAATGTGGATCTGTTTCTTGCCATTGCTGTCCGTTTCCACATGATAGGCATAGCAATCAAGGTGCTCTATCTCTGTTTTTGCTATACAGGCATCGTTGTCCTCCTTGTGGATTTCGTCCATCATCTTGTCGAACTTCTCGATGTCTTCGCCCATCAGCACGTCTTCGAGCAAGGCGTAGTCGGTCCATCCGTTGAGGTCGTTCAGTGCGTCGATGTAGGCTTTTTCCTCGGCCTCGGTCTCGTATTCCCTGACGACATAGGCTGCGTCAAAGTTCCTCATGCAGTCAAGCACTTCCTCCAAGTCGTCTTCAATTTCTTCCTCGTCGTCATCCGGGAACGAGCATTCGGTGATGCGCTTGCTTGCATATTCCCCGAAAACGAGGTGCATGACGCGCTTTGGCGGTTTCTCCGTCTTGGGCGACTTCTCAATCTTGTAGTCACTTCCACCCTCGTTGATGTGGAACATGTCGATTTCCTTGCGCCACGCACGCTCGCCCAGTTCCTCCGTGAACTGGAAGTGGATGATGTCGATGAGGCGGTAGTAGTCCCAACTCGACACGTTCAACTCGATGGTCTTTTTCTCTTTGTCTACGGCATATTCGCCGGATCCGAGGAAGTCAAGGATGGCGGTCGTATTGTCGAATGCACGCTCTGTGGTGCAGACGATTCTCATGTTTGCTTGCTCGCTCATTTCTTTTTTCCTCCTTTCATGCGGTTGTAGATTTTCATTGCAACCTTCTTGCTCGTGGCTATGATTTTCACACCGTTGATGATGTACTCGTGAGCCGTTTGGTCACTGCCATACTCTCTGTGCCGTTTTAGTTTGGCTTGTTCGCTTTCGTCTTTCTTTGGCGATGCTGGTTTCGTTGGATAACGACGATGGTAGGGATATTCGGCTGCTCCAAGCATTGCCATTGCCATCATCATCAATGCTGATTTTTTCAGACCGCTTTTCATCACTCGCCTCCTTTCATCAGTTCAGGGAATTGGGATGCAATGGCACCACGGAGCAGTTTGTCTGCTTCTTTCAGGTGCTCCTTGTTCTTCTTGCTGAAAGCCCATCCAGGGCCGCAACTGAGACGCGAATTGAATACGCCAAGTTTTTTAAGTTGGCCGCTCAATGGCTTCGTGTCGCCGATAACCACTATGCAACGCTCGTTGTAGTCTATGACTTGGAAACTGTTAGGTGTGTCCTGTGGTGCCGACGGCTTGGGCTTGCTTTCTGCGCCTGATTCTTTCTTTTTCGGGGTGAAGTCAACATAACAGGCGGCAACGCGAAGGATGCTCTCAACGGAATGGCTTGCATTTTCTCTGGCATAAATGCCAGCGCGTTCCTCTTCGAAATGGTAGGTGATCTTGTTCTCTTCCGTGAGGTCGGGATATTTCTTGCGCATGGCTTCAATGGCCTTTTCGGTGATGGTCCTGTCGGTGGACACATAGCTTACGCCGCCGAAAAGGTTGTTGAACTCCGATGGGTCGTAATCCCAATAGTCGCCAGTAAAGTCGGAATGATGGTTCTGGTATTTTGAGACTACTAAGTCCACTTGCTCTTTTGTCGGGCCGTCTTCCCAGCAGATGCTGAACTCGTCGCCTCCTGAGAATGAGTCGAATCTGACGGAGAACTTCACGCCAGGGAAGTTTCTTTTCAGTTCGGTGCGGATGTTTTTCCCCACGATGTTGTGGTCGTCTTTCTCGTTGACTTCGAGGTAGGCGTATTCGACGGCGAGGCGTTTCCTTGTCTCTTCCGCTTCTTTCGCTTCCCTTTCTTTTTTCTCTTGTTCGAGCCGTTTGAGGTTTTCGGAACGTTTCAGCGATTTCTCAATGACTTCATCTGAAATAACCTTGGAAATGTCGTAATAGAACCCGATGCCGAATACCTTCTCGATGGGCTTGACGGTGGCATCCACATGGTGGATTGGTCCAAAATAGCGTTTAAGGTTGTTTTCGTTCACATCGTCAGGGTCGCCGTCGCAGATTTCGACAGCATTCATCTTATCGTCGTAGATGACGAAATACTGCGTGTTTCCGGCGTAGCCGATTGCATGGAGGAATGTTCCTTTGGCGAGGTGTACCCTTTGGTTTTGTTCCATAATTCCGTCTTTCCCGAACAGGCTATAGGAACAGTCGGGGCCGAGGGGCGTTACCAGTTGAGTGTTTGCTTGTGTTGATTGTGTGTTGTTCATTTTTTCTGATTTTTTATTTGTTGATAATCTGTTTGTTTGCTGTGTTTTTGCAGTTATACTCCAAGCGGATTGCCGCTGTATTTGTGGAAGAGCTCAATCTCTTTGTCGGATTGTGGAGTTCCGTATCTGTACTCTTTTTGGGGAGTATGGTCGACGAAGGTCGTGACCGTGTTTTCGTCCGAAACAACCCAAGCGTCGCGGATGCGTCCGTTGTTGACCCACTTCAGCGGCTTGCCGTTTTCTGGAATGTCTTTCTTGTCGCAGACATAATTCGTAACAAGCCTTTGTGGGCTTCTTCTTTCAAATGTTCCGTGACCGTCGTTGTTGTGCTCGTACCCGGCGTATTCAGCCCAAGCAAGGAATGCCTTGATGGAGTCAAACCTGATTTGATTGTACCAATCCCCGAAATTTTGGATCTCTACACCGTATTTGCCACGTTCGTTCTTTCTTATCGTGGCTGTTGAACGGACTTTGATTGGCTCGTATGGGATGAGCCATTTTCTCACCTTCAAGGTGAAGTAGATTCCTTGGTGCGCACCGGCTCCGTGGCATCCCCATGTCCAAACCATGTTCTCGTCTGTACCGACAAGTTGAAACAATGACTTGTGGAAACTTCGGAATGAACCACCGGAAGTGGAGAAATATTCGCCATTTGTATGGGAAGAACCATTTTCACACACACATAACAGCCCGTGTTCTTTGTTATGATACACATCCTCCACGATTTTCGCGTGTTTGTAAACGCGGAAACCGTCTGAAAACTCCACGATGTCGCCGATCCTTGGCCCCTCGATGTTTCCATATTTTTCATGGTATTTCGCTTCGACCGCCTTGGCAATCTCGTAGTTTTTCTGCATTTCACTCTCGCTGTTTCCATAACCGTATTCAGAGTTCCATGCGCCGTTGTTTTCTTTGAAAATATCGTAACTTTCCATGATTTATAGCTTTATTGTGATGTTTTCCCATTCTTTGGGCAGAGTCTTCAATTGCTCAAGTATGTAGTCTACAACGGATTTGTCGTAGATGTAGAAGTGCCATGCGTATGAGTATTCATTAAGGTTTCCAATGAAACACCAAGCGTTTATCTCATTAGACCAATAAAGTTCTACTCCGATGGTTGGGTCAGGAACATGATTCCCTTTCCTTATGAAATCGAAACGCTCTTCGATGGTACAACCAGGTTGCCATTGGGACGGGATGTTGCAATCAACGTATTTGTATCCGGTCTTGCGGAAATACATCAAACGCACGGCCATTTCGTGTCTTGAAAGGCCTTCGTACTTTTTCGAATCTTTGTCTATTCTATGAAAGTATGATTCCTTGCCGTTTACAACTACATAGTAGTCAATATAGTTCCTGTCGCACCCGTTCCACGGCGAATACGCCGTGTATTCTTTTTTTACTATTTCAATCATGACTTATTCCTCCGTTTCTTCTTCATCCAGTTTTGGTACTTTATAGTAGTCGCAGGCTTCCTCCATGTCGTCCCAATAGGAGTAGTCGAGGTAGGTGTTGCCCATCCTTGATGCGATTTCGGCCAGTTGCTCGTTGGTGAGGTCGCTTCCGTCGAACTCTCGTGTTTTGAGGTCGTCGCGGTCGAGCCACACCACCGCTTGCGGCTGTGGGTATTCCACGGCTTTCACGTCCTCCGTCTCCGGGATTTTCTCGGTGATGGACTGGATGGAGTAGGCGTCGCAGATGTCGTACGGGTCGTCGATGGTGACATCAATAGGGCAATAATCGTCGACGCTCTCTCCGCTGATCCAAAAGCCTTTTTCGTCGTGGATGACTTCCTTGATGTTGACGTCGGTGGGGCCTGAGTCCAGAAAGACGCAGACGCACGGCACTTCTACATCCTGTGGGATCTCGCCGTTCTCGTCGCACCATGAGTATCGTCCGCCGTGGGCATCGACGGCCATTCCCAGCTCATGCAGTGCCAGGCGCTTCAATTCTTTCTGCTTTTCCCAAAAGTCTGTGCATTTCATCGCTCACCTCCTTCCATCATATCTGGGTTGTCGTGGATGTTGCCGACCACGCTGCTGACACATGCAATCGGATTCGCGATGCCTCTTCCGTCTTTGTCCCGGAAATCGAAACATCCATTCCAAAAAGCGCATACATAAACGGTGTTGGTGGCATCGGCAATGATGTCGCCCTCGTAGACTTCATTGCCGTTTCTGTCTAATAGTCCGCTGAATTGGCCTACTGTGTTCTCGTAAACTTCTCGCCATTCTTTTCTCTCGATGTCGAAAATGGCATGATGGATTTCTTGGTTGTGGAATTTTTCCGCCGCATAATAACCGTAAATCCAGTTGTTACCTTGGGCAGTTCGTTTTCCTCTGAATTTTATTGTTCTCATTTTGTTGTGTGTTTGATGGTTAGTTGTTGATTTCGCAGAAGAACGCGCCGTTAGTAATCCCCACGCCGATGTTGGTAAGGCTCTCGTCGAAGATTTCTTCCGGTGTCAGCGTCTGCTTGGTCCCGTCGATGTGGTTGGTGATCTTGTACGCGCTCTTGGTCTTGTCGGCGAACGATATGCGCTTCCTCGAATGCAGCAGGCCACCGGCCAGCAACAGCGTGAAGTTGTGATGCTTTTCTTTGATGGCCTTGTTGAGGTCGTCGATGCTTGTAATTCTTTTGTATTCCATAGTATTGGTTATTTGAAGATTTCAAGGATGTCTTGTGCCAGGAACCTCTTTGCATCTTGCTCGCATGACCATTCCTGTTTCAGTTGCTCAAGCAACGGCTTGTAGTGACGGTCGAAATAGAGTAGGAAATCGTGAATGCTCCCCCAGTTTTCGGAGGTCACTTGCATCCCGGTTTGCTCACTTGTCTCGACGAGTTGTCGTAATGTGAATTTCAATGTTGCCATTTCGTCTGTTTTTTATGGTTGAACGATGTAGCTTGTCTTGATTCTGGCCCGCTGGTAGATTTGGATGCGTTTGTAGCCCTCGTCTTTCAATTCGTTGAAAAGGGTCAAATACTCCTTGCGGACGGCGGGCCGCGTCATCCGCATGATCCGTTGGTACTCGGCGAAGAACCAGCGCGAATTGTGGGAGAACCCTTTCGTCTGGCCTTCCTCGTCCCTGTACTCGAAGAGCAGGGCTATGGTCTCGCCGTCCTCGTAGGTGCGGAAGACGACCTTGATGGGTGGGCGTTTCATGGTGTGTCCTCCTCTCCGTTAAATGTCCCGTAGGGGCATTCTGTGTCGTTGACAACTTGCGTGCAGTGGTCAAAACAAAGGTCGTTGTCGATGTTGGATTTCACCTTTTCGATGGCCTTGGTGATGGCATCCTCTTCTTCGCATTCGGGCATTTCGTTTGATTCGACGATAACTCTTGTGGTAATCTCAAAAGTTACGAGTTTTGCTATTTTGCTCATGTCGTTAGTGTTTTCTGATGAAATATTCAATTGCGGAGTGTACGAGTATGTAGTAATCCCTGTTGACAGCGCAATTCTGGTCGTAAGGGTTGGGGAATTGCAGCGCAAGGGCATCGTAAAGCTCCGGCATGTTCTTCCTGATTTTGCCGACAAGCCATTTGTACGAAATCGGCCTTGCGTCTTTCATCTTCTGCGCCCATTCGTCGGCGCTAATCGTCATGCAGGTGCATTCAAGTTCCATTTCGTGTGTGTTTGTGTGTTTGCAATAAAACCGAGGCCGCGTCTTGAAGGACGCGGCCATAGGCAAAAGGTAAGCGCCTATCGGCGCAAGGCAAAAAATCATGCTGCGACAGGCCTCACAACGTTACCGCAGTTCTTGTAGTTGTGGTAGTTACCATTGTTGAAGTACACGAACCCCGCGTAGTTGCGATTGTACTCCGTGCTACACCAATAGTCATCATCCTCGCGAAGTTCTTCGCCGCCGAGTTCCACCAGTTTGGCGTTTACTTCGTCCTTGAAGCAGTAGATGAGCAGGCCCTCTTCGAGAGAGAACAGCCTCATGCCTTTGTCCTTGGCGTACTTCATGGCGTCGTCCCAGTTCATTTCTTCTTCTGCGTCGTGCAGCGAGAGCTTGATGTCGTACTTGCCAGCGTGGATGCGGACGAATTTCTCGCCGTTCACCTCGCAGGCAGACACCACTTCCTCCGGGTCGTCGGTCTGTTCGACAGTCCCTAAGACCGGTTGCCCGGCATTCAGGCCGAGCATTGCGATTTCCTTCAGTTCCTTGACGCTTGCTGCTATTACGGCAACATTCTCGTCGATGTTTCTCAGATTTTCTTCAATCATGATTTGAAAGTTTTGATGTTAATAATTGGGTTGTTTGATTATGCTTCAGCCAGCATCTTAATCTCGCTGTTGCATTCTATAGCATATTGCACAGCATGGTCGAGCCCGTAGAATCCGCCACAGGTGTCCACTTGCTCCCATTCTTCCTCCACGTAGTCTTCGGCCTCGCGTTCTTCGGACAGGCATTCGCGATGCACCTGCCATTTCACATTCTTCTCCACCTCGAACCAGAACACTTCTCCATTGGCCCACGCTTCCATTTCCTCGCGCTCGCCGCTTGTAAGCGTATAGCAGTCCTGGGTGTTCCATTGCTCTTCTGTCAGCCACTTGCCTTCGCCGACGGCCTCGCTCTTGATAATCCACGCAAGTCCGCAGCAACTGTCGTACACGTTTGAATAGAAGCTAATACTGCCATGATAGCCGAAATCGTAAGACATCACCTTGCACTCGTCTGTCATGCAGTTGTCAATCAGGTAGGCGAGGGTCTCGGTGCTCAAGTAGTCAAGGACTTCCCACGGTTCGATATGCTCGCGCTTGCAGCAGAAGCTCCATTCCTCGGACCAATGCGCATCGACTTTTTCTCCAGTATAGCTCGTGTAGGCTGAAACCCACGATGCAAGCACCCACTCCCTACGATGCTTGTCGTAGATCAACGCATTGTCGTACTGTTCGTGGGATTCTTCCTTGCCGTTCTTCACGAGAATGTCGATGATTTTCTTCTGGTCTCCATAGTGGCCCAAGAGGTGTATCATGCACGCTTCCATGCTGTCCGAATGGTCTCTGTCTTTTGTCCATCGTGTAGGGTTTGCCGTATAGTCACGGCTCCAATCGTCCATGTGAAGCGGGAAATCGCACATCAACAGCGGATGTTCCGCATACTCGTCATAGCGTACCGTCAGGCGATACTTCCCGTCGGCGCTCACCTTTTGCAGCGCTACGGGATATTCAACATTTGTACTCATGGTTTGATAAGTTTTTTTTGTGAAACACAAAGGGCACGGGTCAGCATTGGCCGTCCGTGCCCTTCCAACAAAATGATTACAAACAGGACTCAGAACTGGGTTTGGAACACAAACCACACTCCCATGAACTTGATTCCTTTCTCGACGACGCGCCCGCCGAAGTAGGCCATCGTCCTCAGTCCCTGGACGGAATAGGTTCCGTCTCCGGGTACGTTGTATGCCTTCGGGTCATTCTTCCAGACCACCCCGAAAATGCGGTCCAATATGCGCCTCATTGAGGGCGACTTGATTATTCTTGCTTTCATTTTTGCTGTATTTTTAGAGTTTGAATCTGTAGCAGTTTTCGTTTTTGTAGTGTGTTGCACACCATTCGCGATTGCTCGTATTACCAAATCTGTGTCGGCATCTTGCGCAGCATGGGCCGGTGAACACAACATCCAAAGGCTTTCTGTCGCCAATCATGCCCATCAGGGAATAATATGGGTTCAGGTAAAGATTGTACGTCTGCTCTCGCTCCCAAATCTCCTTTATTCTCTCATATTCCCCTGCCTTAAAAGCATTCAGAAGCGTCAGAGCCTCAATCTCGTCGTCAAAAGGCTGTCCCTCTTTCGGGAAGGCTGTTGTCAGCACCATATTGCGCTCCGCGTCATAGCCGCGAACTTTGAAGTATAGGATGTTCGATTCGAAGGTTGGCTTGAACCTGGTTCCGACGATGGATTTGTAATCGTCGATATTTGCGTTTTCTTCCATAGGCTCCTTAGCATTGTCAGACCCAAAGAGCGTCGTCATCGCTCCCAAACGAGTCGATTATGATGTCATTGACAGGCTTTGAGTTGTGAACGCGGTCAAGATCGACCTCGGTCCAGTCGCCGTCGTCTTCCACGCTCCAATCAGGCTCGTTGTAACAAACGCCGAACTTGCCTGTCCTGTTCACTACGAATACGCCGCCTCCATAGGCTCCAATGATGATGCCTACACCGGCTTCTTTCATCTTGTCGCAGGCTTTCTCGAATTGCTTCAAAGCCTTTTCCTGTGCCTCGTTGAGACGCAGATGGTAGCACGCGCCTTCGACCCAATGCTCGGTGCCGTCTTCCTCGCGCACAAGGCAGCGGTTCCAACGGGCGCATTCCTCTTTCGACTTGTAGCAGTCTTTCTTGAAGTCGATGTCGGTGTTCCAGGTGATTTCCCAACATGGTTTATCGTAGCCGTAATGAGCTGCAAGCGGGACGATGGCCTTTTCAACGGGCGTAACGCCATCGAAGACGACCACGTTGTAGTGGGCAAACTCGTCGTCATGCACGTTGAACCCTTTAACAACGTCAGGCAAAATCAGGGTTGTTGCTATTGCTTCCTCGTATTCCAGGCCGTTGGACAGGTAGAGGTGGATTTCGTCCGCGTCGATGGTGACGTTTCCGTCCTCGGTGAGCAGTACATACCACAACTTGTAGTGGTTATGGTCTTTGTCGAAGGTGAGGTTGGCTGAAATCAGCTTGCACCACATGAGTTTATTAGCGCCTTTCAGATACAGGCCTTCTTCCTTGTTCCTAAAAATGAAGATGTCGATTTTCATGATTGTTCAGTTTTGAGTTTGTTTGTTGATTGATTTTGTTGTTGTTTTGCATTGTTATAGAATCCATTCAAACTGTTCGTTTTTCACAATCCATTCCGCGTCTTCAAGTTGCTCGTAATCGCCGGTTTCCGGATTGCGCTCGCAATACAGTTCCAAAAGTTTCTTCTTGCATCCGTCCATGCCTTCGCACTCGTAGTCGCATCCATCGTAATGGAGATTCCACAAGCCAGGCTCTCCGGTCCATTTGTCGGTGTCGAAGAACGCTTCGTGTTGGTAAAAATCCTCGCCTTTTTTGATTGTTTTTTTCGTACACAATAGTCTTCCGTCCACTTTTCGGAATAAAGTTTTCTGTAATCTGACTCCTGCCGTCCTCTTGGTCGCCACATGTATCTGCCCGGTTTCGTTGGGGTTGAATAGATAGAATGACTGTCTCATGGGCACCTCCCGCTTTATGTGTGAATCTGCCATGCGTCAGAGTCGCATGTGAAACTCATAGATGTATCCTTCTCACCGTGATAGCCGTGGAACAGCAGGCCGCCTTTTATTCCTGTCCTCCCGTCCTTGTGGTGTACGGCGAAGCCAAAAGAGTATTCGTTGCAGAAGTCGGGCGTGAGGCGGATGTAGTCCTCCTCGTCGTAGATAGGCTTCTCGCCGTCCTCGGTCCATCTGCTCACCCAGCGCATGAGGTTCTTCAGGCATTTGCTGAACGAGTCGTCGTGGTGGTCGCGTTCCACCTCGAAGCATTTCAAAGCCCTCGGAAGGGCGTTCTCCGAAAATCTTAGGTTCATGGCGCGTCCCTCCTTACCACATGAGTTGGTCCAGATAGTCCATTTCGAGTCCGTAGCCCATGAGCAGGTCTTCCACCTCGCCGTAATTGCAGTCGTCGCTCATGATCAATTCGTTGAAGTCGTCGCGGAGATTGCGGGCTTCCTCAAGCCCTAATATCGCTTCAATCTGTGCTGCCATAGTCCGTCCCTCCTCACTTCACATAAATTTTCGATATCTTGCGCTCCCCGAACTCGTTCAGGTTGTAGATGATGTACGGCGTGCCGCCGTTCTGGAATCGCTCGGCGCTGCCCTTGTCGGTGCTCACCTTGCGGGTCTTCTCGTTGTAGTCGGAGTAGAGGACAAACTGCGGCTTGCCCTTCTCGGTATGTGTCAGTTCGATGCGGTCGCGGTGGATGCACACCGTGTCCTTGGTCGGTTCCTGTGCGCTCAGGCGCACTGCGGCCATGATGATGACCGCGATGATCAAAGTCTTTTTCATTTTGCTGGATTTTTAGTGGTTATTCGTTAGGTTGTTTGTTCTCGGCATCCCCGGTATTCTGGGTTTCCTCGCGTTTTCCGGTGTCCCACCATCCGCCAAGGAAGGTGAATACGGCGAATGCGGTCACTCCGGCAGCTCGGAGTTTAAGTTCGTGTCGGCTCTCGTCCTTGGTTTCCACCGCGACGAAAAGCCCGATGATGGCCAACAGGCCGCAGATGAGTTTTCTCATGTCGTTTGCTTTTTGAGGTTTGTAATCGTTTGCTCGTATTGAAAAGGGCACGGCGGACCAATCCACCATGCCCTCGGAAATTTCGTCATCGCTCGCGCCTTATACACGCTCGCGCCCGGATGTCATGCTTG
>JAEEGJ010024035.1_pt1 | contig 12691 bp, 12 predicted proteins | sample 8958761 | NCBI WGS metagenome assembly JAEEGJ01 (sample SAMN16246546, study PRJNA631951) | gut metagenome | biome: gut microbiome; feature: rumen; material: RS-attached | host: Bos | place: Iran: Karaj | collected 2018-10 | reverse complement strand
TACTTACTCCAAATGATATGTTTATTGGTGAAATGGCCTTTCTTTTGAATGACCGCCGTTCTGCAACAATTATGGCGGCAGAAGATGGAAAACTGATTCGTATTCCAAAGACTATGTTCTTAAATTTAATAAGGAAGAATCCGCATTATGGACTCTTCCTTTCAAAGCTGCTTGCACAGCGTGTAATCCGACAGAACCGAAGAACTCTTCAGTTGTCGGCGCAGATTGCAAAGTTGACAGAATCTAAATAATCTGGTTTGCTTCGCTACGCTCGCAATGATGTCATTGCGAGGAGCATAGCGACGTGGCAATCCACTAGAACAATCCGGAAATTACTCCATTATCATCCACATCAATCTCAAGTGCGGCCGGTGCCTTTGGAAGGCCTGGCATTGTCATGATGTCGCCGGCAAGTGCTACTACAAAGCCAGCACCTGCATAAAGCTGAACGTCGCGAACAGGGAAGGTGTATCCGCTTGGAGCACCAATCAATTTTGGATCATGGCTGATAGAGTTCTGTGTTTTTGCGATACAAACCGGGAGCTTGCCGTATCCAGCATCTTCAAATGCCTTGAGCTTTTTGAGAGCTGCTGAGTCAAACTCAACGTCTGCGGCGCGGTAAATCTCTTTAGCAATCTTTCTGATTTTGTCTGCGAGTGGAAGGTCGAGCTCGTAAAGAGGGTGGTAGTCTGCTTTTCCGCTGTCTACAATTTCAACAACTGCGCGGGCAAGCTCCTGTGCACCTTCTCCGCCTTTTCCCCAGCCCTCTGTAAGAACAGCCTGAGAACCTGCGTCGCGGCAAAGTTTTTCGATAAGAGCAATTTCTTCATCTGAGTCTGTAATAAACTTGTTGATAGCAACTACAGCCGGAAGTCCGAACTTTGCAATGTTTTCAATATGAGTCTTGAGGTTAGCAAATCCTTTTTCAAGTGCTGCTGTATCTGGCTTGCTGAGGTCTGCTTTAGCAACGCCACCGTGCATCTTGAGCGCGCGGATTGTAGCAACAATTACAACTGCACTTGGCTTAAGACCTGCAGCGCGGCACTTGATGTCGAGGAACTTTTCAGCTCCAAGGTCTGCGGCAAAGCCTGCTTCTGTTACAACATAGTCACCTGTAGCAAGTGCACATAAAGTAGCGTTTACACTGTTACAGCCGTGAGCAATATTTGCAAAAGGTCCGCCATGAACAAAGGCAGGATTCTTTTCGAGAGTCTGTACGATATTAGGTTTAATTACATCTTTAAGAAGGGCAGCAATAGCGCCAGTGCACTTAAGCTGACCAAAGGTAACATTTTCACGTGCATAGTTCTGACCAATTACGATGCGGTCAATGCGCTCTTTAAGCTCGCTGATTGTGCGGCTCAAACAAACAATTGCCATAATCTCAGAAGCTACAGCAATTGAGAAGTGGTCTTCGCGAGGAACTCCCTGAAGGCGTCCACCCAGACCAATTGTGATATTACGGAGAGCACGGTCGTTCAAGTCTACGCAGCGCTTCCATGAAATAGTGCGTGGGTCAATTCCAAGTTCATTGCCCTGCTGAAGGTGGTTATCAATAAGAGCTGCAATCAGGTTATTTGCAATTGAGATTGCGTGAATGTCGCCTGTAAAGTGAAGATTGATATCTTCCATTGGAACAATCTGAGCGTATCCGCCGCCACAGGCTCCACCCTTAACACCAAAGCAAGGTCCAAGGCTAGGCTCACGAAGGGCAACAACAGTTTTCTTTCCGATTTTATTAAGTCCGTCTGCAAGTCCAATGCTTACAGTAGATTTTCCTTCTCCAGCCGGAGTAGGTGTAACAGCAGTAACAAGAATCAGTTTACCTGGCTTAGATGCAGCCTTTTCCTGCAAGGCGCGAAGTTCATCAAAAGTAATCTTAGCCTTATAAGGTCCATAATTTTCAAGCTTGTCAGCTGTAATTCCGATTTTCGCAGCAACCTCTGCCACCGGAATCATTTTGTTTTTCTGAGCAATTTCGATATCAGTCATTAAAATGTCCTTGTGATTTTTTCACAGTCATTTTATCTGATTAGAGGGGTTTTAACAAGTAAGGAGGAAATTGAAAATATTTGAGACTCCCCTTATAATAAAATTGAGGTAAAAAAAATGGATGAACAATTAAAAGAAAAAGTTAGAGTAAAGGCAATGAGTTCCCTGCTTCACCGCAATGTGCTTGGAGCTCTTGGAATGCTGCTTCCTGTGTTCAGTATTATTGGCGGGCTTTTTGTTCGTAATAAGCCTGAGTCGTGGTGGTATTCAATCAGCGTAACTTATTATATCACGCCGGCACTTCCGATAATTCTCGGCTCCTGTGGAATCTTTCTTTTGTGTTACAGATCTTATGAAAAAATCGATACGATTATAAATGTTCTTTCGGGCATTTTTGCTTTTGGTGTTGTGCTCTTTCCTTGCGCTAACCCTTATGGCATTGAACGTGTAGGATATTTCCAGCTTCCTGTTGGCGTTTCAGATATAATTCACTGTGCAAGTGCAATGATTCTTTTTGCACTTCTGGCTTTCAATATCGGCTGGCTTTTTACACGCGGTCAGAATGATTTGAATAATAAGATTTACAGAATCTGTTCTTATTCAATGATTGGAGTAATGGCGTTTTTTGTTATAGTGCTTATTGCCGGTCTGTTTGGTCTGAACTATCCAAAGTGGCTCACAATGGTAGCAGAAGCCATCCTTCTCCTGTTATTCGGATTCGCATGGCTAGTAAAAGGTCAATTGTTTAAGTTTGCTAAAGCTTAGTTCACATATTGCTTTTTATAATAGTAGAACAGGATTTTTTAATAAATCAGGTACAAGACTCTGATAAAGTTTTTTATCTTCCACTTGAGAAATAGATGTAGTTCTTTTACCGGCATCTTTAGAAGAACCTCCACAGTGAAATATCTTCTCAGATTTAGTACCGAAGTCTAGAATAATGTATCGATCATGATAAAATCCATTTGTAGTTTTGAGATTTATATGAACATTTGGATATTCTTTGCAGAAATCATTATATTCGGTTTTATGAAGGCCTTTTCCAACATTGTCACTGAAAACTGTTATATTAATTGAAGGTTTAGTAGCTTTAAGAAGTACCAGAGTTTTAAGGCTGATATAATTATCAACAATAAAGATTGATTTTTTTGCAGATGAATAAATTGTTGAATAGGCAATATCAGCTTCAACAGTTTCTCCGTTTAGAAAAAGATAATCCCTTTTAAGATTCGGGTCAGTAAAGTTTTTCATAACTTTTGAAAGTTCTGATTTTGTTAACATTTTATCTTTAAGTAATTTTATTTCCTTTGTATTATCTGAAATCTGCTTTGTATTATCTGCAGTTTGTAATGAGAGTTTTGTAAGGTCTGTGACGGAAAAAACATCCTGTCTTTGTACGATAAAATCCTTCATCTGTTTGAAGATTCTTACAAGTGCTTTACTTTGTTTTACAGCAAGTTCACCACGAAGAACTGTCATGAGCATGTAAATTCCTTGTTCAGTAAATGCATAGGGGAGTTTTCTTGTACCTCCCCAACTTGATGTGTAAATTTTACACATCAAGATTAATTCATCAAATTCCTCTTTAGTAAGCTGAAATCTGAAATCTTCATCAAAGCGTTCAATGTTATTATGAATCTGCTTGTTAAAACTTCTTGTGTCATATCCATAAATCTCTGCCAGATCAAAATCCAGCATTACTTGTAAACCACGAATGGTGTAGATTTTTGCTTTCAAATCATTTTCATCATGAATTAAAATCTCATTATTCATTATTCTGACATCCTTTTTTCAGTTATTTTATGGAACTTAAAAAACTCCACACTATAATATGGTGTTAGATATGCATTTTTAGGAAATGAATTTGAAAAAAAAGTGAAAATTTTTGATTTTTTAATTTAAGTTTGCTAGATCGTCGTCGTAAAGCTCTTTATATTCGCCCGGTTTAAGATTGGGATCAAGTTCAAGCCTTCCCATGGAGATTCTCTTGAGGAAGGCTATTTTATTTCCAACAGCAATAAACATTCTCTTTACCTGATGGTACTTACCCTCGTAGATTGTGAGGTGAGCGGTTGAGTCGTCCAGCCAGGTGATTTGAGCAGGCTCTGCGGTAAACGGCGGGTCGTTGTCATCCGGACCGCATTCGATGCCGGCTTTGAACTGCGCGGTGATTTCAGCCTGGTGCTCGGGTGTCTCGGGATGCTCCAGGCAACACAGATATGTTTTATTGATGTGATTTTTTGGGGATATGAGCCGGTGAGTAAGTTCTCCATCAGTTGTAAAAAGAAGGAGCCCTTCTGTATCCATATCCAGGCGGCCAACAAGATGAAGTTTATCTGCAAGATACGGAGTGCGGTAACTGTCATCGAGTAAATCAAAAACAGTCTGATGTTCTCCGTCTTTATTTGAAGATACAACGTGTTGAGGCTTATTCATCATCAGATAAACATGTTGATGAAGATTTACTTCTTCACCGTCTACACTGATTGTGTCATTATCCGGGTCTATCTGAGTTGAAGGATCATAAGTGCGGCTGCCGTTTACGAGGACTTCGTACTTGCGCATAATCTTTCTGATATCTTTGCGCGAGCCAAAGCCTTCGTGAGATAATAATTTGTCCAGACGTTCTTTTGACATAGTGAGTTCTGCGGTGGTTTCGACGAGCTCAACCACCGTACTTTTTGTCTATTTTCTTTCCATGAGCGGAATAAAATCGCGCTCTTTTGAAATGTTCTTGTAAGCAGGACGGTAGATACGGCCACCGCTGACAATTTCCTCAATACGGTGAGCAGACCATCCGGCAATACGAGAAATTGCGAAGATTGGTGTAAACAGCTCGCGAGGAATATTGAGCATTGAGTAAACAAAACCTGAATAGAAGTCAACGTTTGCACAAACACGCTTATCTGACTGGTGTACTTCCTGAATGATAGAAGGCGCAACCTTTTCAATCAAATCATACAAAGCAAACTCTTCCATGCAGCCCTTTTCTTTAGCAAGCTGTTTAGCCTTTGCCTTAAGAAGAACTTCACGAGGGTCGCTGATTGTATAAACTGCGTGTCCCATACCGTAAACAAGACCAGAATGGTCGAAAGCTTCTTTTGTAGCAATCTTCTTGATATAAGCAGAAACTTCTTTTTCGCTTGTCCAGTCTTTTACGTTTGCCTTAATGTCGTCCATCATTTCTACAACGCGAATGTTTGCACCACCATGGCGGCGTCCCTTAAGAGAACCTACAGCGGCTGCCATTGCAGAATAAGTATCTGTATCGGCAGAAGAAACAACGTGAACTGTAAGAGAAGAGTTGTTACCACCACCGTGCTCAGCATGCAGAATCAAAGCAAGGTCGAGAATCTCTGCCTCAAGGCGTGTGTACTGCTTGTCTGAGCGGATAAGACGCAGGAAGTTTTCTGCAGTAGAAAGCTCTGGCTTTGGATTATGAATAAACAAAGATTTATTGTCGTAGTAGCGGCGCTTTGCCTGATAGCCGTAAGCAGCAAGAGTAGAGAAGCGGGCAATCAGCTGAATGCACTGCTTGATGTTATTTGCAACGCTGCGGTTTTCAGGATCATCATCATAAGAATAGCTTGCAAGAACACCGCGGGCCATCTTGTTCATGATGTCGTTTGAAGGAGCCTTCATAATCATGTCTTCGGTAAAGTTTGAAGGAAGAACACGGCATTCTCCAAGATATTTTGAGAAGGCTTCGAGTTTATCTTTATTAGGAAGCTCACCAAAAAGAAGAAGGTAAGCACACTGTTCGTAGCCGAACTGATGGTTCTTTTCAGCATCTTTGATAAGATCTTCTACGTTGTATCCGCGGTAAACAAGGCGTCCCGGAACGGCAATTTTCTGTCCGTCCTGCATTTCGTAACCTACTACATCACCAATGCGTGTAAGACCTACGAGAACACCAGTTCCGTTTGCATTGCGGAGGCCACGTTTGACATCGTATTGCTGGTAAAGTTTCTGATCGATAGGGTCGTTGTGAACTGCTAACTTTTCAAGCCTTTTCAGAATTGCTGTTTCTTCTTTTGATGACATCTTTGCCTCCATTTATACTAAGAAATTGCATAATTATGCAATAAAATTACATAATTATACGGATTATGCAAATTAAATTCAATATAAAATTATCGAAATCTTACAATAAAAACTGCTCCCAGCAGAAAAAAAGACCCCAAAACGGGATGATGTTTTGAGAAAAAAATTGAGAATTATAGAAGAGTCGGCAAGCACAGCTTGCCTCTGAGCCGTTTTTTAACGGATTTTCGATTTTAGGCTTACTTCGCGAAGCGTTCTGCCGGTGTAACAAACCATACGGCTTCCATGGTGGTGTCACCGTCGTTTTCAAGCTGGTGAGGAGAGCCGGAAGAGAAAGATACGCTGTCGCCGGCTTCGAGGAAGTATTCGGTACCAGCGTAGGTAAACTTTGCGCGACCGCTAACAATAAGACCAATCTCACGGCCAATGTGACCGAAAGAACCGTGGTGAGTATGTGCACCAGCTGGAATTTTAATGATATAGCATTCTGTTGTGCTGTCTGCCGAATTTGCATCCGGGCGGGCAAGCTCTTCGTAAATTACGTCGTGTTCAGTAACCGAAGCGCGTGACTGCGAGCGGATAATATGAACAGGGCGCTTTTTGCGGTATTCTTCAAAAAGATATTCGAGGTTGATGTCCAGAACATCGGCAAGGGCAAGCAGAGTGTCGATAGCCGGTGAAACGTGGTTGCGTTCAATCTGAGAGACAAGACTTTCGCTGACACCCGCTCTCTGGGCAACTACTTTAAGAGTGTAGCCTCTGTGTTCACGGACTTCGCGGAGTTTTTCTCCAAAGTGATATGGAACTTTTTTTGAGGTTGTTTCTTCATCAGGATTTTGCGAAGGTGTCATTATTCTGTTTCTCCTTGTTTTCTTCAGTTATGAACTGGATAAAGTAGTCTTCCAGTGTTTTGTGCGGTCCCTCCAGGTGAAGACGCGCTCTGGAACGGGCATTATCGCGGCGGATTGTATACATAGAGTAGAAGTCGCGGTAGTCCAAACCGGCATCGGCCTTTACATGCTCTCCGAGGAATTTAGAAACTTCATCACGGCCAATTGCAGGAATGCCCTTTGTTTTTAAAATGGTGCGGAGAGACTGAATCTGCTCAGTAGAAATACCAAAAAGGAATTCCTCCATAGCCTGAGAAACTCCGTTGTCTCCCATCTTGTGTTTTATAAAACTAATCCACTGATCATCCATCTGCATAGAAATAAGCAGCAGCTCACTTGTTCCCATCATAGTTCCAAATGCAGGAGCAAGCTTTCTGCGCGCAGTCCATACCGACTGGAGAATAGGTGCTACATTTTCACTGGTTTCATCATTCCAGTGTTCCCAGAGAAGAAGAAGAGAAAGAGCCCATTCACGACGGAATTCCATAGGCTGAGAAGTGTCGGAAATAAGGTTCAGATATACGTCTTCTGCAAGCAGAGAGAACATAGAAAGAATTGTTTCAGTATCAAAGGCCTTAGAAAGCTTTTCGAAATCTTTTCCTAAGTGGCCTGTATATTTCGCAAAATTTGAAAGAGTGTGAGCCTTAGCAATAAGAAGGCTTTTACCAAGAACCGCTTTAGAAGGAAGTCGGAGAGTACGGTCACCGGCATCCTGGTGCTTGATAAGCGATTCAATAAGAGTTGTACGGGTTCTTGTTCCGCCAGAAAGCTCTGAACGTTCCAGCAGGGAAGGAAATTTTGAAACAGAAGAGTCTATGGAATTCAAATCCATAATACGGTTTACGAAGGTTTCGTAGTGTTCCTTATCATGATCCTTTGTATAATCCAAAAGCTCGTTTATAAGTTTATTCTGACGGTCTGTAAACGCGCCATTATTGTCGTTGAATTCAGAATTATCTTCTGACGACTTATCGAGAAAGGAATAAATATCAATCTGTTCAAATTCTTGTGTACTACTCATCCTGATATATCAAACAAAAAACTTTATAAATAGTTAAAGGTTTAAGCAATACTTAAACCGTAGTCATATTATTATAAATCAAATTTTTTATTTGTCTAGCCGATAATAAAAAATAAACTGTCAAAATGGGTGATTTCATCTATGGGGGATAGAATGCAAAAAAAGATTATTTTAGTAACAGTGCTTCTGGCAGCAATGCAGATGGTTTTTGCGCAGAATGATGGCTCTCAAACCTCATTATTCACAGAAAAACAGCAGCAGCTCCGAATTACAGCAGAAAATGTAAGACTTGTACCAGATACAAAGAACGGTGGCTATCATCTTTATGTAAAAAAGACTGCAAATGTTAATTCCATCCTTCTTACAGAGACAACAAAGGACCCTGCCGGTAAAAATGACAGTTATGCATACCGTGCAAAAGAATATAATAGTATAAATGGTGATGAAATCCGCCTTCTGGACGGTAAAAAGCTTGAATCAGAAGGGGCAAAATACAGCCTTGTGGATTCTACAGTGGAAGATACAAGCTTTTTTGGACCAGCTTTTCATATTTATATTCCAGAAACAATAGTTTATGGCTATGACTGGTCTCGTAAGGGCGAAGTAAAGATTGGAAAGGGCACTTTTATCAATATTCGTTCTTTTGAAAAGCCATATGCAGATTATACCGGCGATTATATGGATAGCCCGTTTATGTTTGATTTCAGGGTAGTAAAGCGAGTGGTAAAAAAGCCGGCTCCAAAACCAGCTCCTGAGCCAAAACCGGAGCCTGATCCTGTTGAAGAACCGGAAACAATCCTTACAGATGATTATAACCCTATTGCAAGCGAGAAATTTAAGGAACTTTCTGATGATATTATCTATTCAAAAGGACCGGAAACTATTATTGAAGATATAAAGGGACTTCTGGAAAATATTGAAGATAAGGATAATCTTGATCTTGTTTTTGCAATTGATGCCACAGGAAGTATGAAGAATGATATTGATAAGCTGAAGACAGATATGTATCCGCTTCTGGAAGAGCTTTTTGGCGGCAGTCCTGGAGCAAGAATTGGCCTTCTTTTCTATAGAGATTATGGAGATACCTTTAAGTATATGGATTTACCTGTAAAGGTTTATCCGTTTACTTCTAATTTTACAAGTTTTTCTAAGAATCTTAATTCAATCCGCATTTACGGCAAAGAAGGTGGAGACATTCCCGAGGCGGTTTACGAAGCAATGTATGCCTCGTGTGAGTTCTATTCGTGGAGAACGACTGCGCAGAAAAAGATTATTTTGATTGGTGATGCAGAGCCGCACCCAACACCACGCGGAAGCGGCAAGTATTCAAAAGATTATGTAATGAAAATTGCAGACAGCAGAAAGATTAAGATTCATTCTATTCTGCTGCCAAAGGACTAAAAACTAGGTCATGCTGAACTAAAAACTAGGTCATGCTGAACTTGTTTCAGCATCTATATCAAGATCCCGAAACAAGTTCGGGATGACGGAGTTTATTTATTCTGAAGTTCCTGAAGTCTTTTTTCAGGAATCTGAGTAAGGCTGATGTTGCAGAGCTTTTTGTAAGCACCTGGCAGCATAGTTGAGTATCCTGAATCATAAATCTGAAGTACTTCATTAAAAGCATAATATGCCTTGTCGTATTTGCGCTGTGCAAGGTAAACACGGCCAAGTTCATATTTTGCTTCAACATAAATAGCAGGATCTGAGCCATAGCGCTCAATCACAGTATTGTAGCAGAATTCAGCCGAGCTGAAATCTGAGTTTCCAACATAGTTCTGACCCATCTGAATAATCTGGGCTGAAGTTTTTTCTTCTGGTATTTCTTTAAGAGTTCTGCAAGAAAATAAAGTCATTGTTGCTGCAAGAATTGCTGCGAGTGTAATTAATTTTTTCATAGTGTTAGAAGTTTACCTCAAAATCTATTTTTGATTCAAGTATAAATGATATAAGACTTTACCTTAACATTATGCCTCGAATCTGATAATATAGCAGTAATGAAAAAACTCATCAGAATGTTTTTACTTCTGCTGCTTATCATCTCTACAAGCGCTTGTGCTTCAACATCTGGAATGACTTCTGCACAGAATGACGGCGTTGTATATAATGAAAAAAAACAAAACCATAAAAAGTTACTTTTTGAAGACTGGAAATATCGTGGATTCGGCCAGACTCTGCCAGAATGGTTTGAGCCTGCCTATGAAGATAATCTGGTAAAAATCAAAAAAAGTGTTCAGCAACTTTCTTCCTGCGAAATTGTTATATTGAGAGGAGAGGGGATAAATGCAGATCAGGCCGAAAGGGTAATGGAGCTGGAAAAAACAGGCGTTCCTGAAGGCTATGAGTTATATGATTCATTTTGGGCAATGACAGGTGAAGGGAAATACGTTTCTCTTTCACTCTACTATAAGGAGATTTTATGAAGGTTTTAGTAATTGGTGGTGCCGGATACATTGGCAGCCACGTTGTAAAAGAAATGATGAAGGCTGGTCACGAGGTTACAGTATTTGATAACCTTTCAAGTGGACTTCGCTGCAATCTTTTTCCAAAGAACGATTTTATTTACGGAAACATTTTAATTGAGAGAGACCTTGATCAGGCATTTGCACGCGGCTTTGATGCTTTTGTTCATCTTGCAGCATTTAAGGCAGCCGGTGAATCTATGGTTGAACCAGAAAAGTATTCTATCAATAACATCACAGGTACTTTGAACATTATGAACGCAGCAGTAAAGCACAACTGTAAAAAGATGATTTTCTCTTCATCTGCTGCTGTATTCGGTTCACCAGAATATCTTCCAATTGATGAAGATCATCCAAAGAATCCTGAAAACTACTATGGCTTTACAAAGCTTGAGATTGAGCGCTTTATGAACTGGTATGACCAGCTTAGAGGAATGCGTTTTGCTGCTCTCCGTTATTTCAATGCTGCAGGTTATGATCCAGAAGGAGAAATCCGTGGTCTTGAACAGAATCCTGCAAATCTTCTTCCACGTGTTATGGAAGTTGCTGCCGGCATGAAGAGCGGAATGAAGGTTTTTGGAACTGATTATGATACACGCGACGGAACTTGTATCCGCGACTACGTTCACGTTACTGACCTTGCACGTGCTCACGTTATGGCTTTGGATTATATTACAAAGAATGATAAGAGCCTTACAGTAAACCTTGGTACAGAAAAGGGAACAACTGTAAAAGAAATTATTGATGCTGCAAGAAAGATTACAGGAAAAGAGATTCCTTCAGAAGATGTAGAGCGCCGCCCAGGTGACCCTGCATGTCTGTATGCAACATCAAAGCGTGCAAAAGAATTGCTCGGTTGGGAGCCAAAATATTCTGACGTAGATACACTCGTTAAAACTACCTGGGAAGTATACAGATAATGAACTCAAAGGAATTCTTAAAAAACAGCGAGCGCGACATTGTTGCGCTTGAAACTCTTCTTACTTCTATTCCAGCCATTGCCCCGGAGGGTAATGGTGATGGTGAAGAGAAAAAATGCCGTGCCCTTGAAGGCTGGCTCCGCGATAACGGCTTTGACAAAAACGGCTGTACAATTGAGCGCTTTGAAGCTCCAGACAGCCGTGTTAGTGCCGGTGTAAGACCGAGCCTTGTTGTAACAATTCCGGGTGCAGATGATTCTCAGCGTGTATGGGTAATGGCTCATATGGACGTAGTTCCTGTAGGCGACCCTAAACTCTGGAATACAGACCCATGGACTGTTGTAGAAAAAGACGGAAAGATTTACGGGCGCGGTGTAGAAGATAATCAGCAGGGCCTTTGTTCTGCTGCTTTTGCTGCCCTTTATTATCTGAAAAATGGAATTACTCCTGCCCGCACAATCAAGCTGCTTTTTGTAGCTGATGAGGAAAACGGCAGCGAGTACGGAGCAATCTGGCTCATCAAAAATACAGACCTTTTCCGCAAGAACGACCTTGTTCTCATTCCAGATGGAGGAGACAGCGAAGGCCGCACAATTGAAATTGCAGAAAAGAACTTGTTGTGGCTGCGCGTTCACGTAATGGGAAAACAGACTCACGGAAGTCGCCCAGACAGCGGAGCAAATGCATGCCTCGCCGCGTGCGCTCTCTCTGTAAAACTCAACGAGCTTGAAAAAGTTTTCGATAAACGTGACCCGCTTTTCGAGCCGGACTACTCAACCTTCCAGCCTACAAAACGCGAAAAGAACGTAGACAGCATCAACATCATCCCTGGTGAAGATACTTTCTGCATGGACTGCCGCATTCTGCCATGCTATACACTGGCCGAGGTCCTCGCCGAAGTAGACAAGCGCATTCACGAAGTTGAAGCACAGTACGGTGTAAAAATTGAGTACACAACTCCACAGAAATCAGAAAGCCCTGCAACTCCGGTAAGTGCTCCGGTAGCACAGAAGCTTGCAGCCGCAATCAAAAAGATTCACGGAATTGATGCAAAGTTTATCGGTATCGGTGGCGGCACAGTTGGTGCAGAACTCCGCCGCGAAGGCATAGACGCCGTAGTCTGGTCAACACTAGACGACCAGGCACATCAGCCGAATGAATATTGTATCATTGAGAATCTGATAAAAGACGCAGAAACGCTTATTGAGTTCTTCGCTAACTAAAAAAAGCGTCCGAAAACAGAATATATCTGATAGGTACAAAAAAAGGACTCCAGACAAACTCATAATTCCCCGTTTGGCTGGAGTCCTTTTTTTGTACCTATCAGATAAGTTTAGGATTATCTTACTTTCAAGAAAATGC
>JAEEGJ010024033.1_pt1 | contig 12691 bp, 12 predicted proteins | sample 8958761 | NCBI WGS metagenome assembly JAEEGJ01 (sample SAMN16246546, study PRJNA631951) | gut metagenome | biome: gut microbiome; feature: rumen; material: RS-attached | host: Bos | place: Iran: Karaj | collected 2018-10 | reverse complement strand
AGAATTAAAGAGAAACTAGGATGGATGAGTCCTGTCCAGTATAGACTCAACCTCTTGGCTGCATAAAAACAGCGTAGCAGCCATAAAACTGCTACGCTTAAAAGTCTAACTTTTGGGGGTCACCTCAATAACCTGCCCCTTTTTTGACGCCGAGTATCATTACGAGCAATACTATTCGCGAGACATAGAATTTGAATAGTGCACTATGCACAATACATGGTACAATTGAGACTGTATGCAATATAACAATATGATTAGAATATACAAACATGCGAATTGGAAGCAAACAATTGTTGACATATGTTGTTTGATATAATAACATGATTCCAAGAAGCTTCTTATACAATTTCATAAAGATTTTCATACAATATGTATGAAAGGTACATTAGGAGGTACAGAATGAAAAAGAGACTTAAAATGTTATTGGCAGTGGTTATGTTAATTGCATTACTCGTTCCTGCTACTGCTATGGCGGCAAGAGGAACTTGCAACCATTCATGTGGAACAAACGCGGTTTATACAGGAACAGTTCAGAGACAGATTGGAACTTATTCAAAGCAGTTCCACAATCCTGTTACGGGCAAGGATGAATGGAGACCTTACGTTGTATATGGACGCTATAATCAGTATGACGATAGATGCAAAAACTGCAATGAGAAACTTGGTAGCCATGAGAATTTGATATCTACATGTGAGAGCCCGGCATATTAGGATTAATGAAGATGTATAAAATAAGAATGATGCTTTTGATGCTCGTTGTTGTTTTATGCTTATGCGGCTGCGCCACCGAAAAAGGTGGCGCAGTTTCTGCGCAAGAGATCAATGAGCAGGTTAATACAGAAAACTACACTGTCAGTGTATATGAGGACGGTTTTAAGTTTAGTTTTGAAGAGTCGAACGATAACGGGCTCAAAATTTCCGATTGCTATTCAGAAAGTATATTGGGAAAAGGAGCCAGACTTTTTTATGGGATGAATACATCTGAGGGTTTTGTAAGCGAAACTATATTTGTCGATGAATCGGGAAATATAGATAGGAAAAACCTGACGAATGAAGGAAGAAGTACTTTTCTGGTCGGTTCGGTGGCTGGTTCGGATAGATTTGTTGCTCTTACTTGTGAGTATAGTGACGAACCGATAATTCGTATTGAGACACGTGAACCGAACGGATCTCTGGTAGATGAGAGGAGAATAGATTTTTTGACCGAAAATTCCGAGTATAAAAGTATTGCCTTGGATCAATTCGGTTACGCACATCTACTGCTAACAGATGAGGATACTTCAAATGACTTGCAGTATTATTTGGTAGATAATAACGGAAAAGCAGTATATTCTCAAAGCTTTGATAAGAATGCGTTTATCGGATTTATCGCAACATCTGATAATGCGTTGGCATATGATGTTATTTCTGACGTTCAAAGTGCTACTCACGAGGTATATACAATTGATGAGGGTACACTAGAACCTAGATTGTTGCTTTCATATAGTGATATCGCTGAAACACCTATCATGGCTGTAAATATTATAGATTCGGAGAATCTTATTTTTATGGATGAGAAAGGTGTTTATAAAAGCGATTTTAAGTTTGAAAAGATTGAGAAAGTTTTTGATTGGAAATCGAACGGAATACGGAATCCATCTATACAAAAGGCATCTTCTATAAAGATGGATAAAGTCGGTAATATATACGCTTTTGTCGGAGACTATGGAAATCAAACATTCCTTGTTTTGAAAAAGGGTGATGCCGGGATAAGAACAATCAAACTGGCTGTTATGGGTGATTCAGATTTTTATGCGGAAGCAGTTTCGGGATTTAACAGAACGCATCCTAATACCAAAGTGACTATAGAACATTATAAGCCGGAGGATAAAACATCCTTTTTTACAGAAATGATAGCCGGTGAGGCTCCTGTCCTTATTGATTCGGGAATGTTTTCTTTGGAAGAAGTTACTGACTATTTAGAGCCACTTGATGATCTGCTCGAGACAGTTGGGGCAGATGCAATCAGCGAAAGTGTGAAAATGCTTGGTAATGTAGATGGAAGTACTTACGCTATGGCGGCGGATTGTTATATAGATACGCTGGCGTCTGATATAAAGAACAAGGATTGGGATTATAGAGCCTTTTTAAATTCTCTTACCGAATCAAAACAAATTGAATCCATATACAACAATTACTGGAATCTCGGTAAGGCATACGTCGCTGCATGTTTTTTTGATAACGGACATCTCGATAGCCTATATTTTGAAGATGACGGCAGAACACCGAAATTTTGCACCGATGAAGTGAAAAAAGTTATAGAACTGGTTGATAAGTATGGAGATGATAACGCGCCTCAAAGCTTTATTGACGGCTTAAAAGCCGGGACTATGCTATGCGAGCGGATACAAATAAAGACCCCAAAGGAATTGATTGCTTTCCATAATTTGTATGGAGATAAAATTGCTTTAATTGGGTATCCGGGCAAAGAAGGAGCGAGGCATTACCTTTGCTCCAATAATTTGATTACCGTTTTGAAAAAAGCACCCAAAGAAGACAAGGACGTTGCTTCTGAATTTGTAAAATACATTATATCGTATGATTTACAGGAAAATATGGCGCTGAAAGGACAGAGGATATTTTTCAATTTTTCTGTCAGAAATGATGTGATCAGACAGCAAGTGGAAGCGATAACAGCGGAAGAATATGTTGTGGCCAATTTCACGCCGACTGACTATCGAATTCCAAAAGAAATTGATAGAGAAGCGGTAATAGAAGAAATCGCTGCCATAATGGGAAAAGCAACGATAAGGCACGACAGTTCAAGCGAATATGGCGAAATTCTATATGAAGAGTTTTACGATTATTACGATGGTATAATATCGATAGATGAACTAATCAGAAATCTGGAAAGCAGGTTGAAGATATATCTGATGGAAAGAGAATAGCAGAAAATATGCATTAATGCAGTGATAAAAAGCCTTGGTTCCCCAAGGCTTTTATTATATTTTACAAGTCTTGAAATAATAAAAAACAAGAAAATTGCGCATTCTCTCTTTACATTTCCGAAATCTTAGATATAATCACATTATCGACATATGTCGATAACTAACATTTGTTCAATCCGGAGGAATACATGGCTAGACCTACAAGAAGTCGCAAAATATGCAGAGAACCTCTATTCAAGGAATTTGCACCCGTATTGGGTGTTTCCGGGGATAATGCGGAGGAGAAAGAAGCAATAATTCTTTCTTTGGACGAATACGAAGTGATAAGAATGGTGGATTTGCGCGGGGTAACGCACGAGCAGTGCGCGGCGCATATGGGGATTTCACGTACGACCGTAACAGAGATTTATGAGGGTGCAAGGCGAAAAATCGCTGACATGATAGTTAACGGCAGATCACTTCACATAGAGGGCGGAAACTGTTTTGTGTGCAACGGAAGGGGCAAGGATTGTCGCAACGACAAGTGTATTAAAGAGAAAGCTTGTCCCGACAGGTAGAACTGTAGAGCCTTAGCCATACCTTGGATTAATCAGACAAAAGGAGACTGACTATGGCTGAATTACTAATAATTTCCGGGCTTAAGGCTTCGGTTGAGGACAAAGAAATCCTTAAAGGCGTGGATTTGACCGTCAATGACGGAGAAGTACATGTAATCATGGGACCAAACGGTGCGGGTAAGTCCACACTCGGTTCCGTAATCATAGGCGACCCCAGGTACGAGATTACCGGCGGAAGCGTTTTCTTTGACGGAGAAGATATAACCGGCGAAGAGACAGATAAGATAGTTAAAAAAGGCATCTTCCTTACATTCCAGAATCCTATAGAGGTGCCGGGTATTACACTTTCAAACTTTATAAAGACGGCGCTCGAGGCTGAGACCGGCGAGCACATCAAAATGCGTGATTTCAGGAAGAAACTCGACGAGACCATGCAGGTGCTTCAGATGGATCCCGAGTATGCCGACAGAGACTTAAATGTGGGATTTTCCGGCGGTGAGAAAAAGAAAGCGGAAATCCTTCAGATGCTTATGCTTAAGCCGAGACTGGCAATCTTGGATGAGACTGATTCGGGACTTGATGTGGACGCTGTTCACGTAGTATCGAGGGGTGTTGAGGAATATAAGAAGAATGTGGGCGGTGCGCTTATTATCATCACTCACAGCACCAGAATTCTTGAGTCGCTTAATGTTGACAAGACGCACGTACTCGTAAACGGAAAGATTGCGACCAACGGTGACGCGGGCTTAATCGACACCATCAACGAAGAAGGATTTGAGAGGTACACGGCTTAATATGAAAGAAAAAACACAGGTTGAAGACATCGACAGAAGTATATACGACTTCAGATATTCTGACGATGATTTTTATAAGGTCAAAGGGGGACTGACGGCTGAGATTATCGAGGAAATCTCACGTGAGAAGAATGACCCCGAATGGATGAGAGAGTTTAGGCTGCAGGCGCTCGACACATATAATCGCCTGAGTGCGCCTGACTGGGGCCCTTCGATTGAAGGCCTCGACATGGACAACATAGTTACTTATGTACGTCCGAACATGGACAAGATGGCTACATCATGGGACGATGTGCCGGAAGATATTAAGAATACTTTTGAAAGATTGGGCATCCCCGAAGCGGAGCGAAAATCCCTGGCCGGAGTGGGCGCACAGTACGATTCCGAAGTGGTATACCACAGCATAAAAGCCGAAATGGCAAGGCAGGGTGTAGTCTACACCGACATGGAGAGCGCTTTGCACAGCGATTATGCGGACATGATTCGCGAGCACTTTATGAAAGCGTTACCCGTGGGAGAGCACAAATTTACCGCGCTGCACGGAGCAGTGTGGTCGGGAGGCTCCTTTGTATATGTTCCCAAGGGGGTCAAACTGGATATTCCGCTTCAGTCATACTTCAGATTCAATGCCAAAGGTGCGGGTCAGTTTGAGCACACACTTATCATAGTTGAGGAGGGCAGCTACTGCCACTTCATAGAGGGTTGCTCTGCGCCCATGTACAATGTAGCCAATATTCACGCGGGTTGCGTAGAGCTATACGTGCGAAAGAACGCGACTCTCCGCTATTCCACAATCGAAAACTGGTCAAAGAACATGTACAACCTTAACTCCAAGCGCGCCATCGTGGAAGAAGGCGGAAAGATTGAGTGGGTATCGGGTTCTTTTGGCTCACACATATCCTATCTCTATCCTATGAGCGTTTTAAACGGAGAAGGGGCAAGGGCGGAGTTCACAGGAGTTACTTTTGCCGGCAACGGGCAGAATCTGGACACAGGCACGAAAGTCGTGCACAACGCCAAGAATACTTTTTCATACATTAACACAAGGTCCATCAGTAAGGACGGAGGAATCAACACTTTCAGAAGTTCGGTTGCCATGACGCCGAACGCTTCGGGAAGTAAGTCGGCAGTATCCTGCGAATCCCTGATGGTAGACAGTATCAGCCGTTCCGATACCATTCCTGCAATGGACGTGCGCGTAAGCGATGCAGACGTAGGTCACGAAGCAAGAATCGGAAGAATCAGCGATGATACTGTTTTTTATCTCATGAGCAGAGGCCTTTCGGAGGAGGATGCCAAGGCGCTTATTGTGCGAGGCTTTGCGGACAATGTCAGCAAGGAATTGCCTCTTGAATACGCTGTTGAGATGAATAACCTTATTACGCTTGAAATGAAAGGAAGTATAGGATGATGAAAATCAATAATCTGCCGGCAAGAACATGGAACTGGCTTAAGATGAACGACACCGGCGTATCCATAGATTTAAGCAATGCCGTGCCGCTTGAGTATACGGAAGAACTTCCGGACGGCGTAGACAGAATATCGGGGCGAGGTGTAAGTCCTTTTTCCGACAGACCGCTTCGAACCGGTATGGGTGCGGAATTTGATTACACGATGCAAGGCACGGGAATCAAGCCTTCAGGATATGTGGTAGATGACCGACGCAAGATCGAAATGCCTGTTTATCAGACGTTTAAGTACGGAGACGCAGACTGCAACGTAAATCTTCTCGATTACACAATCGGTGAGAACGCATGCCTTACGGTTATCCAGAATGCTGTATCCGAAGAAACGACTCGAGACACCACCGCAATAATTCAGAACCGCTACACGATAGCCAAAGGAGGTAGCCTCACGATTGTTCAGATTCAGGCACTTTCGGATGGTTGCACTTTCTTTAGCGACATGGGAGGGCACGTGGATGACGGAGGAAACTTCAGGCTTATTCAGATAATCCTCGGAGGTGGCAGGAATTACTACGGCTCATTTACGGATCTTGTGGGCAAGTCTTCGAAGGTTGACGTGGACGTGGCTTACAGCCTCAACAGGCAGCAGACGCTTGATATGAACTATGTGGGAAATCACTGCGGCAAGCTGTCGGAGAGCGATTTTAATGTAAGCGGAGTTATGAAAGGCGAGGCTAAGAAGCTATTCAGAGGAACCATCGATTTTCACTGCGGTTGCAGCGGTTCCAAGGGTGCCGAGCTTGAAAATGTTCTTTTGATAGACGATACGATAATCAATCAGACGATTCCGCTTATTTTGTGCGACGAAGAGGACGTTGAGGGCGCTCACGGCGCAACTATCGGAAGAATGGACGATAATGTTTTGCTTTATTTTAAGTCCCGCGGCATTTCGGAAAAAGAAGCATACTCCCTCATGGAGCGCGCCAAGCTTGATGCCGTGGCGGGGCAGATTGAGGACAGGCATACAAGAGAGTATGTTGCAGGCTTAATTGATAAAATGACGGCTTAAGGAATTAAGAGGAAAGATGACAGAATCAGAAAGAAAGATAAGGGCAGAGTTCCCACTGATAGAGAAATCAAGATGCGTATACTTAGACAACGGCGCTACAACGCAGAAGCCGGGTTGCGTCCTTGAGGAAATAAATCGCTACTACGAAACAATGAATGCCAATCCCATGCGTGGGCTCTACGAACTCAGCGTGGAGGCTACCGAGGCATATGAAAACGCAAGAGTAATCACGGCGAACTTCATAAATGCCAAGGATGTTTCGGAAATAATATTTACGCGAAATGCCACCGAGAGTCTTAATCTGGTGACGTACAGTTACGGAGCTTTTGCATTGAAGCCCGGTGACGAGGTGATAGTCAGCGTAGCCGAGCACCATTCCAATTTCCTCCCTTGGATTGAGGCTTCAAGAAGGACGGGAGCCAAAGTCGTATACTACGACTGCGCTCCCGACGGAAGCTTCGATTTGGACGAGCTTAAGCGCCTGGTGAATTCGCACACGAAAGTCCTCGCTGTTAACGCCGTATCAAACGTCACCGGGCAAAAGAATGATATCCCCGCTATGGCCTCAATCATTCACGAGGCGGGCGGAATCATAGTGGTGGACGGTTCGCAGTCGGTTCCGCACGAGAGCACCGATGTGCAGGCGGCGGATGTGGATTTTCTTGCTTTTTCCGGCCACAAGATGTATGCCCCCATGGGAATCGGCGTGTTGTATGGAAAGCGTGAGCTTCTTGACAAGATGCCTCCGTTTCTCTACGGCGGCGAGATGATAGAGACCGTCAGCAAGGAGCGAGTAACCTATGCTGCGCCGCCTCACAAATTTGAGGCGGGAACGGTCAATGCCGGCGGCGCGTTGGGACTTAAGGCGGCCATCGAGTACATTACGAAAGTCGGCTTTTCTCAAATCTCGGCCAAAGAAAGCGGTCTCATTAAGCTTGCTTTTGACGGCATGCAGGAAATTCCGCATGTGAAAATCATCGGCGGCGCGGAGGCTTCGGACCATCACGGAATAATAAGCTTTACCGTGGACGGAGTGCACCCTCACGATGTGTCTGAGATATTTGCGGCGGAGAATATAGCCCTCAGAGCCGGGCATCATTGCGCAGAACCGCTCCATCGGCATCTCGGCGTGATGTCTACCACGAGAATGAGCGTAGGCGTTTACAACACCTGCGGCGAGATTGAACAATTTCTGGATGTTTTGCGGAGCATCCGGGCAAGGATGGGATACAAAGATGACAGGCAATACTTTTTACAATGAAATAATAAATGACCACAATCTGCACCCGTACTATAAGCGGCACATCGACGGCGCCAATTTCACGCTCGAAGGCGTCAACCCTTCCTGTGGCGATGACATAGTTCTTGAGTTAAAAGTTGAGAACGATATAGTCGTCGACGGCGGCTTTACCGGAGACGGGTGCGCTATCTCTCAGGCATCGGCGGACATAATGCTCGACCTGATCATAGGCAAGTCCAAAGAAGAAGCGGTGCGGCTTTCGGACATGTTTCTTCGAATGATTAAAGGGTCCATAACCGACGAGGAAAAGGAAGAACTCGACGAAGCCGGTATCCTTGAGTCTGTATCCCATATGCCTGCACGTGTTAAGTGCGCGGTGCTCGGATGGCGTACGATGCGGGAGATATTTGGTCTCAAAGATTGAATTAAACGGTACTAATATGCATTTTTGAAGCCTTGGGTAACCAAGGCTTTTGTGTTATAATTTCTTTGGAAAAGGAGAGATTATATGATTTCTTTTAAATGTTCCAACTGTGGCGGTGAGATGACAATTTCTCACGCCGGAGAATTGATGTGCCCGTACTGCGGCACCAAGCACAATTTCAGCGACAAGGAGTTGGCGGGGTATAAGGTTTTCAGACGCAGAATGCTTGAGTATCTTGCGGCTGTTGCAGAGGATAGGGCTAAGGCTTCAGACTATGATTATCTGTGGACCAACGCCGATTCTGTTACGTTTGTTACCGATGATGGCGGAGAGATAACCGTAAGATACATATACATGAACGACTCTGCAGGCATTAAGACGTACGTGGCCAAAGAAAGCGTCATTTATATTTTTGATAAGGCCAAGGCGGATTTGCTGAGCCGAAGCATGAGCAATGTCGCAAAGATTTCTTATCCTGCGGCAGATATGAAGGATCTTGCCAAGTGCGTTCCGCAGGGAAAGGGTACATACAGACTTTCCGACGGCAGCGTCCTCTGGGCTGTGGCCAAGGACGAAGGGCTGTTCCCCTTACCGCTTTTCGGAAATCTTGAGTGGGAAGATGTTGCATGGATTGTATCAAGGCTTGAGAATATCGCTTGTCTGCTTGAATACAATGAGAAAGTGCACGGCGGCATAAGCCCCGAAACTGTATTTATTAATCCCAAGACTCATGTGGCAGCGCTTTTGGGCGGTTGGCAGAATGTGAGCACGATGAATGGGCTTAATAAGACTGCTGATTTAAAGGATATACGCGATACGGCTAAGAAACTTATAGGTAACGGTATCAGCGGCATACCTAATATGTTTAAGGACTTTCTTTTGCAGGCACCTAAGAGGGATGCATTTAAGGATTTCGAATACTGGGACGAAGTGATTGAGAAGGGCCTCGGAGGCAGGCATTTTCATAAATTTGGTAAATAAGGAGATCAATTATGGGATACGGTAGTTACAGAAGCTCTGACTGGAGCAAGTTAAAAGCAAGTGCGAAGATTACGGATTCTTCAAGCGTTTCGCAGATTTTCAAGAATCGTTCCATGGAGGAGCGTTTCAACCCTAAGTTTATTGAGATGAGAGAGTCCATGGACTCCGAGGAGCACCCCAATTCAACACCGGTTATCATCGGTCTTGATACCACAGGCTCCATGGGATATTTGTCCGAGGAGATTGCCAAGAACGGTCTTAACGAGACCATGCTTAAGATATATGCGACCAATCCTATCGAGGATCCGCAGCTTATGTTTGCGGCTATCGGCGATGTGACTGACAGAGCGCCTTTGCAGGTTACTCAGTTTGAGTCCGACATCAGAATTGCTGAGCAGCTCTTTGCGCTTTGGATGGAAGGCAACGGCGGAGATGCGCCTGAGGACTTCGAGTTAATGTGGTACTTCGCTGCCAAGCATACTAGAATCGATTCGTTTGAGAAGCATGGTAAGAAGGGCTTTCTTTTTACAATCGGTGATGCGGATGTGCATGAGATGGTGAAGGGACCTTACATTGAGGACATATTCAAGGATGCGTCACGCAATTACTCTTCTAAGAATCTTTACGATATGGCTTCCGAGAAGTACCAGGTATTTCATATTCATTTGAATGACAAGGGCTTGGTTCCTGCAAACTTTTCGTCGATTATGGGAGGAAGAATAGCTGTGCTTCCGAAATCGTCGGTTAACGCGATTCCCGAGACCATCATCACGATTATGCAGCTTGCCAACGGAGAGGACAGAGAGACCGTGCTTTCGCAGTGGTCCGAGGTTGCCCGTCCCGTGGTTGAGAACGCTATCAAGAATATGACTTTTAAGTCGAAAAAGAAAGGTCTTTTCTTTTGAGTAAGACGGTTTTTAAAGCAGTAATAGGTAAAAATTTCGGAGACGAAGGTAAGGGTCTTGCTACAGATTTTTTGTGCCTAAGCGGCGCAAAGAATCTGGTGGTGAGGGCCAATGGAGGCGCTCAGTCCGGTCACACTGTGGAGACGGGGACTAAGCGCTTTGTTTTTCATGAGTTATCGTCGGGCTCGTTTCGGCATGCGGATACTTATTGGGCTTCGACATACCATCCGGATCTATATAAGCTGGCAGAGGAGATTGAGGAGTTCCGTGAAGTGGGCGGATTCGTGCCGCGGGTGTATGCGTCGGAGAATGCCGGAATCACAACGATTTTGGACGTAATACTCAACATGGCTTTCGAGACTGCGCGCGGTACCGGGCGTCACGGAAGTTGCGGAATGGGCATCTATGAATGTGAACTTCGCGAGCAAGCGGGCTATAAAATAACGGTTGATGATGTTATTAAGCTTGGGGTCGAAGAACTGATTCATAAATTGTTAGAAATTAGAGAAAATTATGTTCCTAAGCGTTTAAAGGAAGAAGGATTGGCACCTGAATCGCTCGGCGAGTATGCACAATTGTTACGCGATGACAATATTGTCATAAATTATGCGAAAACAGTACACAATAATTTGAAGTGGGTTGAAACGGTTGAATCGGAGAAGGATTTCTTTAATGAATATGACCAAGTAATCTTTGAAAACGGACAAGGATTATTGCTGGATTCCGAGTGCAAACGATTCTATCCCAATGTGACCGGCTCTCGTACCGGACTCGCGAATATAGCGTCGATTCTCAATAACGTGGGAGAAAAACTCGACGAAGTACTATACGTCTCCCGCAGCTACGTCACCCGCCACGGCGCCGGCGAGCTTCCTTGCGAGTGCAAGGCCTCAGATATACCCGGAATGATAACAGATGTTACCAATCAGCCCAACGAATGGCAGGGAAAACTGCGTTTTGGGCTTCATGAGTCGGTCGAAGAGTTTGTAAGACCCGTGGAAGAGGATATAAAGACGCTTGATTATAGGCCGAAGTTCAGTTTGCTTTTAACACATTTGAATGAAAGTGACGGACGTGTCTTATTTGATGCCGAGAAAATGAATATTGATGAGTTTGAAAAGAATTCTCCGGTTAAGAATACATTTGAGAAGATATACTTATCAGCAGATAAATATGCGGAGAATATTAAGGGGTAGGCTCGTGGGCCTACCCTTTATCCAACATCATCATTAAGTTACTAAGTACAACCATTCCTGCGGTCTCGGTGCGAAGGATTCTTTTGCCGAGAGTAATTATTTCAAAGCCTGCATTGCGGGCTTTTTCAATTTCGGCTTGCTCGAAGCCGCCTTCGGGGCCGATGAAGATTGCAACCGAGTCGCCGGGCTTAACGGATTCGAAGAGCTCGCGGGTATGAGTCATGCCGTCGGCCATTTCGTAAGGCACCCACTTATGCGTGCACTCGCTCGCGCGGGCAACTGCCTCACCGTAAGTCATAGGCTTGGTAATCTCGGGAATTACAGTGCGCTTCGATTGCTTGGCTGCCGCCTCGGAAATTGACTGCCAGCGTGCAATCTTGGAATCAGCTTTCTTGGGATCAAGCTTCATAACGCAACGCTTCATCTCCACAGGAATAATCTCAAAAGCGCCAAGCTCGACAGCTTTCTGGATAATCAGTTCCATCTTATCGGACTTAGGCAATCCCTGATACAGATATATCTTACAAGGAAGCTCTGTGCCTTCTTTGATAAAAGCAAGCTCACAGGTAATTGCATCATCGCTAAGCTCACGCACGATACAACGATACTCGGCATCAGATTCGCTCGTACTGACAGAAATTTCTTCGCCGGGCTTCATTCTGAGCACGTTCTTAATATGGTTAACGTCCTTACCCGTGATTGTAATAGTTTTATTGCATATAGCGCTCGGGTCTACGAAAAAATGATACATATATTGATTCTTACAGGCGTGACTGCCTGCTCCTTTGAATATATGATATAACATTTCTTTTTTTTTCTCCATATCTTTGTGCTGTAAGCGTGTAAAAGCCCGTGGTCAAAACTGTCGCAAATGTGGAAAAATCTTGACTATCCGCGCCAACATGTGGATAATGTGCTATGGCATTTATTTGCAAATTGATTTATAGTTAAGTACAAGGGCAATTGTGCCCGAACGTATATAGGATTTAGTTATGAAGTGGATTAAATACAGAGTCAAGACGACAACCGAGGCTGAGGACATTATCATCAGCAGCCTCTACGATATAGGCCTTGAGGGCGCGCAGATTGAGGACAAGATTCCTCTTACCACGCTTGAGAAGGAGCAGATGTTTGTGGACATTCTGCCCCAGACCGAGGAGGACGACGGAGTTGCGTACCTCAATTTCTTTGT
>JAEEGJ010024031.1_pt1 | contig 12691 bp, 17 predicted proteins | sample 8958761 | NCBI WGS metagenome assembly JAEEGJ01 (sample SAMN16246546, study PRJNA631951) | gut metagenome | biome: gut microbiome; feature: rumen; material: RS-attached | host: Bos | place: Iran: Karaj | collected 2018-10 | reverse complement strand
GACTGCTGATGAAGCTCCACAGCCTCTGCTGACTTCCACACCTCCAGCAGCAGAAGCTCGTTTTCGTTATCGGGACTGTAGTAGTATTCGTACTTCTCGTTTCCGTCTTCTGCACGGGATGCATCAGCAATGCCACTCTGCAAAAGTGCCTTATAAAATTCGTTGCGTTTTCCGTCTTTTATGTAGTAATGTACTTCAACAAATCTTTTCATATATACTTACCTCTTACTTCAAATCATTTCTGATAAAATGTGTTGGATTCCACACTTCCTTTTCGGGCAAACCGTATTTATCCTTACCGAGGGCTATTGATTTCATCAGGAACGACATATTCCTTGCGAGATTTCTCATTGTCTGCATTCCTTCGGCATCAAAAGCGGCTTCGCCTTGCAATCTGCCGTGAACACTGTTCCAGTAGGTGCTTGAAGCAACAGGCATACCACAGATTGTGAAGTATTTGTTCAGCTCGTCAAATGTCGCCGAACAGCCGCCGCGTCTCGCAATAACAACACTTGCGCCGACCTTCATGGTCTTGTCAAAGTGAGAACTGTAAAACAATCTGTCAAGACAGGCAATGAGAGTTGCATTTGCCGAAGCATAATAAACAGGAGACGCAACGATAAGGCCATCCGCAGCTTCAAACTTAGCTGCAATATCATTTACCTCATCATTGAATACACAGCGTCCAAGCTCGGCGCATTTACCACAGGCAATACATCCGCGAATATCCTTATTGCCTATCTGACAGACCTCGGTCTCTATTCCCTCAGTATCGAATGTTCTGACCATCTCTTTCACTGCGACAGATGTGTTGCCATCGGTTCTGGGGCTTCCGTTGATTATAAGTACTTTCATTGAATCTTCCTCCTTATAATTTCGCTGAACACATTTCAGCATAAAATGTTAAAATGATCTCCGCCCATATGGGCGGAATTAAGAATTGTCCATTAATTGCTTATGCTTCATCAGGATGCTCTCCCGACCATCCTCTCTCATGAAGGCTGGAAAGGTACGACATATCGTCTTCAGAAATCCTGAAGCCAAATATATCCAGATTTTCCTTCATTCTTTCCTTTGATGAAGCTTTCGGAATAACAGGAATACCTCGCTGATTAAGGTATCTGAGCAATAATGCAGCATTGGTGCAGCCATATTTTGCGGCTATATTTGATACTGTACCGTCATTTATAAGTTTTGCTCTGCCAAGAGGGCTCCATGCCTGTGGAAGTATCCCCTCTTTTCTGAGGTAAGAAAGCGTATATTCCTGCATATACCCAACGTGGAGTTCAAGCTGGTCTACCATAGGACGGATTCGTGCGACTTCTAAAAGAGGCCTTATATGGTGCGGAAGGAAATTAGACAAGCCTATGGCTTTTACTCTTCCCTGCTCATATAATTCCTCCATTGCCGCCCATGAGCTGCTGACTTTTTCAAACCATTCATCATCATTCCTGTCACTCTTAGGCCAGTGTATAAGATACATATCAAGATGATCGGTTTTAAGCTTACGGCAGGATTCTTCAAATGATCTCAGCGTTTTATCCCTGCCAAGATCAGTATGCCATACCTTGCTGCACAGGAAGATCTCATCTCTCGGAATACCCGAATGTTCAATAGCTTCACCGATCTGTTCCTCGTTTCCGTAGAATGCCGCTGTGTCAATATAGCGGTAGCCGACCTCAAGTGCGTCTAAAATAGTCTGCACTCCGCCTTTTTCTGTTGAAAGATATGAACCGTAGCCTACAGCCGGTATCACTGTTCCATTTGGCAGAATGAACTGCTCCTTTGAGTCATTATATCCCACTGCATCAAGTATACTATCAAGAATCCGCATATTTCTGATTGAAAATTCCTCAGTGATATATGGAAATGCTTTTCCATTAATGCATTCATTCATCTGCTCCATCTCCATACTGTAGTTGGAACCGGCATAAACAGTTTCAGCTCGTGTAACTTTTTCACCATTTGAGTTCTTAACTGTTACATCAAATGACAGCTCTCCCTCACCGTTATACTCAACATCGGAACGGATATATCCCTTTGAACCGTGAATAAACAGTCTGTCATATCTGTCGCTGGTATCAGTACCGAGTATCATGCCAGCATTGAATGAAGCTCTTGAACCGTCCTCAAACCCTATAAGAACAGAAGCCATATGATCGACACCTGTGCCGCCAAACTCCGCATCAGCCTTTATGTACTTCACAGGTGAATCAATGAGCGAAAGTATCATAGATGTACAGTAACATCCTACATCATATATTCCTCCTCCGCCCTGCTCCTTGTGAAGTCTGATATCTTCTGAATAGTCCTGTGTAAGAAAGGCGGTATCTATATAGTCTACCTTTCCTATCTCGCCTGATGAAATTATCTCCTTCAGACGGCATATATACGGACTATGGAGATATGCGTAAGCTTCCATAAGTATAACGCCGTTATCCCTTGCTGCTGCAAACATACGGCGAAGCTCGCCTTCGTTCATAGCAAGTGGCTTCTCGCACAATACGTGCTTATGAGCCTTAAGAGCCTTTATTACCCATTCGCAGTGAATATCGTTCGGCAATGGAATATATACCGCCTCTACCTCCGGATCAGACAGCAAAGCATCATAGCCCTTATAAGCTTTTTCAAAGCCGAAACGCTCCTTATAAGCCTGAGCTTTTTCAAGGCTTCTGCCTGCTATCGCATACAGCTCGCATCGCTTGGCTTTCTGCATCCCTGGTATAGTACCCCATGATGCGATCCCGGCCGTACCCATAACGCCCCATTTTACGGTTCCTTTTTCTTCAGACATAAAGCATCCTCCTATGAATTATTCTTGCTTATTCTATGTACACATCTCTCTGCAATAGATTTTGAAAAAGGCATACAGATATCTGCAACAGGTCCAACCAGAAAAGCGCAGATTATCGTACCTATGCCAAATTTTCCACCAAGCAGAAAGCCTGTCACTACAAATATCACATCTGTAGTGATTCTTACAGCTGCAAATCGTATCTTTCTTTTGTCGCTTATGACAACTGCTACAAGGTCATTTGGACCTGTACCTGCCTCAGATTTAATAACAATCGACATTCCGAATGCCAGTATCCCACAACCTATGATCAGTACAGCAATTTTTACAGGCAGTACAGCATCTCCGATTTTCAAACCGCTCAGCAGCCATGTGAAGAAATCGATTATCGGTCCGCCGCAGAACATACAAACTATCGTTCCAAGCTTTATATAGCTTCTGTCGACGATCAAAAGGATAAGAATGATCAAAAAGCAAATGAACATATGCACTATTCCATGAGTTGGTACAAACAGACCTGTTTTAATGACAAGAAGGCGAAGTCCTTGTATCATAACATTGAAAGGATCTGCTCCCGAATCTGCAAGCAGAAATAATGTAACCCCGAGATGAGCGATCACAAGTCCAATAAATAACAGTATCAGCCTGACTAAAGTTTCTTTTGTTTTCTGTTGCATTATCTCAACTCCTCAGAACGGATAATCTTCATCAAGATTAGTTATAAACCTATGGCTGTCAAAATCATTTCTCTTTTTCTCAAAAAGCTCACGCAGTATCTCTGCTGCTTCATAAGATGAGAGCGGAGCAGGATTATCAGCTTTTCCATCAGTTCGTATCCATCCTGGATGAACACAGAATAAATTAACTGCCCTATCGTTCCTAAAAGTGTTGTAAAGGTTCATTGTAGCCATATTCAGTGCGGCTTTCGCCATACCATAGTCAATAAGATCAGTACGGTAACACTTCGATATACTTCCTGCTTCTGAGGATATATTCATAATAAGTGCTATTTTGTCACTCTTTATCAAAAACGGATAGAATGCTTTTATTACACGCATAGCTCCCACAGCCGTAATATCCACAGTTCTTGCAATATAGTCAAGATCTGCATCAAAGAATCCCTTATCACAATCGGGAGAAACAGATACTGCATTATTTATCAGAAGATCAAGATGGTCCAGTATCCTTGAGAGCTCAGCTGCAGCAGTCTGCACTGATTCAGTATTGCTTATATCCATTGTCAGTATCGTAAGCCTATCACCATATTGATTTTTTAGTTCATCAAGTTCAGTACAAGGCTTTCTTATCGTAGCCACAACATTATCTCCTGCTTCAAGATAGCGAAGTACTAAACTGAAGCCAAGTCCTACCGCCTTACCTGCTCCGGTTATCATAACATTCTGAGACATATCTGTCCCCCTTACTTTTATCTGCATTTTACAATTGCTTCTGTAACGTCTGTCAATACCAGTTCGCCGTTCTGATTATATACCTCAAATGATACGGCAACTATACCATTTTTCTCATTACGCTTAACAAGATCTGTTATAGTTGCTTTACCCGTCAGCACATCTTCAGCAAATACAGGCTTCACCCATTCGATCTTAGTTGATTTTCCAGCAAGAAGTTCATCTCCGAAAAAATCCACCTCAAGATACTTAGCCCATACAGCCATGAAAGACATAACACCAGGAGCAATAAGCTTTCCGAACGGCGTAGTTTTAGCATATTCTTCATCAGTATGGAGCGGTACATCATCATATTCTTTCGCAAACTCAAGCATTTTATCTTTGTCTATAACCGCAGGTGCAACATTTACTGTCATTCCGAGCTTGATATCATCAAAATACATTTTTTCCTCCAGGATAATAAATTCTTGCATTTCTAATGCATATTTTGAATTATACCATAGATGAAAAAATTTATCAATAATATAGCCAATATAATTTAAAGAATTAAAAATAATTTACATAATATTCATTGAAAACTATGACCTGATATGATATAATAATTAAAAATTATTTATGATATGGAGGTATGATAATGGACAAAGTAAAGAAAAAACTGGCTTTCGGCTGTATGCGTCTTCCGATGATGGATGGCAGAGTTGATGAGCCGCAGTTCTGCAGGATGATAGACCGCTTCATCGAAGAGGGCTTCAATTACTTTGATACGGCACACGGATATATCGGAGGTCAGAGCGAAACAGCTATCCGCTCATGCCTCACAAGCAGATATCCGCGTGAAGCTTATCTACTGACAGACAAGCTTACAGACAGCTACTTTAAGAAACAGGAAGATATCAGAACCTTCTTTGAAAAACAGCTTGAATGGTGCGGAGTAGATTATTTTGATTTCTACCTCATGCACGCTCAGAATGCAGGAAATTACGAGCAATTTCAGAGATGCAAAGCATATGAAACTGCTTTTGAACTGAAAGCAGAGGGAAAGATACGCCATGTTGGTATCTCATTCCATGATACCGCCGAAGTGCTCGAACAGATACTAACCGATCACCCTGAGATAGAAGTCGTACAGATACAGTTCAATTACCTTGACTATGACGATCCAGCTGTACAGAGCCGCAAGGTGTACGAAGTCTGTCGCAGGCATAATAAGCCGGTTCTTGTTATGGAGCCTGTTAAGGGAGGAAATCTTGTTAATCTTCCTGATGCTGCCAAACAAGTATTAAGCGGACTCAACGGCGGCAGTATTGCAAGCTATGCTGTACGATTTGCCGCAGGCTTTGACGGAATGCTGTGCGTATTGTCCGGAATGAGCAGTATAGAGCAGCTTGAGGATAATATCAGCTATATGAAGGATTTTCAGCCGCTTAACGATACTGAGCTCAATGCAGTGAATAAAGTAGTGGAAATCCTGCATTCCAAAGACCTTATCCCCTGCACTGCCTGCCGTTACTGCGTGGATGGATGTCCGCAGCATATCGCTATTCCCGATCTGTTCTCATGTATGAACACAAGAGAACTCACGCACGACTGGAATCCGCATATGTATTATGATATACATACCCGTGACAGCGGCAAAGCTTCAAGCTGTATCAAGTGCGGAAAATGTGAAAAGATATGCCCACAGCATCTGCCAATAAGAAAACTGCTTGAAGATATTGCAAACACCTTTGAACACTAAGGAGGAAGCACAATGTTTGAAAACGCATTAACTATGAGAGGTTTATCTCACGGCACTAAGATAACATATAAAACCCTTGTTTCTATCGTTCTTATCGCGCTTGCTGTTATTCTGCCGCAGCTCGTTCATCTTGCACTTGGACAGCCGGGCGGTGTCAAATGGCTGCCAATGTATCTGCCGGTTCTTATAGGCGGCTGCCTGCTCGGAACTGAATGGGGAATTGCAATAGGAATACTCACCCCTGTCGTAAGCTTCCTGATAACTTCAGCTATGGGCAATCCAATGCCTATGTCAGCAAGACTTCCTTTCATGATTCTGGAGCTTGCAGTATTTGCAGCTATTTCAGGTCTTTTCACTAAGAAGATATCAGAAAACGGACTTTGTGCTTTTCCCGCCGTAATACTCGCTCAGTTTTGCGGAAGGAGCGTATTTCTCGGAGCAATAGTCGCAACACAGAACTTTACACAGTTCACTCCAAAAATGATATGGAGCCAGATCCAGACAGGTTTCACCGGACTTGCAGTACAGGCTGTACTTGTTCCTGTTATAATAATCGGCCTGAGAAAACTTCTCATAAAGGATAACGCTAATGACTGATATTGAAATTGCAATAAAGAATCTGAATGGACATTCAATATGTCTCTGTAGAAGCGGTCGGTTCTTCACTGACGACAGCAGAGGGATATCGCCTATGATGAGATTTATCGATGAGAATAAAGATCTGTGCGGCTATTCTGTTGCCGACGTTATCGTAGGCAAAGCAGCGGCGATGCTGTTTGTTAAAACAGGAATATCTGCTGTTCACGGCAAAGTAATATCTAAAAGCGGAAAAGCTTACCTTGAAAGTCATAGTATCCCATGCACATATGATATCCTGACCAAGCGTATAATTAACCGTCATGGTACGGATATATGTCCTATGGAAAAGACCGTGGCAGAAATTGATGATGCCGAAACAGGCTATATAGCGTTAAAATCACGACTGAACGAAATAAAAAAGCAATCTCTTTGATTGACCTTGTGAAAAGCTATTGAACCAAAAATGTAATTATTGCCTCTTGAATAATAGATTATAGGTATAAAAGGCAATTCTCTCCTAGGGAGGCTGTAACTATCATTCTAACAGCAAATCTATAAACTTAGGCTCATGCTTAGCTTCTTTGACATATCCGAGCATATCATCACGGAGCAAGCCTTCTATTAAGTATTGATGTCATATGGAGAAAATATACTTTATATTTATTCTAAAAAGGCCAGCTCCCTTGCGGGAGCTGGTTCTTTCATAGCTTTGTACCGTGATGATACGCTGATGCAGTATCAGTCCTATATCGACAGCGGGAAAATGGATAAGACCAAAGAGCTTGGTGATAACTTCCAGCGTGATCTGAAAGAAATGGTAAACGGCTTGCAGACGAATATCCCCGATGTAGGCATTTATATCTGGAGCTGCGGAGAAGATGCAAATACCCATAATACCCAGCATACGATCATCTCTGCAAATGTGTTTGACAAGCTTGGAAACGACAGAAGCGTCGGCGAATGGATATTTGATGCTGTGAATGGTGATGTCAAGACCTACGGACTTGAGCTGCTTGATAAAACATTCTGAGATGAGGTCAAAAATGAAAGCTGAAATGAAACGAGGACATAAAGTGTTGAAGATCATCGGTATCATTCTGCTTATCCTTTTCGCTGTTATAGTGATATTCTTCATAAAGGGCAAGATACACGAACGCCGTCCGTGGTACGATGATAATTATTTCGATGACTTCAAGACAGAGGCTGTTTTTGAAAAGAAATATTCCGGCAGGGGCAGCTTTGAAACCGCCTACACTGAATTCAAGAGTGATAACAGCAAGATTGACACGATCAGGGGGGTTTATCCTGCGGAGCTTGCAGACAGCAATCAAACATATCCGATGATCGTTTCCGTCAATGCAAGCGGGACACGGGCAAGAAATTATATGGCTGTGCTTGACAGGATCGCTTCATGGGGATTTATTGTGGTCGGCAACGATGATCCGCAGTCTGGCACAGGTGAAACTGCATCGCAGACACTTGAATTTATCCTGAATATCGGTGCTGACAGCGAATTGTACGGCAAGATTGACAAAAATAATATCGGTATCATGGGATATTCACAAGGCGGTGCGGGGGCGCTGTGTGCAGTTACGAATTTCGATAATGGAAAGCTGTATAAGACGATATTCACAGGCAGTGCAGCTTATCCGTTCCTTGCACATAATATGGGCTGGGATTATGATGTAAGCAAGGTCACGATACCGTATTTTATGACTTCGGGAACGGGAAAAACCGATGATGCCGATGTTCCGGATATTACAAAAGACTTTGCCGGTGTATGCCCTCTTGAAGCAGTTATTACGAATTATAACAGTATTTCTGATGATGTGGAGAAAGTTCGGGCAAGAGCCACAGGCGCAGAGCATGAGGATATGCTTGTTCGCTCCGACGGGTATATGACCGCTTGGATGCTGTATCAGCTTTGCGGTGACGAAGATGCCGCAAAGGTCTTTGTCAGTGATGATGCAGAGATACTGCATAACTCAAATTGGCAGGACATTGAGAAAAACGATTGAATCTATCATAAATTTAACATGATGAATATATCTCCCTCTCATAAGAAGCAATGAAACTTCTTTGAGAGGGTTCGTCTATTATCAGGTGAAGTATATAATCCCGATTTTTCAATTATTCGATTGAAAATCAGCTCCGGCTATGGTATAATTGTCATTGTAAGAATATGCGGAGCTGCCCGCAGATACCCAAACACATAGGAGAACGATCATGAGCATAGAAAACATTCAGCCTATTACAATGGAGCACGTCACGCGCTATGGTGACATATATGCAAAAGCATTCTCAGGAGAGCCGTGGAATGATCCGTGGAAACCGGAAGATGCTGTCATTCACGTTCGGGAGCTGTTGGAGTCTAAGCAATCCTAACATCAAAAAGGTTTTGGAGTGTTTATAAATGAGAGTATTTATAGTGTATTGTCATCCGTCAGATGATTCTTTTACAAAGAATATGTGTGATGCTTTCATAAAAGGCATAACAGATTCGGGCAATGAGTATATAATCTCGGATCTTTATAAGATGGATTTTAATCCCAACATGACGGAAAAAGAATACCTGAGAGATGCATATTACAGAAATACACCTGATGTGGCAAGTGATGTACTTGAAGAGCAGGAAAAGATAAACGGTTCTGATGCGATAGCATTTATTTATCCCGTGTTCTGGACGGAAGCTCCGGCAAAACTCGTTGGCTGGTTTGACAGAGTATGGACTTATGGATTCGCATACGGTGATAAAACCATGAAGTTGCTCGATAAAGCAATCATTCTTTGTTCTGCGGGTAATTCGATAGAGCATCTTGAGCAGTTTGGGCTTCTGGACAGTATGAAAAAAGTTATGTTAGGTGACCGGTTGTTCGGACGGGCAAAGGAGATGGAATTTGTTGTTTTTGACAGTACCTCAAGAGAGAATGAGCTCAGAGAGAAAAACTGGAACATGAATTTGCAAAAAGCATACGAGAAGGGAAACAAGCTCTTTATGGAGGAGTAGATATGGATATAAAAGCAAGTATAGAGGATACGCGAAAAGGCTTTAAAGAAAGCTTTGCGTCCGGAGATTTTTATAACAGGCAGACACAGGATGCCAAGCATCTGGAGAGGATTCTTTCGTTCATAAATGCGAGAGATGGAATGAGGATTCTTGATCTTGGTTGTGGGAGTGGATATCTGACTTTTCCGATTGCAGAAGGAAATCCAGATTGTGAAGTGATAGGGTTGGATATAGTGAGCGATGCCATTGATGCGAATCGCAGCAGAGTGCGAGAGGCAGAGCTGGATAATCTGACATTTGTCAGCTATGACGGGATAAATTTTCCCTTTGAAGCAGGAATGTTTGATCTTGTGGTGACACGATATTCTCTTCATCATTTTCCGGATATAGAGCATAGTATCGGTGAGGTAAGCAGAGTGCTTAAAGGCGGGGGATCTTTATTCATTTCCGATCCGTGCCCCAATGATTGTGATAAGGATAGATTTGTTGATGACTACATGCGCCTGAAAAAGGACGGGCATATTAAGTTCTATACAAAAAGCGAATGGGTGGATATTTGCGATAGATACGGGCTTCAGATTGTAGACGATTTTGAAAGTACTATCCGGTTCCCTAAGAAAAAGGATACAGCATTCGGATATGAAGAGGTTCTGAAAAAACATGATAAAGCAGTAATAGAAAGCTACGATCTTGTGGAGACAGATACGGAGCTTCTCATTACAGAACGAGTAAACAATATATTGTTTCGCAAGATCAAAAAGTGGATTTGATACGAAAGCTTTCTGCTGAAGAAAGAGCAACAGCTCTTGACCTTGCTTGGAGAGTGTTTTCAGAGTATGAGTCACCGGATTATTCTAAAGAGGGCACATTAGAATTCAAGAAATGTCTGCATGACGAAAAATATCTTGCAGGAATTGAATACTACGGCGCTTTTGATAGGGAAAGACTGATAGGTCTCGTAGGAATTCGATCTGACAGAAAGCACATATCCTGCCAGTTCTGCTGCTTGGCTTCGTTAAGAACAATAATTTTATGCAGTATAAGCTGTAAAATCAAAAGGTTTCGTATAATATGAAAATAGACAGATTAATAGGCATACTCTCGGTTCTTCTGCAGCGTAACAAAGTTACGTCTGCTGAACTTGCAGAGATATTTGAAGTGTCAAGACGAACAATACTGCGCGACATAGAGACGATCAATCTATCAGGTATCCCTATTATTGCAGAACAGGGACAGGGCGGTGGCATCTCAATCATGGACGGTTATAAGATTGACCGAACGCTGCTGTCTTCTGAAGATATGCACGCAATATTGTCGGGCTTGAAAAGTCTTGACAGCATCAGTGGGACGAACCGATACCGTCAGCTTATGGAGAAACTCTCTGCTGATGACTGTACTACTGTCAATGTGGATAATCATATCATAATTGATCTATCAAGCTGGGATAAATCGGCGATTGCAGATAAGATTGAGCTAATAAAACAGGCTATGGAAAAAAGAAATACTATTGCATTCCGCTATTTTTCGCCTAACGGTGAGAGTGAACGAAAGATAGAGCCGTATCACTTGATTTTTCAATGGTCCGCATGGTATGTCTGGGGCTACTGTACTGAACGCAAAGATTACAGAATGTTCAAATTGAATCGAATGACAGAGCTTTCACTCACAAATGAGAAATTTACAGATAGGAATGTACCCGAATTCATCTGCGATAAACTTCGACATACAAAAGGAGAAGTGAAAGCAACTGTTAAATTTACAAATTCTGTGAAATGGCGTATTATAGATGAATTTGGAGTCGGCTTTCTGAATGATAACGGCGATGGCACTATAATCATGAACCTCACATGGTCGGATAAGCAATCGTTTTTCAGTTATATTCTTAGCTTTGGCAGCGATGCTGAGATTATAGAACCATTGGAATTACGACAGGAATTTACGGAGTTCCTGAAAAAAATACAAGTGCAATATGAAACGTGACATACTGTTGTCATATTTGATGTGATATTATAATATCAGAGGTGATAATGATATGCCATTCGACTACAAAAAAGAATACAAGGAATTCTATATGCCACCACGGAATCCGACAATTGTTACCATTCCACCAATGAACTATATCACCGTGCGGGGTGAAGGTAATCCAAATGAAGAGGACGGCCAATACAAGCAAGCAATAGGTCTGCTATACGGAATCGCATACACGATTAAGATGAGCAAGAAAAGCAGTCGCCAGATTGAAGGCTTTTTTGATTATATCGTTCCTCCGTTAGAGGGATTCTGGTGGCAGGACAAACTGAAAGGTATCGACTATGCTCATAAGGAAAACTTCAAGTGGATATCACTGATACGCCTTCCGGATTTCGTAACAAAAACGGATCTTGAATGGGCTGTCAGAGAAGCAACACAAAAGAAAAAGCTAGATTTTTCCAAGGTGGAATTTCTCACTTATGATGAGGGCTTATGTGTTCAGTGTATGCACATCGGCAGCTACGATGATGAACCAGAAACAGTTAAGCTTATGCACGAATACATGGAACAACAGGGATATTCTATCGATATTGCTGAGAACCGTTTTCATCATGAGATTTATCTTTCGGATGCAAGAAAAGTTGCTCCGGAAAAGCTGAAAACAGTCATCAGACATCCAATAAAATGAAAGGAGCATTAATATGAAACTTGACGGATTCGGTTTATTTGTAGATGATATGGGAGCTATGATACGCTTTTACAGGGATATACTCGGATTTGAGATCAAAGAGGCTGAGGATACATCTAATGTCTATCTGATTAAAGACGGCACGCTGTTTCTGCTATACGGCAGAAAGGATTTTGAAACAATGACGAAAAGAAAATATGAGTATGTCAAAGGCTTGAACGGACATTTTGAACTTGCATTGTATGTGGATACCTATGAGGAAGTTGATAAAGCCTTTGCCGTTGCTGTCAGCAAAGGTGCTGAGCCTGTTTTAGAGCCAACGACCGAGCCCTGGGGACAGCGTACCTGCTACATCGCTGATCCTGAGGGAAATCTGATTGAAATCGGTTCATTCAACAAACCGTTTGAACGCTGAATGTTTTGCTTGAACACTTTTTTGTCCCCGCTTCATGCGGGGATTAGCTATTTTACGACATATTCAGTACACAAAAGAGATTGACATTCT
>JAEEGJ010024030.1_pt1 | contig 12692 bp, 11 predicted proteins | sample 8958761 | NCBI WGS metagenome assembly JAEEGJ01 (sample SAMN16246546, study PRJNA631951) | gut metagenome | biome: gut microbiome; feature: rumen; material: RS-attached | host: Bos | place: Iran: Karaj | collected 2018-10 | reverse complement strand
CCCGCACCATTAATACAGGGGGCGCTGCCCCCTCAAACACCCCCGCGGCTCCCGGGCTAGTATGTCTTTGCTCGTCGTCGCGGTGCCTGGGGCAAAGACACGCCCTCCAGAATCTTGCGGTCGCTCTGCCGCGTTGACACATAGAACGCACAGGATGCCGTTTTTCTGTCGACGCGGCAAATTACTTAGAACAAGAAGATTCGCACAACCTGAGACGAAGGAAAGCAGGATGATAAAGGAAGGAAGTGAACTGGTTACAAAATGTAACCGGCTGGAATTGGTTCGATAATTATCCCTTCGCCCGCACAAGAAGCTCAGCCAAATCGGCTGGGCTTCTTTTGTGCACTGGATGTGGGGATCCCCTACTGGCAATAGACGGCCAGGATACGGTAACTCATTTAACCCTGACGAGCCCGTGGTCTCTCCTTACGCTTTATTCAAATCCGAACTCCTTGAAACCGTCATCTACGCGGAATACTAGTCGTTATCCAGGATTACTTTGAAGGTATTCCTCTGGATGATGCCGCCGGATTCGTCTTTTCCGACTTTGAAATTGAGGGTGCGGGTAAAGCCCATGTTTAGCGGCCAGCCTGTCGACAGATGGACTTCTTCCCACATAGTATCTTTCATCTCCATCTTGGCCTGACTGAAGACCTCATCCATAGCGGTCTTGGCTTCTTCGGTGTTTTCATCGGGGAACATAGGCTTGAGCATTTCCACGATAAAAGTAGTTATGAAAGGTTTCAACTGCTCCTCGTTGGCTTCCTTGTACAGGTATAGGACAGCACTGTAGTCATCGGTGTCTTCACTATCGGCCCAAAATGTTGCATCCATTTTAATTTTTTGATTACCGATGAGCGCGGGCGTCTCATCTTCGTAAGAGTAATCCGTGTCCAACTTGTACTTCACGCCATGAAAGAAGAACAGGGGCGATAATTCTGTTACGATGGACTGGGTCATCAATTCGGGGGAGTATATATGTCGCAACAGTGCAAGAATCGGTTCCCGGGCTATCACAGTCTCGGGTTTTGCCTTCGCAAGGGAGTCCATCACTTCCTGCAGCATGGCTTCCGGTATTTCGTCTACGCCTTCTACGGGCAAGGCACGAGAAAATGCGCCCAGGTTGTCGGTCTCAAAGAAATAGACCGGATCTCCCAGATACTTGGCTGAAATGTTGGATAGAATCCGCACAACGGGATCGCTATAGTCTTCAACCAAATAGGTGGCCTTAAACCGGTATCCCTTGTCTTCCTCGTGCGCCACCACCTCCAATTCAATAACTTCATATGAGCTCTTTGTGAGCGTCGTGTCGTTTCCATTGATTTTGTAGTCAAGACACTCATACTCGTACTGGAGTTTGTCACCAACGCTCCAGTAGCCGACTACCTGAACGGTGGAGTCGGGCAACATCTGCGCAAACGCGGTGGAAAGGCAGCCGAAAACACTCAGCAGCAGAAGGATAGTTTCTTTCATGGGTCAGTTTTTTGCGAACACAAAGATAACAAAATATCGGAATAATTCTGCCCCAAAATCGGACAAACGGGGCAGGAATGAAATTTAAAGTAAAAAGCGGTATGGAATTACCCGTAAAACAGATTCGCACGCACAAGAAGCTCAGCCAAATCGGCTGGGCTTCTTTTGTGCACTGGATGTGGGGATCCCCCTACTGGCAATAGACGGCCAGGATACGGTAGCGGGTGGTGGCGTCGTCCTTGTAGTTTCCGTGCACGACGGGTGTGGTGATGGGCGTGTTGAGATGGTTACCGGGGAAGCCGGTGCGGAGCACCTTGGTAACGGGCGTTCCGCTTCGACCCACTTTTTCCTGATACACGATAATGGCGTCACGGGAGATTTCGCTTTCGTTGGTGTAGCCCATCTGGAGGGACCAGCCTTCGTCATACGCCGCCGGATAGCGCGTAAACATTTTTAGCCCCTCTACACCGGCATCTGTCACCGGATAGTCCATTGTCTTGTCTTCGGCCTTCAGGTATTCTTCGATAACGGGAGCTGTCGGCAGGGACGGACTGGACGGAGTATAAGCAGGCGTCGATGGCGTAGAAAGCATATCGCCTAAAAAGCTTCCGATAAGCCCCATCGCCATTCCCATCGCCGAGGAAGATGATGAGCTTGAAGTACTTCCAGACCACATCGGAGGATGGGAACGATTGATCTTCTGCCCCGTCATATTCTGGAGCTGGCCGATTGCGGACTGCGCCGACGCCATCGACGCGCAAAGGGCTATAGCAAGGAGGGTGAAAAGGAACTTTTTCATAAGGCGTGCGGGTTTTGGAAAGTGTAGGTGTGGCCGTCGGAGGTAACGAAGCTGGCCTTTTTAAGGGCGATGTTGTCGTGATCGACAAAGAATTCGGCCCCTTTGAGCGCATCTTCTTGGATCAAGGAGAATTCCAGTTTGAACTGCGGGGCTTCTCCCCGGGGAACGGGAATACGATAAGTGTCCGTATAGATAAGATTGTGACTCAGGGTAAAGGTCTCTGAAGCAGCGTCATAACTGCTGAGGATAAACGCTGCGCCTTCCTTTGCCAGGAATTCCTTGACGAATGCCTTTTCGGCAACTGGCAGAATGCGGGACAGATACGCTTTCTGCTTCTGAGGGTCTTCGATGCGGGCCTTGAAATCGGCCTCGGTTTCGAATTCATCGCGGCTTGTAACCGAATAATGATTCTCCATAAACACCTTGAAGGAAGCCTCGGGATAGATACGGGCCAGAACGTTCTCCAGGTAACTCCGCTCCTTCCCTTCGGAATAATCGAAGGGGATGAGCACGTTTCCGTCCCGGTCGATCATACCGTATTTTCCATCGCGACAGGCGATGAAGGCCTTAGGCAGCTTCAGGTTCCCGGAAAATTCCGGTTCGAAAGGAGTGAAGGTGAGATAATCGAACTTTTCGGCAAAAAGCGGCTTATAGTCGCGAGTATAGAGGCCGGTCTTGCCGTCTTTTTCCAGGACAAAGACGTCCGGAAGGTCTTTCCAGAACCCGATATTGTCGTATTCCATGGGTACCAGCACTCCCTGGGACTGGCCGTCACAGGTCAGGATTCCCCACTTCCCGTCCATGCCCTGGAGCAGCCAGAAGTCGTTCTCCTTCATTCTGTCCTTCGTGCTTTCCCAACCGAAGAAAGCATCCAGGCCGCCGTCGGGATAATGCTTGAATGGGCCCGCAATCTCCTTCCCGGCCGATGTGTACATACGCCACAGAGAATCTTCCGGACTGCGCATGATCAAGGATTTTTCGTCGCCTATGGATTTCAGGAATTCCTTCCTCTCAAGCACTTTTCCGTCTTCGTCCAGCCAGTCCATATAGGCTTTATCATCCTTGTTATACCAACAGACGAAAGTCAGTGTGCCGTTTTCGTCCTCCAGCACATAGCGGAAATCACGGGTGCATTTCTGCGGAATTCCGTGTTTCTTGAAATGCAGTATCCGGGTCTCCTTAGCCGTTTTGCCGGGCAAGATTACCAAGGTGTTGAACGACTGGCGTGGGATCGAGAAGCGTTGATAATAAGGGTTTTTCGCATAACGGATCCGCTCCATCCGTACGGGGCCGCCATTATCGTCATTGAGGAAATTGGACTGCGCTGTCAAAACGGTCGCGCTCAGGTTTTCGTCCACATACACCACGCTGCCCACCACGAAGTACCCCCTTTGGGATCGGGCGGCATCCATGCCATTCAGTTTCCCATATACTATCTGGTATCCGGGCACGGGCTCTATGTCTTCCGGCTTGATCATCTTCAGGTACTGCTTGTCCTGTCCGGGTGCCATCGTCACGGTCTGGGCCGGAGATGGCAGGAAGTAGAGAAGGAAGACGGAAAATGTCGTCAATATAAAGCGGGTGGTATGCATAACATCCTGTTTTGTTTGCACAAAGAAAACAATTATTTCATGTTTCACTGTGGTGGAATTCACCACGTATTTCGGCATTTTACATAATAAAACTTGCCGAAAATTTCATCGTTTTTCCTCAAAAGGAAGCAGTCCCAATAAATTTGACTACATTTGTAGATAAATGAAACGTATTGCCTTTGCCCTGTCCCTGCTTCTGATGCTGCCGCTTACTGTGGCGGCCCAATTCCCCATTGAGATTTCACGGGAAGTGCCGTCAGACACGCTGGAGCTGTTTTTTATCGGCGACATCATGAGCCACGGCGCCGTCAGGAAGAGCGCAGAACTGCACGGCTACGACACTTTCTTCAAATACATCCAGGACAGGATTGAACGGGCCGATATGGCCGTCGGCAACATGGAGTTCCCCCTTGCGGGCGAGCCTTATTCCGGCTATCCGGCTTTCTCCGGTCCGGACAGTTATGCGGAATATCTTTCCCGGATCGGCTTCGACCTGCTGCTCACGGCCAACAACCATATACTGGACAGAGGGACGGAGGGTTTGGGCCGCACCATCCGCGCTCTGGAAAGGATGGACATCCCCTACACGGGAATAGCCGCCGATGCCGCCTCCGACACGCTGGTCAACCCCACGATCCTGCTCGTGAAAGGCGTAAAAATAGCCCTTGTAAGCTGCACCTACGGGACAAACGTGAACTCGAACGCCAGCTGGCCCAAAGTGAATTACCAGGACAAGGAAAGACTCGGCCTCATCATGAAGCGCGCCCGCGCCCATGCCGACCTGGTGCTGGTGTTCCCGCACTGGGGCATCGAGTATAAACATTTCCACAACGCCGAGCAGGAAGAGTTCGCCCGATGGCTCGTATCCTGCGGGGCCGATGCCATCATAGGCGCGCACCCGCACGTAATCCAGGACGTGGAAGCAATCGACGGTGTTCCGGTGGTATATTCCCTGGGGAACGCGCTGTCGAACCAGAATGACCTTCCCTCCCGTCTGGAAGCGGCCCTCACCCTACGCGTAGTCCGCACCTTCGGAGAACCGCTGAAACTGCTTCCCCTGCAGTTCGACTACCTCTGGTGCACCAAACCCGGCATGCTGGAAGACTCCTATTCCGCAGTGCCGGTAAGCACCCCGGAATCCCTCTGGAAAGACAAAGCGGACTACCGGAACATGACGGAAACGCTCGAAACCCTCCGCGAAAAAGGATTAATTCAATAGGCCGCCCATAGCGGAAGCTACTTTTCCGTTTTCATCCAGTTTGAAGATCTCGGCCTCCTTTCAAAAGAAAGAATCGGCAAAGAGTACATTTGGTTCAACACCGAACTGATGGCTATTTTGTCAGATTAATGATTAACCTGTAATCCCAACAAATACACAGCCATCAAATCCGCAAAATTGGTTCGATAATTGTCCCATTGCCCGCACCCTAAAAAGGCGCTCCATTTCGGGGCGCCTTTGATATTTAATGCGGGTAACCGGACATATTTGGTCAAGTTACCGTCAAAAATGGCCTTTTTTGCGGGTAACCGGACTTAAATTGTCAAGTTACCCACATTGTCAACATCTTACTCCGCCGCAATGCACTCTATTTCCACGAGCGCACCTTTCGGAAGCGTTTTCACGGCTACGGCACTGCGGGCCGGGAACGGAGCGGAAAAGAACTGGGCGTAGACCTCGTTCATGGCGGCGAAATCGGCCATGTCGGCAAGAAATACGGTGGTCTTCACCACATTTTTGAGAGAGAGGCCGACGGCTTCAAGGATGGAAGCGGCGTTGGTGAGGCTCTGACGGGTCTGCTCCTTCACACCGCCTTCAGGGAAGGCGCCCGTTGCGGGGTCGATGGGAAGCTGGCCGGAAACAAAAACGAGCCCGGCACCGCTACTGATAGCCTGGCTATAAGGTCCGATGGCCGCAGGGGCCTTGTCTGAATGGATGGGTTTCATATCAAATGCTTTAGAATTTCAGGAATGCGGCAAAGGCCTCCACATCCAGGTTGTAGCCACGAGGGCCACGCAGGGTGTTACCGGAAGCATCCAGGATGAAGTAATTGGGCTGGGAATTGACCCCGAAGCGGTCCAGGACCAGCTTGGAATTGACTCGGCCCACATCTTTGAGCACTTTCCCATTCTCGGTAGTAACCCACTTGTCTTCCGGGAGGCGCGTTTTATCGTCTACATAAAGAGAGACAATCACATAGTCCTCCGAGAGCTGCTTCAGAACCGAAGGAGCACTCCACACGCGGGCTTCCATCTCACGGCAGTTGACGCAGCCATGGCCGGTGATGTCTACAAACACTTTTTTGCCGGTAGCCGCAGCTACAGCCAGGCCATCCGCAAGGTCGGTATAGCCCGTGAGGCCATGGGGCAGGGACACCTCGGAAGGAGCCAGCGCCGCCTCGGGGACCGCCGGCTGTGCCGGAGCACTGCCGAGAACGAAATCCTGCGTCTGGATGGGAGGAAGATATCCGCTCAGGGCCTTGAGGGGGGCACCCCACATGCCGGGAATCATATACACCACAAAGGTAAAACAGGCAATCACCAGCGCCAGGCGGCCTACGGAGAGATGCTCCAGCGGAGTGTCGTGCTTAAACCGGATCTTACCCAGCAGGTACAGCCCCAGCAGCGAGAACACCACAATCCAGATAGCCAGGTAAACTTCGCGGTCCAGCAGGTGCCAGTGGTACGTCTGGTCTGCGGTGGAGAGGAACTTGAGGCCCAGGGCAATTTCCACGAAGCCCAGCACCACCTTCACGCTGTTGAGCCAGCCGCCGCTCTTCGGGAGCTTCTTCAGGACAGAAGGGAAGAAAGCCAGCAGGGCGAACGGCAGGGCAAAGGCCACGCTGAAAGCCAGCATGGTCACCATCGGGGCCCAGAACTCTCCCTGGGTGCTCTTGATGAGCACGGTTCCCACAATGGGACCGGTGCAGCTGAAACTCACCAGCACCAGCGTAAGCGCCAGGAAGAAAACGCCGGCCAGGCCGCCCTTGCCGCTATTGGCATCGGCCCGGGTGGTCCAGCTGGAAGGAAGGGTAATTTCGAACGCGCCGAAGAAGGACGCGGCGAACACCATGAATATCACGAAGAACAGGATGTTCGGGATCCAGTGCGTGGACAGCCAGTTAAAGATGTCGGCCGTGACGGCAGAACCGCCTGCGGCCCAGGTGAGGCCAATGATAAGGCAGATGGGCAGCGTATACAGCAGCACGATGAAAAGGCCGTACATGAAGGCGTTGAAACGGCCGCGGGCGGCACTTCCGCTTTGCTTAAGGAAGAAGGACACCGTCATGGGCACCATGGGGAACACGCAGGGAGTGAGCAGCATGAGGAAGCCCCAGAGGACAGCCTCCAGGATAAGGCTCCAGAGGCTGCCGGCCGATGCCGACGATGCCGTGGAGGCCGATGCCGCCACCTCCACCGGGATGGAAAACTCGTAATCCTCCGGCATATTGCACTGGTCTCCGCTGCAGGCGCTCCAGGTAACGCTGCCCTTCACGGTAGCGGAAGCAGAGACCGTCACATCCTGCCGGAGCACATAGGTTCCCGTCACTACCTTTTCTCCCTTATAGTCGGAGGGAGTATATTCTTCCACAGGCGCTCCCACAAGCGTAACGCCCTCCCCTTCCTCTACGGAAAGGAGCGTTCCCACAAAGGCATCCCCCATGGGGTGCACGTAATAGTCGGGGGCGATGGTGCCGGTAACCACCAGCTGATACTGATTATCTTGGACAGGATTTACCTGCGCTTTCCAGGAAACGGACGGCATGCCGGGGAGAAGCAGTGCCGATAAAAGAAAAGAAATGACACTTTTTAACATAACGTGCAAAGATACTATTTTTTCTTATCTTTGCAGCCTATGACACACAAGCATCTTACCCTTTCCATCATAGCGGGCCTTTTCCTCCTGACGGCGCCCGCCCAGGGTCTCAACGCCCAGTCCCGCAGCGAAACCTCGCTGTATAAAAAGACCATGAAAAAGCCCACGGTGAAAGCCGCCGACAAGTTCCTCAAGAAATACCCCTCCTCCGTCTACGCACCTGAAGTGCAGCAAATGAAGGATTCCCTCCTGTACCTTGTATTTGTGGAGCAGAACGTGAGCCAGATTTCCCATGACGAAGCCCTCAAAGCAGCCGGCAAACCCCTCGACGCCATCGGCTGGAAAAAAGACGGTCAGGAGCACATTCTGTCGCTGGAAGACGACTTTTCCCTCCGGGTGCTCAGCCCCGACGGAGTGCTTCAGGAACGCCGTTTCCTGAACGTGTACACCATGGAAGAAACCCCGCACGCACCCGTCATGGCTTCGCCGATGGAAATTGTCACGCCCTTCGGGAAAGAGCGCCAGCTCATCCACTTTGCCTACCGCCTGGGAGACAGTGAATTTGTGGAAGCCCTCTATAACCCGGACGAAGACCTGCTGTCCCAGGCCATCTTCTACGGCAATCCCCTACCCGAAGGCCGCATCGAGGGCCAGAGCCCCGAAATGATGGAAGGCGTGGTGCAGACGGCGGAAATCTCGTACCTGGCTGCCCGCCTCAGGGAAAACGAAGCCCTCGTTCCCCTGTCCAAAGCCGACCTTCTCACCGACACCGCCATCCAGTGGTGGCTGGGCAAGAACCCCAAGGCCGAGACCACGGCTACCAGGCTCACCTTCGGCCAGCTGGACCCGGAGTCCTCCCTGGTGGAAGCCTTCCGGAAAGCCCGCAAGGAAAAGGGAAAATACGCAAACGCCGCCCAGTTTGACCTTCGCGGCTACACGGTCATCTGCATCCAAAACCGAAAGGATGGAAACTACACGCTGGTTTGGTGTGAGCCTGTGTGCAAAAACAAAAAGACCGACAAGTACCTGGACACTTTCTTCTTCGAGAGCGACGGCACCACCCTGGACCTTATCTACTACAAGGCCCGCACTACCTTCAAGATCAAGATTTCCCTGCCTTCCCAGTCCGTAAGGCACTTGAAATAGCACCGGCAAGCAGGAGAAGGAACAGGAACACGCTGCACCTTCCCACCATATCTCCGTACCGCACGAAGAAACTCTCCCCCGAGAGGAGTTCCACCGTGCCCTCCAGGACAGCCTCCTGCCACCAGGGCGTGCGTTCCACCACCTTTCCGCGCGGGTCGATGATGGCGCTGATGCCGGTATTGCCGCAGCGGGCCACCCACCTACGCGTCTCGATGGCACGCAGCCGGCTGTAGCTGAGGTGCTGCCTGTACCCGGGCGTATCTCCCCACCAGGCATCGTTGGTGATGACGGCAAGAAGCTTCGCCCCCTTCCTTACATAGCCTGCGCAGTGCTCCGGATAGACGGACTCGTAGCAGATGGCCGTACCAATCCCGTCCAGGCAGGAAATATCCTTCTGCCCCACGTCTTTTCCCATCAGGCTTCCGCCCAGGAGGTTCTCAAGGGGCAAGAACACGCGGGGATAGGGAGTGAGTTCCACGCCCACCACCAGCTTGGACTTGTGGTAGATGGAATAGCGCGCGCTGGTGTCCATGAGGACGGCGGAATTGTGCGCGGTATACCACAGGTGCCGGCCGTCGGGCCGGGCGCCCAGGTCGTAGGAGCAAAGGTGAGGGGCCGAGTAGGCCGCCGTGCGGTCATAGGAAGAGGCACCGAAGAGGATGCGGGCCGATGGATGCCGCCGCAGGAAGGCCTGGAACCGCTGGTAGGTAAGGTTCCCGCGGACATCGTCGGTGAAAAGCTGCGGCGTGAAGGTCTCGGGGGCCAGCACCAGGACCTCGCTGCTGTCCGAGGGCCAGTGGGCCTTTTCCAGCTGCGCGAGGAAGCGCCGGTCCTGCTCCTCCTGCGTCAGGGATTCGAATTTCTCGTAAGGATCCAGGTTGGGCTGGCCGATGACCACCGGGAGCGACGGTCCCTGCTCCCCGAAGGAAAGGCAGGCAGACCAGACCATCGGCCCGAAAACCGCAGCGACGGCGCCGACAAGGGCGGCGGCACGCGCTTTCCCGTTCCAGGCGGCGACGCGGCCGTCGGAGAGGGCCACCATGACTCCGAAGAGGGAAAGGTTGGACACCCACACCCACAGCGACCCGCCCAGTGTGCCCAGCACGGAATACCACTGCACCAGGCCGGTCGTTTCGGCAAAGGCGTTGCCCAGCACCAGCCAGGGCCAGGAAATCTGGGCCGATGTAAGATAGAACCGCTCCCAGGCCAGCCAGGCCGCAGCCAGGTAGATGTACGGGAGCACACCGCCCACCTTGCGCCTGACCCAGCGGAAACTGCCGAAGACCACGCTCATCTGGAGGGCATTTGCGAGGATGGCGAAGACAGCGCCACCCACGGTGGCTCCGGCCACCCACCAGGTGGTGACGGCATTCCACAGCACGAACGTACCATAGTGCCACCAGAAAAAATGACGGCACTTGTACTCCCCCGCCAGACGCTCCATGACAAGGAGCGGCAAAAGGCCTGCAAGAGCGGTCCAGCCCATGTGCGGGACCAGCCAGGGTAAACTCATGAGGAGGGTGAAGGCAAGTGCCAGAGCGGCAAATATGAGGGTCTGTCTACGCATAGGTAGGCAAAGTTATGAATTATTTTCGTAAATTCGCAGGATGAAACGACTGTTTATGAAACTCAAAGATAACTGGATTGCGAGAAATCTCATTCTCGCAGCCGCATTCATTATTATCCTGATAATCAGCGCATCGGTATTTCTAAGGGTAGTTACCCGACACGGAAAGACGGTAACGGCTCCGGACTTTACCAACCTCACCGTGGCCGAGGCACAGGAGCTGGCTCACAGCAGCCACGTGTCCGTGAAGGTGGTAGACTCCGTATTTGTGCGCCGCCTCAGCGGCGGTGTCGTGTACCGCCAGCTTCCCAAGGCGGGCTCCAAGGTCAAGGAAGGCCGCAGCATCTTTCTCACCATCAACTCGGTGGTCCCCCGCAAAGTGGTCATGCCCAACCTGTACGGCTATTCCGTCACCGAAGCCCGCAGCGAGCTCCAGAACCGGGGCCTCAACATGGGCTACCTTAATTATGTAAGGGACATCGCCACCAACACGGTGCTGGAACAGATGGTAGACGGCGTGGAGGTGAAAGCCGGAGACCTTGTCGTGAGCGGTTCCACCGTAGACCTTACCGTAGCCGTAGCCAGCGAGGACAACCGCACGGAGGTTCCCCGGGTCATCGGCATGAAATACGTGAGCGCCGTAGACGCCCTGCACGACAAGTTCCTCAACGTGGGAACCGTACGCTTTGACCCCGACATCCGCACCTACGCAGACTCCGTGAACGCCGTGGTGTACAAGCAGGAAGGCCTGGGCGCATCCCGGAGCCTGGGATCCCGCATTGGCCTCACCCTCACCCTTGACACCTCTAAACTTCCGGCCAAATGACCCAGACGGAGCCCATGGACTTAGCCGCTCTGCAGAGCGAGGCCGGCGAGGATACCATGTTCGAGCACTTCCGGATTGTGGTAGACAAAGGCCAGGAGCCGCTCCGGGTAGACAAATTCATTTCCACGCATCAGGAAGACACGTCCCGGCACCGCGTGCAGCAGGCCATCAAGCTGGGCTACGTGCTGGTGAACGACAAACCCGTGAAGGCCAACTACATCGTAAGGCCCCTGGACGTGGTGAAGTTCGTGATGCCCTACGAGCGCCGCGGAACGGAAATTCTCCCGGAAAACATTCCTCTCGATATCGTTTACGAAGATGACGACGTACTGGTGGTGAACAAGCCCGCCGGCATGGTGGTGCATCCCGGTCACGGCAACTATAACGGAACGCTGGTGAATGCACTGGCCTACTACCTGAACTTGTCTCCCGACGTGGAGGACGAGCGCATGGGCGTGCTGGTGCACCGCATCGACAAGGATACCAGCGGCCTGCTGGTGGTGGCCAAGAACCCGGCCGCCCAGCTTCATCTGGCCGACCAATTCTTCGTCCACTCCATCGACCGCATCTACACGGCCGTGGTATGGGGCAACATCCCGGAGGACGAAGGCACCATCTCCGGCACCATCGGCCGGGATCCCAACGACCGCCTGCGCTTCCGCGTGTACGAAGACCCCGAAAAGGGAAAATGGGCGGTTACGCACTGGAGGGTTCTGGAGCGCTACGGGTTCATCACCGTGGTGGAGTGCCGCCTGGAGACCGGCCGCACGCACCAGATCCGCGTGCACATGAGTTCCATCGGCCATCCCCTCTTCAACGACGAACGGTACGGGGGGTCCGAGATTCGCCAGGGCACCATCTACGCCAAATACCGCCAGTTCATCCAAAACTGCTTTGCCCTTTGCCCCCGGCAGGCGCTGCACGCCCGCACGCTGGGCTTCACGCATCCCGTGACCGGCGCCCGGCTGCACTTTGAAGCACCGCTTCCCGCCGATATGACGGCCCTCATAGAGAAATGGCGTGCGTATGTGGCGGGCATTTAATGCAAGAAATATTTGGTTTTCAAGGAAAAATCCGTATCTTTGCAGTCCAAAATTTTTAGATGACCGCTAAGCTCAGTCAAGACCTGCCACGGAAGGGCAGGCGCTTACGGCCCAAAACTTTAACAAGTTTTTGTACAATGTACGCAATTGTTGACATTGCAAGCCAGCAGTTTAAAGTAGAAGCTGGCATGGATATCTTCGTCAACCGCCTCGCGGCCAAGAACGGAGAATCCGTGGAGTTCGACAAGGTGCTCCTCGTGGACAATGAGGGCAAAGTGAAGGTCGGTACTCCTTACGTGGAGGGAGCCAAGGTAACCGCCACCGTCCTGGACGATGACGCCAAAGCCAAGAAAGTGCTCGTATTCAAGAAAATTCGTCGCAAGGGTTTCCAGACGCTGAATGGCCATCGCCAGAAGCTCACCAAAATCCACA
>JAEEGJ010024026.1_pt1 | contig 12693 bp, 10 predicted proteins | sample 8958761 | NCBI WGS metagenome assembly JAEEGJ01 (sample SAMN16246546, study PRJNA631951) | gut metagenome | biome: gut microbiome; feature: rumen; material: RS-attached | host: Bos | place: Iran: Karaj | collected 2018-10 | reverse complement strand
ACGGCGTCGATGGGCTGGGCTACAACAACATCATCATCGCCACCGATGCCGATGTCGATGGCATGCACATCCGGCTGCTGCTGATGGCCTTCTTCCTGAAATACTTCCCCGACGTGGTCCGCACGGGACATGTCTATGTCTTGCAAACGCCGCTTTTCCGCGTGCGCAACAAGCAGAAGACCGTCTATTGCTATTCCGAAGAGGAGAAGTTGCAGGCCATCAAAACACTGGGCAAGAAACCCGAAATCACCCGATTCAAAGGTCTGGGTGAGATTTCCCCGCCGGAGTTCAAGGGCTTTATCGGCAAGAACATCCGTCTGGAGCCGGTGGTCCTCGACGCGAAGAGTAACATCGACGCGGTGATCGAGTACTACATGGGCAAAAACACCCCGCAACGGCAGAACTTCATCATGGAGAATCTGCGGGAGGAGATTGACAATTTCTCGGAAGAATCCTGAAACTTGAAACTCCTTGTATTATGGCGGGAAAAAAGACATTATTTTTCATAATCTGTTACCTGATATTCCACATCTCATTGTCCGCCCAGAACATCACCGTGAGCGGCCATCTTTACGAGCGCGGGAGTTTGGAATCGTTGCCCGGAGGCTTGATTTATGAACCTGTTTCACAGACAGCCACCACAACCAACACATACGGCTTCTACACGCTTACATTGCCATACCGCGAAGGTATGTATCTCGTTTTCAATAGTTTCGGCTATATCAACGATACCCTATGGATTCGCAGTGCCGAGAATGTCGAATACGATGCGCGACTGTCGAAAATCACGATGCTGGAAACAGTGACCATCAAGGGAGAAAAGACGAACACCGAGCAGGTGCAGATGAGCTCCATCAAACTGACCACCAGGGAGATACAACAAATCCCGATGCTCTTTGGAGAAAAGGACGTCTTTAAGACGTTGCTGCTGCTGCCTGGCGTGCAATCAGCTTCGGAAGGCACCTCCGGTATTTATGTGCGCGGCGGCGGTCCCGACCAGAACCTCATCATCCTCGACGAAGCCACTATCTATAACGCCAGCCACCTTTTAGGGTTCTTTTCCATCTTCAACGGCGATGCCATCAAATCCGTTGAGCTTGTAAAAGGTGGATTTCCTGCACGTTACGGCGGGCGGCTCTCCTCTGTCATCGACATCAACATGAAAGACGGCAACAAGGACAGCTACCACGTGGAAGGCGGTGTCGGAATCATCTCCTCCAACGTGATGGTGGAAGGACCCATCATCAAGGACAAGGCCTCCTTTATGATTTCCGGGCGCACCACCTACCTTGACCTGCTGATGATACCCCTCATGAAAATCACAGGAAATGGGGCGGCTGGTGGTTACTATTTCTTCGACCTGAACGGCAAATTCAATTTTGACCTCAGCAAAAAAGACAAACTCTACCTCAGTGCCTATTTCGGTCGCGACAAATTCCACATAGCCCAAAGCGACCACAATATGGGAAACTCCGACAAGTACAAGATGGGGCTTTTCTGGCAGAATGCCACGACCACTGCGCGATGGAACCATCTGTTTTCCAATAAGATATTTTCCAATCTTTCGTTCGTGTTCAGCGATTACACGATGAACACCTACATGAAATACAAGTACTATTACGGGCCCAATGACCCTGACAATGAGATGTTCAGTTCCGACTTCAATTCCGGTATCCGCGACTACACGCTGAAGTACGATGTCTCTTTCCATCCGAATGCCACACACCGCATCCTCACCGGCGCAGCTGTCACTTACCATGAAGCACGGCCGAATGCCATGACCATGAAAACCGACACCCTCACATTGCGGCAAGTAGATAAAAACCGCGGTCTGGAATACGCTGTCTATGTGGAAGATGAGATCAACATCCGCAACAAATTCCGCATCAATCCGGGTGTCCGCTTAGTGGGTTTTTCCGTGCCGCGCAAAACATGGTTCTCGCCAGAGCCACGACTCTCCATGAGCTACAATTTCCTGCCAAACTTGGCCCTGAAAGCATCTTACGCCATGATGAGCCAGAATATGATTCTGTTGAGTACCAGCACAATAGGACTTCCAACGGACTTGTGGGTACCCGTTACGGACAAAGTTCGGCCGCAACGCTCGCAACAAGTCGCACTTGGTTTGCACTACGACCTGAAAAAGCCGCAACTTTCATTCTCTTTGGAGGGTTATTACAAGAAAATGGACCACATTTTGGCATATAAGGAGGGTACTTCGTATTTCACCACTGCGCTTCAGCAACTGCTTGAAGAAGAGCAAAACAACAGTTTCGAAAGACAATGGTCTGATAACGTGACCTCTGGCAAGGGTTGGTCATACGGCGTGGAATTTCTTGTGCGTAAAGAAGTTGGAAAATTTACAGGATGGATTGGCTACACGCTCTCCTGGACCAAGCAGCAATTCGACGAGCTGAACTTCGGGAAACCATTCTTCGCCCGCTACGATCGTCGCCACGACGTCTCCATCGTGCTGATGTACAGCCCGACCAAGAAGATCAACCTCTCGCTGTCGTGGGTTTTCGCCACCGGCAACGCTGTCACCCTTCCCACTTCGGTTTATACGGCTGAAGATCTTGAAGACTACATGGACATTTTCCTTCCAACCGAAGAAAACTTAATAAACATCTCCGGTTTTGTGGAGAATTACGGTAAGAAAAACGATTTCCGCATGAAACCGTTCCACCATCTTGATATCGGCGTGCAGTTTATCAAGCCGCACAAGAAAAACAACGGCCAGAGTATCTTCGAGATTAGCATTTATAACGTCTATAATCACCACAACCCGTTCTTCTATTTCACGGAACAAGATTACGTCAATGGTCAGGCCAGATATACGCTGAAACAGGTCAGCATTTTCCCGATAATCCCCACATTCACGTATCATTTCAAATTCTAAGACAATGAAATCGTTCAACATATTTCGACTTTTGGTGTTCACTTGTTGCGTTATAAGCGCACTCACCTTTTCGAGTTGCGTGGATGAGGTGCATATCGACCAAGACTTTCATGAAACGCAGAAATTGGTACTATACTGCCGCCTCTGTCCGCAACTTGACACCACTTATATCCTGCTTACCAATACCACCTTGTTATATGCCAGCAGTAATACTGCCATGATGAATCTCAAAGACGGTGTAGTGGAACTTTCCGCTGACGGTCAGACATGGACACGCGCTGCCTATGATCAGTCTCGGCAACATTTTTTTTTGACGAAAGAGGAGTTTCCGATTGAAGAGGGGCACACTTACTACATCCGCGCGTCACATCCTGATTTTGAGGATGTTTCGTCCTCCTGTACTGTTCCCGTAGCGCATAATGTGGGGTTTCGGTTCGACACTGTGACGGTGAATAGCGACATGCACTTAGGACAAATCAATGACTGGCCGCACCGGGACGTGTATGCGGAATGGCACGATGTGGCGGGTGAGGAGAACCATTATGCGCTGATGGGGAAGGTTTTGTTCACCCACAACGATTTTGGTGATGGTAGCGGTTCCATGGTAACCTCCTATTACTGGGATTTTTACACTGTCTGGATGTACCGGAATAACCAGGACTACCGATATGTGTCCGATGAAGGCAATGACGGGGCGGTGATGCGATTCCTGGTGGATGAAAATCTTCCCATAGAGGGTGAAGGTGATTGGGATGACGAGGAAGACGAAAACGAGGACGAATACTTTTTCCTGTTCCTCGACCGCAACAGCTACTTATATGAGAAAACGTTAAACAACGATGACTACGACCTGAATTTCCTGATGTTGGAGCCCACGCACACCTTCACGAACATCGAAGGCGGCTTCGGGTTGTTTGGGGCGTTCAGTATGGTGCGGGTGAAATAGTCAGAATTCCACCATCCCGATTTTGACTTTTCGGACGAAATCGTGGAAATGGGTGCGATGATGTTCTACGCGTTGGTGTCTTAATAAGAAGACCGTTTAATATAAAAAAAGGAGGGAAACAGACCCTCCTCAAATTTGTATTATCTATCGCCAACCATCTGGATATCCACTTCCACTCGTCTGTTCTTGGCCCTGCCTTCTTCCGTTTCATTGGTGGCAATCGGATATTTCAGACCAAATCCCTTAACGGTCATTTTGGAACTCGGAATACCTTTTTTCAAGAAATAGTCGTACACCGATTGGGCTCTTTCTTCAGATAGTTTCTGATTATATTCTTCAGAACCGACATTGTCCGTGTGTCCGGTAATTTGCAACTGCATATTTGGGAAACTCTGATACAATTCAACAAATTTGTCCAGTTGGCTTTCAGATTCCTTCTTCAACACAGCGGAGGCAAACTCAAATTTCAGATCAAACATACAGATACGTTTGTCGTCAATCGGCATATTCAGTGTGATAAAGGCTTTCATCTCTTCAATTGAATAACATTCTTTTGACTTATATTCGATGAGTTTGTCCTCTTTTGGCTCTTCTTTCGCCGTTTCCACCGGTGCAGATTCCGACACTGGAACAGGTTTCTCCACCACCTTTTTTGTTTGTTTTTTATGAGGAATGATCCATGAAACGGTGGCCGCTATTTCAAAACCTCCATTTTTCCGAGTACCGTTTACCTCGTACATGGGCAAGTTGATGGCATTGGCACTGTTGTCCAATTCCATATTGCTGAACGTGTTACAAAAACCGAGGTTATAGCCAAATTCACCGCCCACATACAATGTCTGGTTTCCGACAGCAATCGGTGCTTTCACTCCTGCTCCGAAAAACATGCTGAAGTCAACGGGACGAAAATTCGCCTTGGAAAAATCCACAGAAGCGTTTGTGTATAAGGATGAATAGTTCACATGGCCACCCGCCACAAAGTTAACAGAGGGAGCCACCACGACATACGGCTGAATTTTCTTGTCCAGCAAAAAAGTGTAGCTGATGGGGATGCGCAGGTCAAGGTAATAGGAGCGGAGTCGGTAGTCAATATCCTGCCACGTGAGGTTGACTCCACGCGGGGAATAGAGAAAAGCGAGACCTACAGACAAACCTTTCCAAAGATAATCGTATTCGGCAAACAACCCTATTTGTTCACGCACACCGTAATGATGATGATAGATGCTGACGTCATCGGAAGAATAGCGCATATCAAAAATGCCGATGCCGGCACGGGCACCAACTACAAAAGACCGTTCGGAAGACACCGTTTCTTGCGCATATACGCTTAAAAATGAAACGGCTAAAATAGAAATAACGATAATTTTTCTCATAACTATTTTATTTTCAAGTTTTTATTATTTGCGTACATGGGCAATTTACTTTCTCCATCAGTGGATGATTTTAACCAATCGTATCGTATTGCCAAACCATCGCCATCCTTGAACACACGATATTCGTTCACATCCATAAGTTCATAATTTGGATCGTCTTTTTCTAACATGACAAACGCGTACCGGAAGTTCTCAATTCCATTTTCTGTTACTGTTCCCGAAAGGACGGTTGACAATTTACATGTTGATGTCACATTACCAGCATCATCATGTCTTATTGAATTAGAAATGAAATAAGCCGAAAAATTATTCCCAGAACCAACCACATACACCTCCGAAGCTTCAGATTCGATATTTGCTTGTTTTTCCGAAAAGGTGGCCATGCCGCTTGGTGTCTGATTTTGGAAAGAGAAGTATTGGGGTGCAAATTCATCACCAGGATCAAACTGTCCATCTGAGGTAAACACTATCACATCTGGACGGTTAAGATATTCTCCTGTAATGTCTGGAGGAGTTACTCCTTCATAAATTGGCATGTGTTCTTCAAATTGTTCCCTGATTTCCTGTGGAATCACGCCTTCAGGGATTTTGCCAAATGGGAGCGCGATGGTGTCTATACCTTCACGCAAACACCCTGTTAGTCCGATTGCAATTACCACAAAAAAAAGAAGTAGTCTTTCTCTTCTCATACTTTAATTTTTTTGTTTAGGGACTTCATATAACAACCTTTTCACGCCACCCTTTCAGACTTTGCGAAGCCCATTGAAACAAAGATTGAAAAAATGACGCTGCAAAATTAAATAATATTTTAATTAATTACCAGTCTCAATGTAGCATGAAACACACTTTAAGTATATTTACTCTTCCAAATGGGGCATTGATTCGTAACCGAAAAAAATTGTACCTTTGCAGCCGTTATTTTTGGTTATAATCCTACTAATATGTATAGAACACATACCTGTGGCGAGCTGACGCTTGAGAATATTCAGCAAACCGTGACTTTGAGCGGTTGGATTCAGAAGATCCGTCATCTGGGCGGCATGATTTTCATTGACTTGCGCGACCGTTATGGCATCACGCAACTGGCCTTCAATCACGAGGAGCGCCCCGAACTCTGCGAGCGCGCCGAACAGTTGGGCCGCGAATGGGTGATCCAGGTAACAGGCAAGGTCATAGAACGTTACAGCAAGAACAAAAACATCCCCACCGGCGACATCGAAATCGAGGTGCATGAACTGAACGTGCTCAACGCCGCCGAGGTGCCGCCGTTCACCATCGAGGACGAATCCGACGGTGGCGACGAGCTGCGCATGAAGTACCGCTACCTCGACATCCGCCGCAACCCCGTGAAGAACAACCTCATCTTCCGTCATAAACTGGGTCTGGAAATTCGCAAATACCTGAGCGGACAGGGATTCCTCGAAATCGAGACGCCGTTCCTCGTGAACAGCACTCCTGAGGGCGCCCGCGACTTCCTCGTGCCCTCCCGCATGAACCCCGGCGAGTTCTACGCCCTGCCGCAGTCTCCGCAAACGCTGAAACAGCTGCTGATGATGGCCGGCATGGACCGCTACTTCCAAATCGTGCGCTGCTTCCGTGACGAAGACCTCCGCGCCGACCGTCAGCCCGAGTTCACCCAAGTCGATTGCGAGATGTCGTTCATCGAGCAGGAGGACATCCTCAATCTGTTCGAAGGTCTCGTACAACATATTTTCCGTACTTTCAAGGGAATGGAAATCGGCAAACTGGACCGCATGACCTGGAACGATGCGATGAAATACTACGGTTCCGACAAGCCCGATGCCCGCTTCGGGATGCGCTTCGTGGAGCTCAACGACGTGCTGCAGCACAAGGATTTCAAGGTCTTCAACGAGGCCGAACTCATCGTCGGCATCAAGGCCGAAGGTTGTGGCAACTACTCCCGCAAGCAACTCGACAACCTCACCGAGTTCGTGAAGAGTCCGCGCGTGGGTGCCGCTGGCCTTGTCTATATCCTTTGCAATCAGGATGGTACGTACAAATCCTCCGTGGATAAATTCTATACGCAGGACGATTTGAAGGTCGTGGCCGAACGTTGCGATGCGCACGCCGGCGACCTCATCCTCATCCTCTCCGGCAAAGCGATGAAGACGCGTAAGCAGATGTGCGAGCTACGTCTCGAGATGGGCAACCGTCTCGGTCTGCGCAAGGCCGGCGAGTACAAGGCCATGTGGGTCATCGATTTCCCGCTGTTGGAGTGGGACGAGGAGACTCAACGTTACTACGCTATGCACCACCCGTTCACCGCGCCGAAGCCGGAACACGAGGACTGGCTCGAAACCCGTCCCGGCGAGGTGCTGGCAAATGCTTACGACTTGGTTATCAATGGTTCTGAAATCGGCGGCGGCTCCATCCGTATCCACCGTCCGGAACTGCAGAAACGCATGTTCAAGGCCCTGAACTTCACCGAGGAACAAGCGCAAAGCCAGTTCGGATTCCTGATCAACGCTTTCAAGTACGGTGCACCGCCTCACGGTGGCATCGCTTTCGGCTTCGACCGTCTGTGCGCCGTGCTCAGCGATTGCGACAGCATCCGCGACTTCATCGCGTTCCCGAAGAACAACGCCGGTCGTGACACCATGCTGCCCGCCCCCACCCCGATCGATCCGAAGCAATTGGACGAATTGAACATCAAACTGAAATAAATGCTGCGACAGCTGCTCTCCACGATCGGCGAATATCTCATCTTTCTACGCAAAGTATTCTCCAAACCGGCCAAATGGTCCGTTTTTCTGAAGAAATGGGTGTTTGAGATGGACGCCATGGGCATCGGCTCCATGCTGATTGTCTGCATCGTGTCGTTGGCCATGGGTAGCGTCATCACGTTGCAGACTGCCCTGCAAATCGAGAGCGGCTGGATTCCTTCTTGGACTGTGGGTTTCGTCGCCCGCACCTCCATCGTGATGGAGCTCTGTCCCACCATCATCAGTCTGTTGTTGGTGGGCAACCTCGGTTCCCGCATCACGGCGGAAATCGGCAGTATGCGAGTTACGGAACAAATTGACGCTTTGGAAGTTATGGGCATCAATCCGGCATCGCACTTAGTGTTGCCGAAGGTAACGGCTTCCATCATCGTGAATCCAATCCTCTGCGTGTTCAGCATTGCATTCGCCCTTTTTGGCGGATTCCTGACCGTTTGGCTTACCAACTGTATCTCCACATACGACTTTATGGACGGCCTTACTTACTGTTTTCGCGTCTATGACGTGGTCTATGCGCTGACGAAAACCTGCATCTTCGCCTTCATCATGTCCACCGTCGCCTCCTTCTACGGCTACCGCATCGAAGGCGGCGCCTTGGAACTCGGCAAGGCCAGCACGCAAGGAATTGTGGTCTCCAGCTTCATCATCTTGGTGTTGAATGTGGTGATTACGGATATCATGCTGTAGCAATTTACAATGTATAATGTATAATTTACAATGAATTGTAAGATGAAAAAGTTAGACTTGATCGTAAACATATTCTCTAATGAACTATTATAATTTGAACTGATGAAAGAGAATCTCATTTTGGACAAGAGCAAAGCATTTGCATTGAGAATCATCAAGTTGTACAACTATTTGCGTGATGAAAAAAGAGAATTTGTTATTTCGAAACAAATAGTGCGGTCTGGTATGAGCATAGGGGCAAATGCTAAAGAAGCGGCATTGGCGCAATCTAAACCTGCTTTTATTGCCAAAATGAATATATGCAGAAGCTGGTGAAACAGAATATTGGCTGGAACTTCTTCACGAGAGTGGATATATTGATAAGACAGCGTTTGATAGCCTATACCAAGATAACAAAGAGCTGTTGAAAATGCTGACTGCCATAATTAAATCAACAAGAGAATCGTTGAAGAAATCAAAGAAGGAAGCAGAAAGTAACAACAAATAAACATACGTTTACCACAATGTACATTGCTCATTGTACATTGTACATTAGAATTAAGTCCCCTAAAAGAACAACCCGAGTCGCATTAATAACTGATCCAAATGATAACCGTTAGAAACGTTTCCAAATATTTCGGCGAGAAGCAGGTGCTTTTCGGCATCGACACGCAGTTCGAGGAGGGCAAGGTGAACCTCATCATCGGGCGGTCCGGGTCGGGCAAGACGGTGCTGATGAAGTGCTTGGTGGGGCTGCACACGCCCGAGGAGGGCAAAGTTCTCTACAGCGGCCGGGAGTTCCACAACCTGCCGGAAAAGGACAAACTGCTGCTCCGCAAGGAAATGGGGATGGTGTTCCAGGGTTCCGCGCTGTTCGACTCCATGACTATCGAGGAAAACGTCACTTTCCCGTTGGACATGTTCACGGACATGAGCGAGAGCGAGATGCGCGACCGAGCCAACTTCTGTCTTGAATGCGTTGATTTGGTGAACACGAACAAGCTGTATCCGGCGGAGTTGAGCGGCGGTATGAAGAAACGTGCCGCTATAGCACGCGCCCTCGCCTGCAATCCCCGCTACCTCTTTTTCGACGAGCCCAACTCCGGCCTCGACCCCAAAACCTCCCTGCTCATCGACGAACTCATCACCAAAATCACCCACGAATTCAACACCACCACCGTGGTCAACACCCACGACCTCAACTCCATCATCACCATCGGCGAGACTATCTCGTTCATCTACCAAGGCCACCTCGCCTGGCGCGGCAGCAGCGACAACATCCTCACCTCCGACAACCAAACGCTCAACGACTTCATCTACGCGCAGCCGCTGACGCAGAGGTTGCGGAAGACGTTGTAAGATATAACGAAACGATGATACACAATCAGAATTTGCTCAACTCGTTACCCAAAAAGTGGAAAATGAGGGATTCTTTAATGCTCAAACAGGTCATCTAATACAATTTGTGACTGTATTTCATTAGCGTATTGGTTCAGATGGAGACCGTATGGTGTAATCATCGTAATGTGAATGGCCTTACGTGTTTTTGTTGTTTGGAGAAAAACACTCATTCGATTATGAATTTTTTGAACTTCAGATTGAGTAAGCATATATTCTCCTTGTGACCATTTCATTTCGCACAAATTGATGATCTGATCGTTCCTGTCAATCAGCAAATCAATCTGTGCACCAGATATTTCATCTGTCGCAGGAATATGCCAAGAAAAGCAGTTTGTCGCAACTCCTTCAATGCCAAGCCTCCGCTTAATCTGCGGTATATGCAACAGACATAGCCTTTCAAATGCAAGACCGCACCATGTGCGTTGCATCTGAGAAGAAATGGAATGCGTCCAAAACGCCTCGTCCTGTTTGGCATTCTCAGATATGAACTTGAAATAGAACAATGTAAAGTTGTCAACAAGTTGATAAAGAGCGTCCTTTTTCTTTTTTCCGAAAGAGGTGTACTTCCGAATAAAACCACATTGTTCCAGTTCTTCTAACAGCCTACTGAAAGCACCGTTATCATCCATTTTCACTGATTTTAGCAAACTCTGTCGAGTAAGCCCGCAGGAATATTTTCCTAATGCTGTCACAATGTCAATATAGGGTTGAGGCGTTTTGAAAAGCGAATCATATAATTCATAAAATTCGTTCTTTAGAGGTGCGTTGCTATAAAAAAACAGCTTGTCAATATTTTGAGCATCTGACATTCCTTTTTCAAGCAAACTCCAATAAAATGCTACTCCGCCCATCACCATGTATAAGGTAGAAATCTGCCTTCTGCTTAACTGAAGATGGCGGCTTTGAACATATTGTTCGCACTCATGCAAAGTAAACGGAGACAAAGGAATTCTTCGGGTCACCCTATTATGTAATCCACCTCGATTCCGCAGCACTTTCTTGATAATCCACGAAGTGGCAGAAGCGCAAACAACGAGTACAATATCTTTTCGAGCGGAGGCCCAATTGTTCCAAAAATGCTCCAATGCAGGCAGAAATTTTGACTTGGGTGTATCCAGCCATGAGATCTCGTCAATAAAAATCACCTTTTTTTTCTTACGAGAGGCCATGACAAGTTTCTTTAACTCATCAAAAGCATCCATCCAACTATTTAGGTCGGGAAAAGGTCCATTGCCGTAATCATTAAGAGAGCGCTTGAAGGCATCCAACTGTCCTCGTGTTGAGGTGTTGGCCATACCGCTGTGTTGAAAAGTGAACTTGTAATCAAAAGTCTCTCTAACCAAAAATGTCTTACCCACTCTTCTTCGACCATAAACCGCCACAAACTCCGAGAGGTCGGATGTGAGTGTATTGCATAAAATATTAGATTCTAATTCTCTTCCAATCAGCATAGTAGATAATTTTTATTGTCGCGGCAAATATACAAAATTATTTGCGGAATCTCGTTTATTTTACAACATTCCGCAAAAAATATTCTCTATCATTTTCCTTGTTCACTTAAATCCGCTCGTAAAAAAGTTTTCATGAATTGACTAGTCGCGGAGGCAGCGGACAGAAAAGCCACAGTAGGGTGGTTCAGGATTCTGCCACACATATGTGGAGTTATACCCCAAACTACACATCCACTTGTTGCCACTAGTTGTTGCCGTGGATGACCAAAAACGGGTTACAGATCCACCATTAAAATAAGTTGTCTCGCCGTTGCATTGACCAGCAGGGAAAGCACAGAAACCTGTTGCATTATTCGCACCCTGATTATTACCCACCGTACATTGGTGATAATCACTGTTCCATCCCTCTGCTGATGCTAATGATTTAGCGATATGGTTGCTGTTGCCATCACAAGAAAATACACTCCGACTACTCACATATTCGGTCAATTGTATCCACTCTGCATGGCTTGGCACATGCCACCCTGTAGGACATATTCCCTGTACCCAACTTGGGTTAGTCTCGCTAGAAGCTGCGCCATGCATCACCGCAGGCCAATTGTAAAGATAACCTCGCTTTTCCAATGAAAGAGCGTGACTGACGTAGTTGTAGTAATAAGGTTGGCTGTAGCTGATATTTGCATTACCAATAGAAATAGCGATACTGTCCGCATAATGCGTAGCCCGTAGATTTTCTCTCATCCAGCACTGCTGACCAAGTTGCAGCGTGCTATAGACGTTGCCATCAATATCTGTGATAGTGGGGGTGCCTGGACATGGTAAAGAGTCGTAGATAGAGAAGGCAAACGATAGTATAATCGTCTGAGTACTATCTTGTGTTTGTATCGCATGCCCACTCTCTTCCTCTGTACCATTTAGGGCGATAAATCCCACGTATTCCATCTGGTCGCCGGCGACAAACAGATTGTCGGTGTTGGCTTTGGGTTCGGTTTTGGATTGCGGTAGGGGTGAATAAATATTCGCACTCACGATGCGTCAGGTTATGTCGGTCATCACCAACGACACCTCGCCCGTTTCGGTCACGTTCAAATTCACATACGTGGTACCATCAAAAGGGTTGGGGTTGTTCTGCGACAACCGAAGAGACGTTTCAGGAAACGTCTCTACATCCTCGATGCCCGTCTGATCCGTCATCACCAGTACGGTATCGGGCCAA
>JAEEGJ010024024.1_pt1 | contig 12694 bp, 12 predicted proteins | sample 8958761 | NCBI WGS metagenome assembly JAEEGJ01 (sample SAMN16246546, study PRJNA631951) | gut metagenome | biome: gut microbiome; feature: rumen; material: RS-attached | host: Bos | place: Iran: Karaj | collected 2018-10 | reverse complement strand
GATAGTCTTGACAGTCAACCAAATGATACGTATGTCGAGCCACAGACTCCAATGTTGAATGTACCAAATATCCCCCTCAACACGTCCCTCCATCTGCCACAGTTCACGGGTCTCACCACGGAAACCTGTTACTTGAGACCAACCCGTGATGCCGGGCTTGACAAAGTGACGCACCATGTACTTGTCTATCAGCTTGTCGTATTGCTCTGTATGTGCCAGCATGTGTGGCCGGGGGCCCACGATGCTCATATCACCGAGTAGCACGTTCCAGAACTGTGGCAGTTCGTCAATGTTGGTCTTACGCATGAAATCACCGAACGGGAACTTGCGAGGATCGTCCTCGGTAGCTTGTAGCCGGTCGGCATCATCGTTGACGTGCATGGAGCGGAACTTATAGCAATAGAAATCTTTACCGCCAATTCCCGTGCGTAGCTGACGGAAGAACACCGGTCCTGGACTCTGGCGCTTGATCACCAACACGACGAAGGGCAGCAGCAGGGCTGTGAGTATCAGACACAGGAAGGAGAAGACGATATCGAACAATCGTTTCAGCAATCTGTTCAACGGTTCTTCCAACGGACTGATATAGGTAGTCATCACCCCAATGTCGTCAATAAGGATGGGACGTAGGTTCAGCTTCTCTTCTGCCGTGGGCAAATAGTAGAACTTGGCCATACGGTGGTCGCACAGACGGGCTGTCTGTTCAATCAACTCACGTTCCTTGCGGGACACACACAAATAGACCTCATCGCCCAGCTTCAAGCCCTCTGGATGAGACAATAGTGCTACGAAATCGCTAATACTGCCATCATGACGCTGCCCCTCAATGTCGCCGTAAATGTGGCGAACCTCATAGCCGTAAGTGGAGTTGCCTATAAGTTTCTGGTACAAGGACTGCAACTCCTTGTCCGAACCAATCAGCGTAACGTATCGTGTGTTGTAGCCAGACTGTCGGAGCTTCTTCACCAGCCATCGCTCTATAAAGCGTAGCAAGATGATGGCAACGAGCATGACAAAACCCATGGCAAAGATCTGCCAGCCTAATCGTGACAAAAAACGAATGGCACGTAACAACAAATAGGATAACAAGGTCTGTGTTGATACGAGCATCGTAGTGCGACTCAGTATATCGTTAGCACCGACTATACGCTCATGGATGAGCGTGGGAAAGAAATATTCGGCTACAACGAAGGCAAAGGTACATGTCATCCAGAAAGCCCGTTGTTTTTCTTCGTCCCAACCATGCGATAAGTGTATAGTGCCCTCTACAAAGTAAAGCAAGACGAACAATACCGCGAAATCCCCCGCTATAATAAATAGTTGAATCAGTCGGTTCGTTTGATTGTTATTTCTTATCTGTGTATGTAAAGCTTTCATCCTTTATCGATAAAATCAGCAATAGACTGTGTAAGACTTTCATCGCATGCACTCCCTATACGAAACAAGGGGTGTAAATCGCGAGTTAACAGCAACGATTTCAGTTCCGCTTCGTCGGTGGCTACATATACCCATCCCTGTTCACGCATCTTGTCCGCCGTCGCCAACTGATGCTCATTGCGATGCTCTCCCATGGCTGCAATGCGGGGAAATACAATAATAGGCTTCTCTTGTTGCAAAGCAGACAGGATACTGCCCATACCAGCATGTGACACAATAAGTCGGGCCTCGCTGAAGAGTTTATCAAACTCATCGGGAGGCAGAAAACCCACCGTCTTAATATGTTGGGGATGATAGCTGCTATGGTGAACCTGCGCCACAACATCCTCATTCAGTTGGGGTGCTACTTCGTCAATTATGCGAATCAGACGGTCGAAGGGAAGTTGTGTGCCAGTGATTACGAATATCATTTCAAATTATTATTTGCTATTATTTCCCCAAACGGTTCCAGCAAAGACAATATCTTCTTGAGCCAGGTCGGGCCATTGAGTATAGACACGTGATGCAAAACGGCGAGCTATACGACCACTGGCTGACAGGTGCTCGGCATTAGCAATGCTATCGACCCATATAGTTTTGTAACGCAGCAACCATCCTGCCAACACGCACACCAGTCCCGGAGCTGCACCGGTAGTTAGTACGGCATCAGGATGTTCATGCCTGATGATGCGCAAAAGACGGAAAAACGCGGGTATCATACGCCACGCATCCTTCCTGTTAAAATCGCTCATCAGATAAAAGGTGCTACCATCGGTCATAGTGGCACATTTGGGATGAGTTGATGCATAGACTATCTCAAACCGATTCTCCAAGGGCTTGGTAATGCGCAACAACTGTTTCCAGTGTCCACCTATAGATGCGGCAGCAAATATCTTCTTTATCTGTTTCACTATTCAATCTGTATCAATATGCCTTATAAAAGCCGTGGGTATATATGCCGTAGAAATGAGTCCGATGTTTGACAAAGAAACAACCACACGCTGCTGACCAGCAACACGGGCCACCCTACCCTCAACACCGGCAAAAGTGCCGTCGATGACCCTGACCTTCTCGCCACCTTTGAAGTGACACTGGGATTCATTAACGAACTTCAAGTGCTCACTCATGTTGCAGGTAGCCATCATGAAGTTTTCCATTTCCTTGCAAGAAATGGTCAGTGGAGGATTCATATTTGTCTCGTCCTGTTCAAAATGATTGTAGTAGTAAGTCAGATAGGAAAGAGCAGGGGTGTTCTTGACATATTCTTCAGCCTTTTCCTTGGTGGTATAGACGAAAAGAATGTTCGGAATGAGCGTCTCCAGAACCTTTTTGGCCTTGCCATTTACTATTTTGCGAACGTAACGCTTGGCAATATAGACGAACGTACCGTCTTCCACGATGTAGTCTGATGCCTTGTTTTCTCTGCCGTACGAGGCCCGAAACACATACCAGTGCTTGTCTGGGTCAGGGACATAGCTTACCGACACCCCGGTTTTTAAGTTTTCAGCTTCGGGGAAGGCATCAGGGGCAATTCTGACGCTGGGAGGATTTGTCTCGCCTCCACGAGATGTCACATTAGACAATGTGCTCATATCAGCCCTTCTATGGGGTCATGCGATAGTAAATTGGCTGCAAAGGTATAAAAAAATATTCATTTTTAAATAAGTAAGCACCAAAAATCCATGAAATTTAACTAAAAAACATCAGAAATAAAAAACAATTCAACAAATGGGCTATCATCAGAGTAATAATAGCAATAAAAAACATACCGGCACCATGAAAGAAAACCGTTCACTTTCTGAGTCTATGAGGCAAGGCTTGATGGTTTAGGTATAAATAGGTGGTATTCAGCATGATATAGTCACGCGACATATACCAGATACCCTTGTACTTTCCTCGTTCGCCCCACGAGTTCTTGACCATATAGTAAGGTTTGCCTTGCTCGTCAACAGCCTTGCCGTAGATGAGCATCACATGGTCGTAGGTGAACCGCCAGTCGTCCCACTGCTCTTGTCGCATCTGCTGCGTGGGCGTCACACTGTCGGGCAGCATGGCCAAGCCTGAGCGTGAAAAGTCGCCCGTCACATCACCACCCCATGCCACAGTGTAGCCTGCATCCAATGCGCTGTCGAGCACCTCCATCAATTCCTCGACGGGAATGTTGTAACTGGGTTTCAATCGCCATTTATAGGGAGACTCTATAACGAAAGACTCGTAGAAAGGATGGTGGGTATAGCTGGTCAGACTGACATAGTCGTCGAGACGGAGTCCGAGATGCTCGGCAAACGACTTCGGCGTATAGGTCTTTCCCTCATAGACAAACGTATCCGGGCATGCGCCTACAAAGCGTTCTATCACCGTCAGCACACTGTCCTTCCAATGGGACTGCGGGGCTTTGGCACCTTCCTTGACGGTAGCTTTCACGGTGCGCTCTAACAGTGGGAAGAATTCTCTAAAGTTGGCCAACGAGTCGCCCGTCAGAGAGCCCGGTGCCGGCATGGCCGTCTCAGGACAGATGCCATACTGGCGAATGACCTCCACCACATCGTCGCACGAACCGCCCTGCGATATCTGGCTGAAACCATGCATCCGTACATAGTGCGTGGCACAGTCCATATAGTCGCGGTTCACCACAAACATTTCGCAGAGGTCGAACGTCTTGCCCGTCATACGCAGAATCTCACTCTCCAAGAATCCCAACGTGGCGTAAGCCCAACAGGTACCGCTGCGATACTGGTTCTTCACACTGGTAATGGGTAGTTCCTTCACCGTCGTGAAGGTTTTATCCACCTCCAAGTTACTGGCCTGTCTCTGCAGGTTTTCTTGCGCCGATGCCGCCACCGTCAGGAGCAGCATGGCAAGGATGGAAAAGCACTTATACCGTATCATATATAATAATGAATGTTCTTTATAAGAAAGACTCTCATGGTGCGAAAATGTCTCCATTCATCAATTTTTTTGGCTTAGCGAGGGTTTATTTGAGAAAAAAGGATTATCTTTGCACCGACAAAAACTATAGAGAACGAGATAGAATGTTGGGAATAAAAATGTAAACGCTTTTCTTATATGAACTTTTCTTATATGAACAATAGTCCTGTTTCAAGCCCATCGACCCAAAGTCGGGCAAAGCAAATCATTCGTACCAGCTGGATTGGTATTATTGCCAACATCCTGCTGGCAAGTTTCAAGGCGGCAGTAGGTGTTCTCGCGAGCAGTGTGGCCATCGTGATGGATGCCGTCAACAACCTGAGCGATGCGCTGTCGAGTGTCATCACCATCGTCGGCACTAAACTCTCGCAGCGTCCTGCCGACAGGAAACACCCCTTTGGCTTCGGGCGCATTGAGTATTTCAGTGCCATCATCATCGCCGTCATTGTGCTCTCGGCAGGTATCACCTCGCTGATTGAGTCGGTGAAGAAAATCTTCGACCCCACAGAACCTTCATACACCACCACCACACTCGTAGTGATCGTGGTGGCTATCGTGGTGAAGCTCGTCCTCGGACAATATGTGAAGCACAAGGGACAGCAACTGAAGAGCGACGCACTGATAGCCTCGGGCTCCGATGCGCTGTTCGATGCCGTCATTACGCTGGCAACGCTCGTCTCTGCAGGGGTGATGCTGCTGTGGGACGTCTCGCTCGATGGTATCTTGGGCGCACTGATTTCCCTTGTCATCATCAAGGCAGGTATCGAGATGCTGGCATCGCCCGTCAACGAACTGCTGGGAACGAGCATCTCGGCAGACTTTGCCAGACAGATACAGAAGGAGGTCTCCGACTTCGAGGGTGTTCATGGCGTGTTCGACCTGATACTGCACAACTACGGTCCGGACGTGAAGATTGGTTCGCTGCATATCAACGTGTATGATACGATGTCGGCCCACGACATTCACGGACTGACGCGCCGCATCTCTACGCAGATGTACGAGCGTCACGGCATCATCATGACCGTTGGCGTCTATGCCGTGGCTACAGGCGAGAACCGCCGTGCGGAACTGCAGTCGCAGGTGATGCAGGCCCTCGCTGCCCACAAGGAGATTGTTCAGGTGCACGGCTTCTACTATTCAGAGAAGAACAAATACCTCTCCGTCGATATCGTGCCTGATATCTCCGTCCACGACGAGGCCGCTTTTGTCAGTCAGCTGACCAATGAACTTCAGCCGTTAGTGCCCGACCAGCAAGTGGTTGTCGTAGTGGATCATAACTATAGTGAATAGCACTTTCCGTAATATTGATAGATGGATTTTCAGAGTTTCTTTATATCGCTTTTGAATGTAGTTTGCGAGATGGCTCCCTACCTGCTGTTGGGATTCTTCATCGCAGGAGTGCTGCACGTATTTGTGCCGCAGAGGTTCTATGCCAACTATCTTTCGCGTAACAATAAGCTGTCCGTTGTTTGGGCGGCGCTGTTGGGTGTGCCACTGCCGTTGTGTTCGTGCGGAGTAATCCCAACTGCTATTGGTTTGAGGAACGAGAAGGCTTCGAAGGGAGCCATTGCCTCGTTTTTGATTGCCACACCACAGACGGGTATCGACTCTATCCTAGCTACATTCTCGCTGATGGGACTTGGCTTTGCCATTATCCGTCCTGTGGCTGCACTTATCACCGGTGTTTGCGGCGGACTGCTGGTAAACCGACTGGTTCGCGAGGATGATATCTCCAGCATCGACAACTGTTCGTGTGAGGTGGAAAGTGGAAACAGAATATGGCGTGTTCTGCGATATGCCTATTATGATATGCTTCGCGACATAGGCCTGCGACTGCTCATCGGACTGATTGTAGCAGCGCTGATTCAGGTGGCTGTGCCTGATGAGTTTTTCCTCAGTTTCGGCAGTCAGCCGTTGCTGCAGATGCTGGTTATACTCATTATCGCCATACCGATGTATATCTGTTCGACAGGTAGCATCCCCGTGGCAGCAGCCCTGATGATGAAAGGACTCTCGCCAGGTGCGGCACTGGTGATGCTGATGGCAGGCCCTGCCGTCAATCTCGCCTCTATCCTCGTGGTTCATAAGTCGATGGGACGACGTTTCACTTCTATCTATCTGATGACCATCGTAGGCTTTGCTGTCCTCTTTGGTCTGCTACTCAATGCTACAGAAATTTTCAATTATCAATTTTCAATTATCAATTCTCAAGCAGCTTGCTGCATGAGCACATCCGTCCTGCCCAGTACGTTCAAGATTATTTGCGCCACAGTATTAACATTATTAATTATATTTGCTCTTATGATGAAGTTTTTCAGTAAGTTTACCGCCCAAAAGCCCTTAGACCCCGATGTGACTGTTTACCGTGTCGAGGACATGCATTGCAGCCATTGCGAGGCAGCCGTAGTCCGTGCCGTTGAGGAAGTGCCTGGTGTAGAGAAAGCCAAGGCCAGTGCCTCTGCCAACACCCTCACCATCAAAGGCCCTGCTACGGAAGAAACCATCCGGACAGCGGTCGAGGGTATCGGATATACATTTAAAGGAAAGGCTTGATATGACGGAAGACGACAACAAGAAGATACGGGTTGAACTTGACCATGAGCATAAGGTCATTCACCTTGGCTGCTGGTTCTATGACCTCAAAGGGGTTCTGATAGCAGAAGCCACAGATGAGGACAAAGAGAAATACCATTGTGGTAGGTTTATGACCTATCCCATTGTCGATGACGATTGGGAAGTGCGTGAAGACGATTGCATCAAAGATGGCATCGGTGATCTTGTCGTTGGCAAAAAGGGGGAAACGGTTCCCTTGTTTAAACTCCAACATGTTCTTGACCTCAACGCAGAAGAGCGTAGCGGTGACTACTCAGACATCCTTATTGATGTTGAACGCCACGAGATTACTGTTTCCAACCGCATGGAGAACAATTCCCAGGAAGAACTTCCTGAGACGATTACCCTCGAAATACACAGAATCAGGAATACAGATACATTCAGTATCTATTGTGATGAAAAGGGATATTACATTCCCCGCAGAGAATCCCACGTCGGCAAAGACGGCATCCTGTATCAGGGTTTGGAAGTAAAGGAGAGAGAAGGTGGACAATATCAGCAGATTGTTTATCAGATTGCAGATGATGTCAACTGTCTATGCTGGTTTTTCAATAAGCATAATTTGAGAATTCGTTGCCAAAGAGCCCGCTATTTAGGCGATTCCGAATCCGAAGATTACAGCATACCCGATGACTGGCATCAGTCCTTGAAGACGCTGGAAGATGATATTAACTGCGAAATTGCACGTAGGCAGGAAGAATACCCTGATGATCATTTCCGTTCTAAACGACCTATCATGTAAGTATGGCTGAGGTTAAACAAGATAAAATACAGGCCTTCCTTCAGCTGGCACGCGATGCTTTCCAGCAGAAGGACTTTGATGCCGCCACCGACCATCTTATCTCTGTCCTCCAGATTGATAGCCGGAACAGTGAGGCAATCGGTCTGATGGGCGACGTGGCATTCTACAGGAAAGACCTTGACACTGCCGAAGGTTATTATCTTCGTCAGCTTGAGTTTGACCCTCAGAGCTATGAGGCACACATAAACTTGGGACGATTGTATTGGGAACGTGCAGAGTACGACAATGCCATCAGCGAGTTTAAGACAGCCTTGCAGCAGGATCATGATCACGCTCATGGCGACCCGTATCTGTACCTGGCATCCGTCTATTTAAGTCTCGGGAAATACGAAGAAGCCTACGAGTGGCTTTACCGGCAGGTCTTTGAACTCAAAGGCGAACAACCCGAGTCCGATAGGGATCTTTACAACCGGGCGTACTATGGTGTTTCCAGCACCATCTGTCAGAACTTGTCCATCAACGAGCTTGATGACCTCATAAGGCAGATAGAGTCCAAATACAACGTCAGCATAACCACACATCTCGTCGTTAATCCCGATGCTCCGCTGATGCCATTCCGTAAGACGGACGAGTTTAGTTATGAGATTGACTATGATCTCGATTCCGAGGATAAGTTCTACGAAGTGCTGAGTTCATTGGTACTGCTGGACAACTGCCTTGGTGGAGAGCATTTCGACTTCCATCATTTCCTTATGCCCACAGACGACGGGAAAGATCAGTTTGCTGCGATGGTCAGGAATACAATGGCTCCAGACTCAACACTGTCAATGCCTGATTTGCTCGACTATCTGGTGCTGGATATAAGAACCAGTTTGATTCGCATTTATACGGATGAAGCCATACACAACACGCCTGAGTTCAAGAAATACCGTCCCATACTATGGCTTGGAATGGGAAATACCATCGCCCAATCATACGACTATATTAAGAAGTTGGAGCGAATCCATGCCCCTCGTCTTGTCATCTATGTCCACAAGGTGCTGTTGTACATGAAGTCTGTGCAACTCTATGAATATTTCAAGGCCTGCGACAAGAGGATTGATTTCATGTCTGGATGGAACGAACACAAAATGGGATGCGTCATCTATAACGGTCACATGAGTATGAAGGATTCGGCAAAACGCAGGGACTGGGCGGCATTCTACCGTTCATTTGTCAACCAGATCTGCCCTCCACTCCGCTATTATATGAAACTTGAAGAGATATAAAACACTGGAACTGTCATAATAGTCTCTCCATAGCGGCTGCCTCGCGGAAGCCGCCCCGATACCCAAAGGTAAGTTCTTTGATGAAGATGAATCCTGATTTTCAGGTTGTTTGCTTGACATAAAAAGAGGACTGACAGCTCTCGTAGTCTGCCAGTCCCCGATGGAGAAGATTTACAGCGTTAGTCATTGTAGAGACCATCGCCACCGTCGCCGCCACCGTCGCTGCTCTTGGTGAAGGTCTTAGAGGCAGTTTGGCTGCTCTGACCGTCCACGATAGCGATGGCCTTCACGGTAGCCGAGTCGCTCAAGGTGATGGGCTCACTGTAGAGCGTGCTCTCAGCCGTAGGCGTACTGCCGTCGATGGTGTAGCGGATCTCCGCACCTGCAGGACCGCTCATGCTCACCGAGGTGGTCTCAGCAAACGGAGTCGTTCCGCTGATGGTGGGGGCTGCCACGGTCTGAGTCTGCGAACCACTCTGCGAGCCAGAATCAGTACCTGAACCGGTCTCTGAACCTGTCGAAGAGCCATTGGTGTTGGTGCTCTCGCCCGTACCGTTGTCGTCGCCCTGTTCAGTCTCCTCAACTGTTCCGGGGTCGGTGGAGGTCACGCGCTTCACAATATCACCATTACGGTCGTAGCAGGTGATGTTGATAGCCGTGTTGGCCAACTCCTCTTTCAGCGCCACAGTCGGCGTGAACACGATGCGACGGGTACGGATGAGACTCGACTTGACGTCGTTCACGTCCTCTACCGCCTTCGCGGACAGTCCGAAACGCATGTTACCCAGTCCTGGCAGAGCCACACTGTGACCCTCTGTAGCCCAGGCCTTGATCACTTCACCGGCACCTTTCCAGCAAGCCTGCATCACGCCCTCGCTCACGCCAGAGCGGATCGCAGCCTCCTTGATCACCTTCTCAGAGTCGAGCGTGCTGTACAAGTCAGGCACCATCACGTAACGGTACACCTCAGGACCGTCTTTGGAGAACTTAAGCTTCTTCTCCTTCGCTTTGATCTTTAATGCCATAGTCCTAAAAATATTTCATGGTATTAAACTATCATTCGACCAACTACATCGGGTGGCCGATTCCCGCCTTTTTAATATGGTACAAAGTTACGAAAAATATCTGAATTATCCAAATGTTTCAGCAATTATTTTACTGAAAATCAATGATTTAAGTGTTAAATAATGCTATAGCAACCGACCTGTTTTTGCGACGCTCAAATACCCCCATTTTTTACAAAGCCTTCCAACACTTTTTGGAAAGCCATGTAAAAAGTGTTGGAAGGCTTCGTAGCAAGAATTCCATCGGCTTATAGGTATTAGATGATGCTGCAACACTGCCTATGTGGATGTGGTGGAGATGGTGAGGTGGAATCACTCTATCTCTAAAAGAAAATACCTAAATCAACTGCACATATGTACAACCGATTTAGGTATTTTCCCATAGTATTCATGGGAATCGACTCCACCATCTCCACCTTCTCAGTGAAGGTCGCTTATATCAGCTCGGCATCTTGGGCTTGTTTTTCTTCACGCTCAGCGTCTTCAATGACTACGCAGAGGTACTTGGTATAGCCGTGCACTGTCTTGCTCGCAAACTCCATGTTGGTCATAGCCTTGCCGATGTTCACGGTGTTATAGTCATGACCGCCGAGATTCTTTGTTTTCAGCAAGCAGATGATATCACCGGCACTGAGTGCAACACCCTTCTCCATGCCCTGAGGTTTACGCAGCAGCGTGTTGAGCACTGCCTCGCAGTCGTTGGGGATACGGTGCGGACGGTTCAGTTCCGATATGTGAAGCGCCTCTTCCTTAGTAGGTTTGTAATTGAAGTTCTCGTCGTGAACAAGATAAACTGCCTGGGCATACACTTCAGCATATTCCTCGGCAGTCATCTCCCATTTCTCCGTACCCGTAATGCTGACAACGAGGAAGCGACGACGGCCCTCCATGTCGGGCAGGAACTGGCGATCGTTGGTAGTGGCGATGAGTGAGGCACGGCGCTTTCGCTTCTGGCTCTTGCGACCATAAGATGCACGTACATAACTATCATTCGACGTGATGGCGTGCTTCAGCGTGTTGGCCTCCCTTCCGTTTATCTCCAGTTCGTCGAAGAGCAGCAGCGGTGTGTCGGAGAGAGTCAGCAGGAAGTCTTTGTCCTTCTGCTGTGCCGGGCTGACCTCAACTTTCAGCGACATCAGTTCAGGGGGCAGTAGGTGCCTTGCAATGAATGTTTTGCCGATATGCTCCGTACCTTCATATACCGGCATCACGGGGTTCTCATCCTCCAAGCCCAGCATCATAGCCACCATGTTAACGAACCACTTCTTGTGCATCCAAAAGATGAAGTCAGCGTTATCCTCGTCGCGCAATATCAGGTGAGTGCGGAACATATCGTCGATAGCATCGGCGCTGCCAAACTCCTCCCACGGTTTCAGACTGGCCAGGTACACCTTGCAGGCATCATACTCAGGTGCAAAGTCGCGGCTGCTGGCCATGTCGATCATGTCATTCTTGCTGACGTTAAGTCCGCCCAGCTTCAAACGCGTGATGTACGTGCTGTCATCATCGTCGGTGACGTCGCGCCATTCCTTGTCTTCACCCTCCTTAATCTCCAGCTGCTTCGTCCAGACGTTTTTGCGCCACTGACCGAACGAGTTAAGGGCATCCATCATGCGCTCGAACTTGTTCTGCTGTTCCTCCTCACGCTGTTCGGGAGTCTTGCGTCGGCGTCCCTTTGGCAGCTTCAGTTCCAAGCCATGATCCTTGGCTATCTTCACAAGTGAACCGAGACTGACGCAGTTCTTGCTTGTCTTCAAGCAGTACGAGAAGTGACGGTCGCAGTCTTCTCGGCTGTAACCGTCGTAGTTGCTACAAATGAGATGGTACGGCTCACGACCTGCCTCACCCTGTGAAGCACAGGCGTAGGCAATCTGAGTCCACTCCGTTTTCTGGTTGGGCGTGATGTCGATGCCCGAATCGTGGATCTGCTGTGCATATAGCTCCAGCTTCTCCGAGTCTGTGTAACTGTTCATATCGTAAAGCTATTTATTGGTTGAATATTTCGGATTGATATAGCAATGCGGGTCGTATGGCAGGAAGCAGAGTCGGTTGACATTGGAACCTGTAGAGTCTGCCAATATACCATACTCATACCCAATGTATCGGCTAAGCGTAGCATATTGCTCGGCAAAGGTCATGTTCTGGCACCATTCAGGCAGTTCAACCCACCATTTGATACCTTTGCCTTTCGGGCTTACAAAACACAGAGCCGTCTCAATGTTTTTGTCTGCTATCAACGTCTGCTGAATCTCACGGGCTTCTTCCGTCGATTCCAGGTCATCGATGTCGAGCACAATGTATTGTGAGCGTTTGATGAGTCCCCGCGCATTGCCATAGGAGAAAGTTCCGGCACCAGCCACTGCATCAAACTCACGCAGTTTGTAGTCGCGCAGTAGCTGGTCGAACTCCCGCTGCTGCAGGTCAGTCATCTCCTGTCCGTTAACCTCAGCTATCATCCGATGCAGCTCGCCCGTCGGGAACTTCGCGCGTTCAGATAATATATACTCTCCGCACCAACCGATGTTTACAGTCTGCTGCGGTGTCGTCGATGGTACCCACTTCTGCCACTTCTCACTGAAATGCCCCTTGCCGAAGAAGGTGAACACTGTCTGAAAATTGTCTGTATGTATTGCGACGATATCTTACAATAAGTATATTTTCTG
>JAEEGJ010024022.1_pt1 | contig 12695 bp, 6 predicted proteins | sample 8958761 | NCBI WGS metagenome assembly JAEEGJ01 (sample SAMN16246546, study PRJNA631951) | gut metagenome | biome: gut microbiome; feature: rumen; material: RS-attached | host: Bos | place: Iran: Karaj | collected 2018-10 | reverse complement strand
TTGGTACGGAAGAGCTGGCGGACTTCATCCAGCAGCAGGCCTCGGTGAAGAAGTCGGACATCAAGGCCGTGCTCGACGAGCTTGGTGCTGCCATGAAGCACTACTTCGAACTTGGCCAGAAGGTGAAGCTCGACGGCATCGGTATCATGAAGGTCGGCTTCTCGTCGATCGGCGTTGCCAGGATCGAGGACTGCACCTCGGCTACGATCACCACGCGTCGCGTGCTGTTCCAGCCTGAGACGGAGCGTGTCGTAGTGGGGCAGGAGAAGAAAGCGGATGGCAGTGTCAAGCAGAAGTATGTGAATGCCATCACACTGCTTAAGGACGTGGTGTTTGAGGAGACACACGACAACGCCATGAATGCGGAGCCGGAGGATGAGGACGAGACGGACACAGGCTCAGGATCTGGCAATGGTGGCTCCCAGCAGGGCGGTTCGCAGAATGGCGGTCAGAGTCAGCAGAGCGGTTTCGCGCTGACGATCTCAACCAGCGGTAGCGGCTCATCGACGGTGACGCTCAATGGCAGTGCCGTGAGTTCGGGTGCCAGTCTGAACGAGGATGACGAGGTGGAGATCAGCATCACACCGGCCGAGGGTCAGGTGCCGACGGCGAGTGTCAATGGATCGGAGATTGAACTCACCGAATCGGACGGCGTCTACACTGGTAGCTTCGCCATGCCCGGACAGGCAAGCACGCTTGTGATCAATACCGGCACCACAAGCGGCGGTGACAACCACAATCCGATTGACACAGGTAACTAATTCTCCCCCTGAGTAGGGGGAGCCAGAGGGGGTCTGAACGTTTGCATAAACCGCTTGCTCAGACCACCCCTGACCCCTCCTACTCAGGAGGGGAAATAGAATGTCCTGCAACACCATCAATTGCATGAGTAGAATTTTATGGAATTCGTGAAATTAGTGTAATTAGTTGTCTTTAAAAAAAATTGTTTATGACCAAGAAAGAAGCAGCAAAGTTTGTTGTGCAGATTATCGCATCAATTGCGACGGCAATACTGACCGCATTAGGTGCCGTTAGTTGCACGATTTAGTTGAGAATTGAGAGATGAGAGTTATTACGTTAATCATTGTTCACTGTTCTGCGGTGAGGCCCGACCAGACGAGTTCGGCCGCTCAGATAGACACGTGGCATAGGCGACAGGGCTGGAAGCTCGGTATCGGCTACCACTACGTGATCCGACGAGACGGAACGATAGAGCCAGGCCGTCCTGAGTGGATGATCGGTGCTCACTGCCACGTCAAAGGACAGAACCACAACGCCCACTCGATAGGCGTCTGCTATGAGGGTGGGCTCGACATCCGCGGTCAACCCGCCGACACGCGAACTGAAGCACAGAAGGCATCACTCCGCGGACTCTTAGAAGAACTTCACGCGCGTTACCCCCGCGCCGTGATTGTGGGGCATCACGACTTGAACCCCCAGAAGGATTGTCCCTGTATCAAGAACGTCGCTAAAGAGTATGCCGATCTACAGCCGAAGTGATCAGACCACCGCTCAGACCCCCTCTGACTCCCCCTACTCAGGGGGAGAAAAAAACAAATTCCCGTAATAATTCGTAATATCCATAATATAAAATATGCATAATAGTTAATTATGGAAATTATGGGTTATTATGGGAATTAGTTTCTAATTTTTTCTGTTTATCTGACAAACGTATGTATTTGCCATAAAATAGGGTAGAATTTTTGATGTAAACGATTACATCAGCTGGGGTTATTCGTCTTATATATATAATCAAGAGAAACGAAATAACAAATAACTATAGTATTAATTCAAAACAAATCATCATGAAGACAAAAAAACTCTTTTGGCTGTTGGCATTAGGTTGTCTGCCCTTAGGCACAATCGTTGCCGCACCTTCAAGTGCGCCTACTGAAGTCCAGCAGGCAAGGTCTATTAAGGGTCATGTGGTCGATGAGTATGGTGAGCCAATGATTGGCGTAACTATCAAGATTGTCGGCTCTACAGGCGGAACCATTACAGACATTGATGGTAATTTCAGCCTTAGTGTACCCTCTGATCGTAAGCTACAGTTTTCCTATGCCGGCTATAAAGAGCAGATCCTTTCTGCCTCGGCCAACATGCAGGTAAAGATGGAACCAGATGCCGTAGGACTGGAAGAAGTCGTAGTCATCGGTTTCGGAACCGTGAAGAAACGTGATGTGACGGGTGCCGTCGCACAGGTGAAGAGTGACGTCATCCTTCAGACGCCGACGAGTGACGTGGCAACCTCATTGCAGGGACGCATCACCGGTCTCGACGTGAATGGCTCGGAGTTGCGAATCCGTGGTAACCGTTCTATCAATGGTAATAACGCCCCGTTGGTTATCATCGACGGTGTACAGGGAGGTTCGATGGGTGATCTGAACCCTGACGACATTGAGACGATCGATGTCTTGAAGGATGCCTCTTCAACAGCCATCTATGGTTCCCAAGGTGCTAATGGCGTTATCATCATTACTACCAAGAAAGCCGAGAAGGGTAAGTTGCAGGTGTCGTATAATGGCTATGTCACCGGAGCTTTCCGTGAGCAGCATCCCGACTATCGTTCTGGCGAAAACTACTACGAGGCCAATCGTGTTGCAGCACAGAATGCCGGACAATGGAGTTCGCCTTCTGACGACCTGAACCTTTTCTCCAGCAATGCAGCATACGCGGCCTACAAAGCTGGTGTATGGACGGATTTCGACGAAGAGTTGCAGAAGTCTACTACTTGGAGCAACCGTCATACCATTACTCTCAGTGGCGGTAACGACAAGACCAGCGCCCGCTTCAGCTTAGGTTATGCCAAAGATGGCGACAAGTGGAAGGAGAGTGCCGGTAGCGACCGCTATACGCTGCGTGCGAATATCGATCATAAGATTCATCAGTGGATTGATGCTGGTGTCAACTTCCAGCTGACCCACCGCCGTACGGAGAATTCGCCCTACCAGAGCACGCCGACAACTGGTATGCAACTGGGCTCGCCATACGGATACTATGACGATGTGAATGATATCTATAAAATAGGTACAGAAATGGTTGAGCGCCCGTTGACTGCTTCGGAATACGTCAACCCGCTCATTAACACCTTGGGCGACAATCTCTATGCTCGTGAAAGCTACGGTACCAACGTGGTGGCCAATGGCTATTTGGATATTCACCCCATTGACGGACTGAATTTCCGCACACAGGTGAATGCTCACCTTGTCAACACTTCCGTTGGCGACTATGCCGATGCCAATTCGGCCTCCGTCATCGATGCCGGTACCCAACAGTCGACAGCTTCGATGACTAAAGCGTCGAGTACATACGTAGAATGGAACAACGTCCTGACCTACCAGTTCAAGATGTTGCCCGAAGACCATCATCTTTCGTTGACTCTGCTCACCACGTGGAACAAGCGCATTAGCGACAATCTCTCTGCCACCTCTATCAATCAGACGTTGGCCTCAAATCTCTGGTGGAATCTGGCCAGTAACGACGGTGGCGACGGTCACTCTATCCACAGTAGCGCTTACGAACAGCAGCAGAATTTCTCGTATGCAGGTCGTATCAGCTACGATTGGAAGAGCCGCTACCTTCTTACCGCCTCGTTACGTCGCGACGGTGCCTCTGTGCTGGCCGAGGGTCACAAGTGGGATACGTTCCCCTCTGCTGCTTTGGCTTGGCGCATGAGCGACGAACCGTTCATGAAGTCGGCCAAATCTTGGCTCGACGACTTAAAACTTCGTGCTACCTATGGTGTGACTGGTAACTCTGGTATTCCTGTCTACGGTACAGAGTCGGGTGTGACATTTGCCAACTGGAGCTTTGGCTTCCAGGATACCGCTGCAAACCGTTATATATTGGGAAAAAACAACCTTATTGGTAATAAGGACACTAAGTGGGAGAAGTCGAAGACCATCGACCTCGGATTCGATTTGGTGTTGTTCAACAATCGCCTTAATATTACCTTCGACTATTATAACACGAAGACCACTGACCTGATTCTGCTGCGCACCCTGCCAACTACAGCAGGTAACGACGGTAACTTTGCCACCTATACCAATATCGGTTCTACCCGTAACCGCGGTGTCGAGTTGACCATCAATTCACGCAATATCGTTAGCAAGGACTTTCAGTGGAACAGCACGCTGACCTTTTCGGCCAACAGTGAGAAGATTATTGACCTCGTAGACGGTACGGATATCCAGATCGGAACAAACAAGGAGACTTCAACGTTGATGTTAGGACGTCCTATCAAGTCGTATAAGACATTTACTTATCTGGGCATCTGGTCTACTGCTGAGGCTGCCGAAGCAGCAACCTATTTCAAGGATGCGGAGAAGACACAGCCCTTCAAGCCTGGCGACGTAAAGGTTGCTGATCTTGACGGTGACAATGTCATTGACCAGAACAAGGATATTGACTACATTGGTTCGCAGTCACCAAAATGGTTTGCTGGTTTCAACAACGATTTCCGTTACAAGAACTGGGATCTGAACATCTACATCTATGCCCGTTGGGGACATTGGGGTGAGAGCCCATTGGCCAACTTCGACCCATCGAATGGTGGTAAGTACACCAATATGGACTATTGGGTGGAAGGCTCAAACGAAGGTGCAAGCCTGCCAGGGCTGATGCGTAACCGAAAGTTGTTCGACTATGTCGGCTATCAGTCATTAGGCTACTGCGAGCAGTCGTTTATCAAGCTGAAGCGTATTGCTCTTGGCTATACGCTCCCCAAAAACCTGTTGAAGACGCTGACTTTGCAGAAGGTACGCGTTTATGCTACCGTCAATAATCCTCTCTACATTGTCAAGGAAGACTGGATGAAGCACTGGGATCCTGAGGGACAGCAGCGCAGTGTGACCGTGGGACTGAATGTTATTTTTTAATTAAGGAGGATAAACATTATGAAACATATCAATCAATATTTCATAGGCGCACTGCTTTTGAGTGCAACCGCGTTGGGCTTCACTTCGTGTGACCTCGACGAATACAACCCCTCCAGTGAGGGTGCCGCAGCGACTTTTGCCACCCCACAGGGCATAGAGAATCTGGTGAACCAGTTGTATTACAACTATAAATGGAAGTACTACGGACGTGAAGACCCCGTGCTCTACTTCGAGGGTGCCGGCGATATCTGGGCCAACACACCCGAGAAGAATGAGTATGGTATGCAGCTGACGCGTTTTGTCAATTTGCAAGGTGATCGTGGTCAGGTGAAAGGTGCATGGGAACGTAACTATGATAACATCAACGTGGCTAATAACGTGCTGCAATATCTGCCCAGTACAAAAAACCTCAATGATGCTACACGTGACGATTTCGAGGGTGAGGCACGCTTTACCCGCGCATTCAGCTACTGGTGGTTGGTAGAGTGGTTCGGTGACATAGAGATGCGTACCAAAGGTACCGACGAACCTGTATTCACTTCGCAGCGTACTGACAGGAAGGTTATTTACGACGAGGTGATTATTCCAGACTGTGAGTCTGCTGCCGAAAAGTTGCCCGTAAAGCCATATAACGGCGATGTGGGTCGTGCCACCAAGAAGGCTGCCTATGGTCTGCTGGCCCGCGTCTGTCTGGCTCGTGCACAGTATGAGGCTGCCGGTAGTACCGAGCAGAGGGCTTTCTATCAGAAGGCTTACGATGCAGCCAAATATGTGATGGACAACAAGGCGTCATTAGGTATCAGCCTGTATGCCACCTACGACGAAATCTGGCAGGCCAAGAACAACAAGACCAATACCGAGTTCCTTTGGGTAGTGTCACACAGCAGCAACTCTTCGCTGAATTCCAACCCGAAGAACCCCAATCGTCTGAACCTCTATTGGTCGCCCCGTCTGTTGGAAAAGGCTGGTATTACCAATACAGCCACCTCTTGGGAGTATCCCAAGGAGAGTGCCCTGCTGATGCCAACTTACTATTTCCTGAATTTGTGGCAGGACTGGGACATTCGTTACGATGTGCTGTTCCAGGAAGATTTTGAAGAGAGCAATCCTCGTGGCTCGTATAAATGGACAGAGGTGATGGCAAAGAACTACCAGTATGATGATCCTAATGACGAGGTCCTTCATGAATTGACAGGTAAGTCGGTTGAAAACGGTGACGTCGTATTGCGCTTTACCAAGCAGAATGTTACTCTGGCAGACAAAAAGGAAGCAGCTACCGATGGCATTGCACTGCTTGGCCTTAGTGATACATACGATATATATAATGTCAATCCTCAAGGTGGTTGTAGGATTCGTAGTGACATCAAGACCAAGTTCGAAGCATTCCCTCGCTTTATGAAATACCGCATTTGGGACCGTGATCCCAATGGTACCATCTTACTGGCTGCGGCCAATGGTAATGTCGGTTTTGCTGATGTACCCGTTATTCGCTATGCCGAGATGCCGCTAATTGCCGCCGAGGCAAAGATTGGTCTTGGCGATCAGGGTGGTGCTGCCCAGATCATCAACAGCGAGATTCGTAACGCACGTGTCGTGAAGCCAGGTCACAGCCTTGCTGAGGCTCAAGTGAATGCTGCCGATATGACTGTCGAGTGGATTCTCGAAGAGCGTGCACGCGAACTCTGCGGTGAGTGGTTGCGCTGGTTCGACCTGAAGCGCACAGGTAAACTGGTGAGCTATATCCGTCAGCACAATCCTGCTTGGGATGGTAATGATGTGGTTGACGAGCACAACAACCTATGGCCAATCCCCAATACATTCCTCGACAAGTTGCAGAATGCTGAGGAGTTCGGTCAGAATCCGGGCTACGACCCATACGTTCGCAATCAGTAAATAATAGATAAGGTGGAGGGTGGCATTTTTAATGGGCACCCTTCACTTTTTTTGAAAAAAACTCCAAAAAGTTTCTGCTTTCCAATTTTTTACTATATCTTTGCAGCCAACAAACGAGTACATATTATTAACTTAAAAATTTATATTTATGAACAAAATTCTACGTAATGTTTTTGTTGCCGCTATGGCAATGATGAGTTTGAGCGGTATGGCTCAGATTACCTTTGATGCATCTGCTGATAAGGGAACTTGCGATGCCAGCAATCCTGGAGCAGATCAGGTGACTAAAGATGGCGTTACTATCGCTGTGAGCAATGGCGCTATGAACCTGACTGACCAGTACCGCTGCTACAAGAGTGCTACTTTTACAGTTACTTCTACTGTTGGTAACATCCAGAAGGTTGAGATTTCCTGCACGGCCGAAGGTGATGCCAAGTACGGTCCTGGTTGTTTCACTGATGCAACCGCTGGTTCTTATGCTTTCGAAGGTAAGGTGGGCACATGGACTGGCGATGCCTCATCGTTCTCTATGACTGCTTCTACCAACCAGGTACGTATCAACACCGTTGTTGTGACCGTTGGCGGTGGTTCTCAGGGACAGGGAGAGAGCGTGGCCGTTGGTATTGCACGTCCTACTTTCACAGCTGACGACGGTACGGTTACTTACGACACTTGGAACTATATTGAGACCGTTGACAAGTTCAACAAGAGTGCCGACGGCCTGACCGCCAAGTTCTTCCAGAGTGCTGAGATTGAGGCTACCATCGTGAAGGATGAGACCCAGGAAGGTGGCTATGAAATCAAGAACGTATGTCATCAGGGCGTGAAGAACATTCCTGTCGACTATGTCTGGAAGCTGAACTGCACAGCAGGTGGTGCCAACAAACACAATGACGAGAATGCCATCGGCTCTGAGAACTGGGCATTCGGTTTCGACCTGACCGTGGCCGATGGAAAGACCTTCAATGTCAGCGCCATCGACTTCGACCTGCTGGTAGAGCAGAATCCAGCCTACCGCATCCGTATCATGAAGGATGAGACTGAGGTTTACAACTCTACTTGGATCACCAAGACTGGCGGATACAATAACCTTGAGTGGGGTGCAGGCAGCTACTGCCGCATTGAGAAGGACACTGTTCTGTTCGTATTCGAGGCAAAGAACGCAGATGGACTTCCCGTCAACTGGCAGGCTATCCAGTACTATCCCGGCTTTGAGGAGAAATTCGGTGTGATGACGTCGCTTGGTGACCTCAAGCTTACTGCAGGCACCTATCGTGTCATTGCCGATGTTGACTTCAACAAAGACAGCGCCAAGGCTATGAGTTTCGATAACTTTACGCTTGAGGGCGAGTTGGTTGATGCTTCTAACATCAGCGTTATTACAAAGGCTAATAAGCAGAACGGCCTTATCTACAATCTCGCAGGTCAGAAGGTTGGCAAGGACTACAAGGGTATTGTTATCCAAAATGGTCGCAAGTTCATCCAGAAGTAATACAATTGGTTCAATATTCTACTAAAATGGAACGGAATTACACTTCCGTTCCATTTTTTTTGTGTAACTTTGCACGCAGAAATACAAAACAAATCAAAAATGAGACACAAACTACTAATTTTGTTGTCCATGCTATCACTGATAGTATCGGCACAGACTAACCACTATTCCGGTGGTGACGGAACGAAAGAGAACCCTTATCTGATTGGCACTGCTGACGAGCTGGCCAATTTGGCCAACGATGTGGCTACAATTCCTGACTTCAGTCGCGGACGCTATTTCAAGTTGACAAATGATATTGTCGTCAACAGCGGTGTGATGCAGAATGACCTCGAGGTGCTGCAGGGCGGTAAGGCTTTTCCGGAAACACCGACCATCGGCAACTATACCAGCGAGACGGACTATACAGCCTTCCAAGGCACTTTCGACGGTGACGGACATACCATCAGCGGCATCTATATGACGTATGCACAGGCAATGAACTATCTGGCTCTGTTCCGCGTCGTGGAAGATGCGGACATCTGTAACCTGCGCATCAATGATATGTTCTTGTATGCAGGCGCCTATCTGGCCGGCGTGGCGGCACGTGTCGTCAATTCGCGCATCATCAACTGCTCGGTTACCGACAGTCACATCTTCGGCTGGGGTTCAAACAGCGGCGGTATTGCCGGACAGGCATTAGGCTCGACGAAGATACAGAACTGCTATGTGACGGGCAAATTGGACGGCAAGAACGATACAGGTGGTATCGTAGGACGTATCGGTAATGGCGACGTAAACAGCGTGCTGGTAGAAAACTGTTATACGACGGTCACCATTACCAACCGCACAAAACCAAACATGGGTGGCGTGACGGCAACAAACTCACAAGGCTCTACTGTGCGCAACTGCTATTTTACCAGCACGTCGGGCAATGACGCCGTATGGGCAGACCAAGACAAGGGTACGACAGAAAACTGCCGTCAGATGACGATAGAAGAGATGCAGACCGACGACTTTCTGGCTTTGCTCAACGGCAACTCAATCGTGATACCGGCTGCTTGCCGATGGACTAAAGGTGAGGTGACGCCTGTTCACAATTATGCGGAGGCTACCCCCGATGCAGGTAAGCGCGATTTGGCTGTACTGGCCACAAATCCCTATCCCGCCAATGGTGATATGCACGCCCCTGTCGATGGCGCAACTGCCACGTTGAGATGGACATTGCCCATTGACGGGAAGACGGTGAAGCAGTATCTTTACTTTGGTACGAATCAGACGGAGATAGAGACGGCCAACCCGGCAAATGCCTCAGCCACACTGGCCACGGAGAATAGCTATGATGTGCAAGACCTGAGCAGTATGAACGCCTACTACTGGCGTGTCGACCGTGAAGAAGCCGACGGCACCTTGACCGTGGGTGATGTGTGGAGTTTCCAACCGCGTCATCAGGCTTTTCCTGGTGCGGAAGGCTACGGACGCTTTGCCCGTGGTGGTCGTGGTGGCAAGGTGGTATATGTCAGCTCGCTGAAGGATGACGGCAGCGAGGGTACACTGCGCTGGGCACTGACCAACGGCTCGGGACCGAGAACGGTATTGTTCCGCGTATCGGGCACTATAGACATGAACTTCCAGCAATGTCTGGTTGACGATCAGGTGACCATTGCCGCCCAGACGGCTCCAGGCAAGGGCATCTGTATCAAACACTGTGGTATCGGTTTGGGCGATGACAACATCTGCCGGTTCCTGCGCGCACGCCGTGGATTGGGCGACAGCGAGGACACAGGTAATGCCATCGGCACCTACTACAGCGACCATACCATCCTCGACCACGTCACTGCTTCGTGGGGAACTGACGAGACATTCTCGAGTCGCAGCTCGCGTAATATCACCTTCCAGCGTTCTATGATCAGCGAGGCCTTAGGCATTACTGGCCATCGCAAATATCCTGCAGGCACCAATCACGGCTATGCCGCCACTATCGGTGGCGATATTGGTTCGTTCCACCACAACCTGTTGGCCGACTGTAATGGCAGGAACTGGTCGATGGGCGGCGGTGCCGACAGCAACGGCAAGTCGCAGGGGCGCTTGGATATGTTTAATAATGTGGTTTACAACTGGTACGGCCGCACTACCGACGGCGGCGCCATGGAGATGCAGTTTGTCAACAACTACTATAAGATGGGCCCTGACACGAAACTTGAAATTCTCTTCTCGGCTGATAACGAGAGTGGGGGAGACCGCGATCAGTTTGCCTACGTCAGTGGTAACATCCGCGAGAACAAGAACGGCTCGCTCACGCAGGATAAACTGGGCGTGACTTATCGGGCTACGGGGCCGCAACCGGAAAAGACTTGGCGTGATACACCCTTCTGGGATTCCTTTGCAACAATCGAGACAGCCCAAGCTGCTTATAAAAGTGTGATGAGCGATGTCGGTGCCAACCAACCCATGAGCGACCTCACCGACCAGCGCATCTTCTACGAAACACTCAATCGTACTTACACTTATATAGGTTCAAAGTCGGGTATTAAGGGCGAAATAGACAATGAGGCTGATGCCGGTGGTTTCGAGGACTATCCGGAAGAATTGCGCCCTGTGTCATACGACACCGACTATGACGGACTGCCTAACTGGTGGGAGGAAATCCGCGGCACCGATCCAAGAACTCGCACGCGTGATTTCAAGGAAACCAATGCCGATACAGAGGGCGACGGCTATACAGAGTTGGAACGTTATCTCGACTTTATGGCTCAACCTCACATTTTCCTGACTCCTGGCCAATCTACAACCATAGATGCGGACAGGCTCTTTGCCGGCTATACCGATCAGCCTGCCTACTCGATTGCACTCAGTGGCACGGGCGTTACGGCAAGTCTCAGTGGCAACGTCATGACGGTTGCAGCTGGTCAGACCAAGGCGATGACCACAATTACCCTGAAGGTGCAGGATGCTACTGGCGATAGCTATGAGCGCCGCCTCTGTGTCGCTGTCACCGACAATGCTACTGTGACAGCCATCACCCCCCACCTCTCAACTCTCAATTCTCAACTCTCAACTCTCTACAATCTCCAGGGTCAGCGCGTATCGTCAGAAAACCTTAAGCCTGGTATTTATATTGTCAATAGGAAAAAAATTGTGATCAGATGAAGAAAATATTATTGTTATTGGTATTGGCGGTGAGCTGTATAGTGGCAGCTCATGCCGAAAATTATCCTTATCGGTCGGACTATCTGTGGCTGACGGTGCCTGATCATGCAGACTGGCTGTATAAAGTGGGAGAGAAAGCAAAGGTGGAAGTGAGCTTCTATCTGTATGGTATGCCTCAGATAGAAAGCAAAGGTGGAAGTGAGCTTCTATCTGTATGGTATGCCTCAGGATGTGGAGGTGAGTTATGAGATCGGGCCGGATATGATGCCGGCGACGTCGTCGGGAAAGGTGAGGCTGAAGAACGGCAGGGCCAGTATTGATATGGGGACGATGAAGGAACCGGGATTTTTAGATTTGAGACTGACGGTGGAGGGTGATCAGATTAGCATGCCTGCGGTAAAGAAGACTGCTCCAGATCAGACCACCCCGCCTGCGGCACCCCTCCTATTCAGGAGGGGAAATAGATACCAACATCATGTGAAGGTGGGATTCTCGCCGGAACAGCTGAAACCCTATACGAAGAATCCTGCTGACTTTGATGCTTTCTGGACAGCGAATCTCGACGAAGCGCGTAAGACACCGCTGCATGTGGATTGTAAGAAGGTGGAGGATTATTGCACGGACGAAACGGACATGTATCTCCTGAAGATAAAATACGACAAGCGTCATAGCATCTATGCCTATCTGTCGAAGCCGAAAAAGGAAGGCAAGTATCCTGTGGTGCTTTGTCCCCCAGGCGCTGGCATCAAGACCATCAAGGAACCCATGCGGAATATCTATTATGCCCAGAACGGGTTTATCCGTTTGGAGATGGAGATTCACGGACTGAACCCGGAGATGACTGAGGAGCAGTTCAAGGAGATCACGACTGCCTTCGACTATGAAAACGGTTATCTGACGAATGGCCTTGACGACAAGGACAACTACTATATGAAACACGTCTACGTGGCCTGTGTACGTGCCATCGACTATCTCACGTCGCTGCCCGATTGGGATGGTAAGAATGTCTTCGTGCAGGGCGGTAGTCAGGGTGGCGCCCTCTCGCTCATTACGGCCGGTCTCGATCCCCGTGTGACGGCATGTGTGGCGAATCATCCGGCACTCTCGGATATGGCAGGCTATCTCGACAACCGTGCGGGCGGCTATCCGCACTTCAACCGCCTAAGCCATATTCTGACGCCTGAGAAGGTCGGAACGATGGCTTATTTCGATGTGGTGAACTTCGCCCGTCGTATCACCTGTCCCGTCTATCTGACTTGGGGTTACAACGACAATGTCTGTCCTCCGACGACCAGCTATATAGT